>ERZ827108.4155-NODE-4155-length-10978-cov-3.116360_pt1 | contig 10978 bp, 10 predicted proteins | sample MGYA00519921_ERZ827108 | MGnify/ENA primary metagenome ERZ827108 (study PRJEB31778, sample SAMEA3449258) | human gut metagenome | biome: human gut; feature: human-associated habitat; material: faeces | place: United Kingdom | collected 2010/2012 ... | reverse complement strand
GAAGTATTCGGAACGGGTACCGCAGCCGTGATCTCTCCGGTTGGTGAACTCCGCTACAAGGATGATGTTGTCACGATCAACGATTTCAAGATCGGCGAGCTGACACAGAAGCTGTACGACACACTGACCGGTATCCAGTGGGGCAAGCTTCCGGATAAGTACGGCTGGACCGTTCCGGTAGAATAGGATTTATTCCGTATCGCGCTGTAGCTGTCCGGTCAGAGGAAGTCTTACGATTACGACGGCTCCGCCTGCCGGCGCATTACACAGAGTGATCGATCCGCCAAGTCCACGGGCAAGCTGGTCGGCGATGGAAAGTCCGAGACCGAAGTGGCTTTTATCATTCCGGTCGGCGGATTCCCTGTAAAAGGCTTCCGTGCCGTAGAGCAGGGCGTCTTCGCAGAAGCCGGGTCCCTCATCGGATACAGTGAGAAAGAGCGTGCTTTCTTTCTCGGGTGCATCCCTATAATCGCGGATGGAGGCATCTAAAGTGACCGTTCCTTTGTGCGGTGAGTAGCACACGGCATTGTCGAGCAGATTGTTTAAAATACGCCGCAGCGGATGTTCCGGCAGTGGCAGAACGGCTGGAAGAGTCTCGGTGGAAAAAAGAACATGCAGTTCTTTTTTCTGACCGAGACTTTTTGTATTCCCGAGCAGATCGTCGAAAAACGATGCCGTGTGAAGCTGCGCCTGAAAACGGCACTCTGCGGAACATGCAGCGGGATCATCCGTCTTTGCGAGCTCGATAATTCTAGCCAGATAATCCTGGATCTGTGCGGCGTTTTCCAGAATAAACCGGTTGCAGGATTGCTGCGTCTCATCGAGCGCTGTCTCGGATAAAAGCTCCGCGTTCCCGCGGACGATCGTAAGCGGCGTCTTGATGTCATGGGCGAGCGCGGAAAATTGACGTCTGCGCTGTTGCTGCATGTGCCACTGCTCTTTTAAGGAGGCGGAAAGTTCGGATTTCAGCGCGTCCAGAGAAGCGGCTACCTGGTTGAATTCGCAGATGGCAGTCGCCCGGATGGTAAAGTCGAGATTCTGATTGCGGATTTCGTCGGCAGCTTCCTGCAGATGAAAAAGTTCCCGCGACAGGTATTTTGCCTGCCGTGTGATGACGAGTACAAAAGCTGCAAGAAGCAGGAACAGCAGGAGAAACACTTCCAGCAGTTCAGCGCTCGGAAAGAGACGCCGGAGCGCGGGATTTGCAAAGGCAGACCGGAAATCATAAGTGAGCACCACAATCCGGGTGTCGGTCTGGCGTTTGACATAGGTTCGTCCGAGCATATTTGCGGAGAGGGAATCCTGCCCGGAAAGTGCGAGAAGATCTGCATTTTCGCGGATGGAACCGGACATGTCCGTTTCAAGAAGCTCTCCGGATGCGTCATAGATGGCGTAGCCGCAGGCGGATGGGATCCCGGAAGACACGATGTCCGTATGTGCGCCGATGGTGTGAAGGTAGGCAAGAGCCTCTTTTTCGGCGGCGTTCGCAGGCAGGATCAGACCCGTACCGACGGAGACGGTAATCTGGAGAAGCCACAGCAGGAACGCCAGAAGCACCGCGGCGACAAGCTTTAGTAAAAAGCGCACAAAAAATGTGCGCAGCCGGATTTCTTTTTTCTTTTTTTTCATGCGTTCCATCGATAACCGATCCCCCATACTGTCTGAATTGGCGCCATATTTACTGCGGCAAATTTTTTCCGGATATTTTTAATATGCTCTGTAATGGCAGACGCATCGCCTGTCTTGTCGTATCCTAAGACCGCTTCGTAGATCTGCTCCCTGGAAAATGTATGCCCGCGGTTTTTTGCGAGCAGAAGTGTGATCTCATACTCCGTCCTGGTAAAGGGGAGCGTGACACCGCCTGCTGCGACCTCGCGGGAGGCGAGCAGAAAGCGGATGCCCTGTATGGAGAGACAGTGGTGTTTTTCGCGCTGCTCCCGGCGCAGATGTGCGGCAACGCGCGCACGCAGTTCAACGATGGAGAAGGGCTTTTTGATATAGTCGTCCGCACCGACGGAAAAACCGTAGTCGACGTCCTCCTCCATGGTCTTTGCGGTCAGGAACAGAATCGGGCAGTCCGTGTCGTCGCGGATGGCGCTGCAGAGTTCGTAGCCGTCCGTCTGCGGCATCATGATGTCGAGAAGGATGAGATCATACTCTGCGAGGTGCGCCGCAAGATCCGCGGTACATGCGGCATGCAGGTAATGGTATGCCCCTCCCGGCGGAGTGCATGTTCAATCAGCGCGAGGATGCCGGGATCATCGTCAATTGCGAGAATGTGAGCCATAAAAACCTCATTTCTATCAAGAACCCATTCCATAAAGGGTCAGGTACAAAAGGAACGAAAGTGCGTACAGCACGTAAATGTGCGTCGGATAAAACCAGTAGAACAGCTTTTTGGAGCCGTGTCCACGGGTTCCATTGTAACATAACATAGGGATAACGGCAAAAACTTCCAGCCACTCATAAGCATCGGTAAAAAAGAAAGAGGCAGAAGTTCCTGCGGGTATAAAAAGCAGCACGGGCAGGATGTCCCACGCAAGCACGAAAAGTGCAAAGGCACCTGCCTGCAATTTGCGGTGTCTGTGCGTCAGGTAGAGAATCACGCCGCCGAGCAGTGTGGCGGTGCCACCGTCGATGATCGCAGTGTGGCAGGGCAGGACACTGTACACCAGAAGGTTTAAGAGAAAATTGCCGTAGGGAATGCTAAAGGCTTCCGATACGGCGAACAGCCCGTACAGAAGAAAGGGCAGAAAGACCGGAATCAGGATGGCAGAAAGTCCCCGGATCCACTGTTTTTTCTGACACCGGTCGATGCCCCAAAGAACGACGAGCAGGACGGAAAAGGATGCAAGCATCTGATTCTGCGGGAAAAAGCCGTCCGGCCGGACGAGACCGGATGCAATATTATAGAAGGAAAACTGCACCAGTCCCATGAAAACGGCGATGGCGTAAATGCGCAGAAAATATTTTTTCCGGTCGTGCGTGTGAAGAAAACCCTCCACGATACAGAAGAGAAACAGCGGGGCGGCAAGCCTGCCGATCCACGAAAAGAACAGCGGGATCTTCCCTGTAAATGAGAAAAAATAGTGAATGTGGTCGAGGATCATGCATGCCATGGCAAAATATTTGAGCGCAAAGCCTGAGAGTCCCCGTTGTTTTGTGATTGTTGTCTGATTCATACGTCCTGGAATCCTCCTTGTTTACTTCTTGTGATAAGTTGTGATAAGATGTTCACAGAAACAGCATACAGGCAAATTATAAGGATTTTATAAGGAACGGAAAGGAAGTTATAAAATGACAAAGCAGGAAAAAGCAATCGAATTGCATGACAGAGGATGCAACTGTGCACAGGCGGTGGCGTGTGCGTTTGCGGAGGAGATCGGCGTGTCGGAAGAGACGCTGTTTGCGGCGGCGGAGGGATTCGGACTCGGCATGGGCGGCATGGAGGGAACCTGCGGAGCGGTCTCCGGTGCGGTAATGCTTGCGGGCTTCAAGAACAGCTGTGCCGATCCTAAGAACCCGAAGACCAAGGCGGCGACCTATCAGCTGACCAGGGAGATTACCAGACAGTTTGCCGAGAAGAACCATGCGCTCGTCTGTAAGGAATTGAAGGGTGTGGAAACCGGCGTGGTTTTGCGGAGCTGTCCGGACTGTATCCGCGATGCGGTTGCGATCGCGGAAAAGGTACTACAATGAACTATGACGAGTTCATCTTAGAAGTTCCTGTGGAACTTCCGGTACGCAAAAGGCGGAACACAACGATGATATAATAATAGGTATAAAGTCGAAGCAGAGCAGATGTCCCTGCGTGGAAGCGTTGTCTTTCACACAGGGACATTTGTATATTTGCACGAAACAGAACCGGTCAAAAACAGCCATCTGCAAAATATGCACAAGAAGAAAAAACGAAAAACCATAAAACTATACGAAACACACAAAAGAAACAGAAGTATTTTCAAGAAAAAGAGAAGAATATTGTATGTTCTTTACAGACCTCCATTGCTATAATGCATAATGTAACAAGGAGTTACGAATACAAAAAGGGAGGTTTTTCAGAGATGAAAAAGAAAGTAATCAGTTTAATCCTTGCAGCTACTATGGTTGCAACAATGGCAACAGGATGTGGAAGTTCTTCTGGCGAGACGACCACAACAGATAACGCAGCATCCACGACAACCGATGCAGCAGCACCGGCTACCGAGGCTTCCGATACGGCAGCAGCAGCAACAGAAGCAGCAGGCGGTGACTATGCAGACAAGAAAGTCGGCGTATGCATTTACCAGTTCTCCGATAACTTCATGACACTGTTCCGCACAGAGCTTGAGAATTATCTGGTAGAGCAGGGCTTCTCCAAAGACAATATCACAATCGTTGACGGAGCAAACGATCAGGCAACACAGACAGGTCAGATTGATAACTTCATTTCCGAGGGCGTAGATGTTCTCATTGTTAACCCGGTAAACTCTTCATCCGCAGCTACCATCACAGATAAGGTTGTAGCAGCAGATATCCCGCTCGTATACATCAACCGTGAGCCGGATGCAGAGGAAGAGCAGAGATGGGAAGACAACGGCTGGAATGTTACATACGTTGGATGTGACGCACGTCAGTCCGGTACTTTCCAGGGCGAGATGATCGTAGACCTTGGTCTTGACACAGTAGACTTAAACGGCGATGGAAAGATCCAGTACGTTATGGTAGAAGGTGATCCGGAGAACGTTGATGCTCAGTATCGTACCGAGTATTCCGTAAAGGCTCTTACCGATGCAGGTCTTGAGGTTGAATGCCTCTCCGATCAGGTTGGTAACTGGCAGCAGGATCAGGCACAGCAGATCGTAGCAAACGCTCTTGGACAGTACGGCGATAAAGTAGAAGTTGTATTCTGTAACAACGATGCAATGGCCCTTGGCGCATTACAGGCAATCCAGTCTGCAGGACGTACCGTAGGTACCGATATCTTCTTAGTAGGTGTTGATGCATTATCCGAGGCTCTTGAGGATGTTGTAGCCGGAACCATGACAGGTACCGTATTCAACGATCACTTCTCACAGTCCCACGGTGCAGCTGATGCAGCAATCAACTTCATCAACGGTGAAACCAACGAGTATTACATTGGTTGTGACTATGTAAAGGTTACAAAAGACAATGCACAGGAAATCCTTGACATGGTAAAATAATTACCACGCAGGATGATTGATAGCAGGTAAGCAGAAGGTGCGGGTGTTTTCGGGCATCCGCACCTGTCTTAAAGATATGAAATAGTTGTGTGACAGACCAGATTAGAAAAATTAGAAAACATCGACAATAACATCGACAGTACACAGATAACAACAGAATCTGTATCAATATAGAAGGAGGAGAAACATGGCTGAGTACAAACTGGAGCTAAAGGGTATCTGCAAATCGTTCCCAGGTGTTAAGGCACTTGACAATGTACAGCTTTCCCTTCGTCCCGGAACCGTCCATGCACTGATGGGTGAGAACGGAGCCGGCAAGTCTACCTTGATGAAATGTCTTTTCGGTATTTACAAGATGGACGCGGGAGAGGTTTATCTGGACGGGCAGAAGATTGAGGTCAATAACCCGGATGAAGCAATGAAATACGGCATCGCCATGGTACATCAGGAATTACAGCCTGTTCCGGCGAGAAGCGTGGCTGAGAACCTGTATCTGGGAAGATTCCCGACAAAGAATTACGGACCGCTCAAGGTGATTGATCACAAGAAGATGTATGCGGAGACGGAGAAGTGGCTGAAAGAGGTAAGGATGGATTTCGACCCAAAGGCACAGCTCGGCACACTTTCCATCGGTCAGATGCAGTCCGTGGAGATCGCAAAAGCGGTATCCCAGCAGGCGAAGGTCGTGATCTTTGATGAGCCGACCTCCTCTCTTTCCGATAATGAGGTAGAAGCACTCTTCCGTATCATGAATGACCTTCGTGATAAGGGTGTTGCAATGGTATACATATCCCACAAGATGGATGAGATCAAGCGTATCGCAGACGATATCACGATCATGCGGGACGGTACCTATGTAGGAACCTGGCCGGCGGCAGAGCTGACGACCGATCAGATCATCGCAAAGATGGTAGGACGTGAGCTCACAAACGTATATCCGGCGAAGGAGAATACACCGGGCGAGGTCATCATGGAGGTCAAGAACCTCTGCTCAATCCATGCAAATTCGTTCCAGAATGTCAGCTTTACGCTCCGCAAGGGCGAAATCTTAGGCTTTGGCGGACTGGTTGGAGCCCAGAGAACAGAGCTGATGGAAGGTATCTTCGGTATCCGCGGTATCGCATCCGGTGAGATCTACATGCATGGCAAGAAGTTAAAGATCAAGCATCCGATCGATGCGATGAACGCAGGAATCGGACTCATTACAGAGGACCGCCGAGGCAACGGTATCTTTGGATGTCTGTCCATCAAGGACAACGTTGGCGTCTCCATTTATAACAAGTACCTGAAAGCAGGATTCGTGCTGGATCATAAGAAGATGAACAAAGTTGTGGATGACAGCATCAAGAAGCTGTCCATCAAGACACCGAGCATGAACGAGCACATTTCAAACTTATCCGGTGGTAATCAGCAGAAAGTTATTATTTCCAGATGGCTTGCCAATGATCCGGATGTGCTGATCATGGATGAGCCGACAAGAGGTATCGATGTCGGTGCAAAGCATGAGATCTACGAGATCATGAATGAACTGGCGGCACAGGGTAAGGCAATCATCATGATTTCATCAGAAATGTCTGAGCTGCTTGGTATGGCAGACCGCATCTGTGTTATGTGTAACGGTAAGATTACTGGCGAGATCGACCAGCCGGAAGAGATGACACAGGCAATGGTTATGAACTTTGCAACGAGATTCTGATGAGATAGGAGGAGACGAAAATGACAAAGACAAATCAACAGAAAGTAAAAGATTTCTTAATCAACAACGGAGTTATCATCGTCATGTTCATCCTGGTAATCTATACCGGATTCACATCCGATAACTTCTTCACAAAGAACAACTTCATGAATATTCTGATGAATATGAGTTCACGACTCGTCATTGCACTTGGTATCGCAGGCTGTGTTATCACAGCAGGATGTGATCTTTCCGCAGGACGTATGATCGGTTTCGGTGCATGTATCTCCGGTATGCTGTTACAGCGTATGGATTATTCCGGAAAATTCTTCCCGGATATGCAGCCGCTCAACGTATTCGTCGTAGCACTGATTGCCATGCTGGTATGTGCGGCATTCGGTACGGTTACCGGATTTTTCATTGCTTACTTAAACGTTCCGCCTTTCATCGCCACACTGGCAATGATGGAGATCGTCTATGGTATCGGACTTATCGTAACCAATGCAACACCGCTCGGCGGCTATGTAGAGCAGTACACGAACGTATCTAACGGTAAGTTCCTCGGCATCAACTACCTGATCTGGATCGCAATTATTGTGGCGGCGATCACATGGTTCATTTTCAACATGACCCGTCACGGCAAGTACATGTATGCAATCGGTGGTAACCCACAGGCAGCAGAGGTTGCCGGTGTTCCGGTAAAAGCAACTCTGATCTTAATCTACATGAAAGCAGCAGCTATGTATGGTCTTGCAGGTTTCATGCTCGGTGCAAAAGCCGGCGGTGCATCCGTCCAGACCGGATATGGTTACGAGATGGAAGCAATCGCAGCTTGTACGATTGGTGGTGTATCTGTAACAGGTGGTCGTGGTAAAGTATCATCCGCAATTATCGGTGTTGCCGTATTCGAGCTGTTAAAGGTAGCTCTCCAGTACCTGGGTATGAATGCAAACGCACAGTACATTGCAATCGGTGTTGTTATCTTCATCGCAATCTCTCTGGATATCAGAAAGTATATAGCAAGAAAGTAAAAAGTATATTATAATGAATAGCGGCTGGGACATTAGAACCAGCCGCTATTTTAGATTTGAGAGTACAGGAGGATTTTTAAGGTGACGGTTGATACGATTATTGAGCAGGCGGGGATTCCGCTGCTTTTACTTGTGATCTGTGTGTATTATGCAATCCGGCTGATCGTTTTGCACGACAGTCAGGCGATCCGCGGGAAAAATAAGCCGCCGGTGAAGGACGAGGAAGCGTACTGCAAGGCGGGAGGAAAGCTGCTGCTGTTCTTCGGTGCGGCTACCTTTTTGATGGCGATTCTGGTGTTTGTGAATGTCTATGTGGCAGTGGCGGAGATCATAATCTGTACGGTGATTCTCGGCATTCTCTGGAAGCGGATGGAGGATCAGTACGGAGGTTGAATGAATGAGTGCGAGTGAAAAGGAGCGGGAGAATATGAGTTTGTATTCCGTTTTGCTGGTGGATGACGAGGAAGAGGTATTCCAGGTCATCATGAAAAAGCTGGACTGGGAAGGCATGGGCTTTCGCATTGCGGGCTATGCAAGAAACGGTGTGGAAGCGCTTGAGATGGCGGAGGAGCTTTCCGTGGATGTCGTCATGACGGACATTAAGATGCCCTATATGGATGGCCTTACGCTCTGCCGGAAGCTAAAGGAGCAGTACCAGAAGATCAAGGTCATTATTTTCTCCGGTTTTGATGAATTTGAGTATGCCAGGGAAGCGATCAAGATCGAGGCGGAAGAATACATTTTAAAGCCGATTAATGCCAACGAACTGCGCGAGGTCTTTGAGCGGATCAAGAACAATCTGGACAAGGAACTGGACGAAAAGCGCAATATTGACAAGCTTCGGGAATATTATCTGGAGAGTCTTCCGATGCTGCAGGAAAATTTCCTGACGTCGCTCATCGACGGACGGATTCCGGAGGACTCCATCGAGGAATATGCAAAAAACTGCAGCCTCACGCTAAAGGGTCCCTATTTTGTGGTGACCGTGCTGCACATCAGCACGACCAACCCGATGGAGGGGGCGCTTCCGATCGATCCGTTTCTGCTGGCGGTCTCCGTGAAAAAGCTGGCGGAGGAGCAGCTGGCAGCTTCTGAATATGACAGCAAGATCGTGACATATCTGGGGGATGGCATTGTGATTACCCAGCTGCCCACGGAGGAGGCGATCACGCGTTTTACCGACTGCATGGATAAGATCTGTAAGATGGCAAAGCGTGTCTGCAAGGCGAAGATCACGGCGGGAATCGGACATGTGTGCAGCGGTCCGGAAGAACTGCAGATGTCCTATCTCGGCGCGAAGAATGCCGTGTCCTACCGTGTGCTCTACGGCAATACCAGAGCCATCAATATTGCGGAGATCGACCCGCAGGAGAATGCCGATCTGCCGTGGGAGGAGCCCTTTATCCAGAAGATCATAAAAAAGGTCAAGGTGGGAGAGGAACAGCCGCTTCTGGATGCGATTGCGGAATTTACGGAGAAGCTTGCGGGCAGCAAGATGTCACTGCAGCGGTACCGGATTCTCATTATGGAGCTGATCACGGAGCTGTCGCGTTTCGGGGCGAACAACCAGATCAACCTGGAGGATGTGTTCGGCGGCAACGGGGATGTGTATACACGCGCCATGCAGCTGGAGTCGACGGATGCACTCCGAGAATGGCTGTGTGAGAACTGTTTGAAATTACAAAAACAGGTGCAGAACGAGCGCCAGGATACGACAAAGTCCTTTGTATCGAAGGCGATCGATTATGTGAAGGAGCATTATGCGGACACCGATCTTGGAATCGAGACGATCTGCGGATACCTCAATGTGAGCGCCGCCTATTTTTCCACGGTGTTCAAGAAAGAGACCGGGAAGACGTTCATCAACTATCTGACGGATTACCGGATGGAGGAGGCGGTGGAGCTGCTTCTGACACAGAACGAGAAGACTTACGTGATTGCGGAGAAAGTCGGATATACCGATCCGAACTATTTCAGCTATGTATTCAAAAAGCAGTTCGGCATGTCGCCGTCCAAGTATAAGACAAGCCGGATGGAAGCTGCGCAGGATGCATAGGGCGCATAGGGTGCAAAGAGGATGAGAGAAAGAGTAAAACAGTGGCGGCAGAAGGTCACTTCCTTCCTGGAAAAACACATCAAGCCGCAGTCCATTCAGATGACGATTGCATTGTCTTTTACGATTGTATCGGTCATCAGTATGGGTATTCTGGGGATTTCCCTGTACAACCGTTTTGTCAATAAAATGGAAGATATGACGACGCAGAGCGCGGAGCAGCTGCTGAACCAGACGGCAATCAATCTGGAGAGTTATCTGCGCAACATGCGGCGTATTTCCGACGCCATGTACTACAGCGTTATTAAGGACAAGGATCTGGCGACGGACTCGCTTGATGAGGAAATGAACCTTCTCTATGAGGCGAACAAGGACAATCTGATCAGCATCGCCTGCTATACCAACGACGGAAGACTGGTTGCTGCAGCGCCGGTTGCCACGGAGAAGAACAACCTCGACATCGTGGATCAGGAATGGTTTACGGAGGCGACGGGACAGATGGAGAACGTGCATTTTTCCACGCCGCATGTACAGAATTTGTTTGACGATCCGAGTTACCGCTATTACTGGGTCGTATCGCTAAGCCAGGCGGTGGAGCTGACAAGCGGCGGCAATTCGACACTTGGTGTGCTGCTTGTGGATATGAATTACAGCAGTATCGAGCAGCTTTTGACGAAGGCAAATACGGACAATGCGTCGGAGTATGTCTATCTGATGGACGGAAGCGGGGAACTGATCTATCACCCGAAGCAGAAGCTGATCTACACGGATCTGTTTTCGGAGAACAATCTTGTGGCGGCATCCTACGAGGATGGCAGCCACAAGGAGGAATATGACGGGGAAAAGCGCATTGTCACGGTCAAGACCATCAGTTACACCGGCTGGAAGATCGTGAGTGTGGTTCCGATGAGTTCTTTTGATATGGGAATCTCAGGGATGCGGATGTTCGTGATTCTTCTGATGTCGCTGTCCATGCTGATGATTATTCTTTTAAACCAGTTTGTCTCTGCGAATATCGCAAAGCCGCTAAAGCGCCTGA
>ERZ827108.4153-NODE-4153-length-10979-cov-5.305383_pt1 | contig 10979 bp, 9 predicted proteins | sample MGYA00519921_ERZ827108 | MGnify/ENA primary metagenome ERZ827108 (study PRJEB31778, sample SAMEA3449258) | human gut metagenome | biome: human gut; feature: human-associated habitat; material: faeces | place: United Kingdom | collected 2010/2012 ... | reverse complement strand
CTCTGTAACAATGACCTTAATGACGATGCGATATGAATAAAAAACTGAAACTCGCTCTGGCTGCGCTGCTTGGCTTTTCGACTGCCTGCTCGACGGTCAAAAACGCTCCGGCGAAGGGCGCAGAGGAACAGAAGCAGGAGACCGGATCGCAGGAGGTTCAGGACTCGGTGAAGGTGCCGCCCCGCATTGTCGTCATGTACGGCGTGCGTCCTCCGGGACAGGCCGGACCTGCTACGGGCGTGCATATTCCCGATGCGAAGGTGCAGTCCGCCGAACCGGAGGAGCTGGATCCCGTTGCGGAGAAACCGACCGAGGATACTCCCGTCATGGACACGAAGAAGGGCGCTAAGGCTCCTGAGAAATAATCCATGGCGCGCCGCCGTCCGGGCCTGCGCAAACGGCTGGCCCTCAATATCTTTTCCGATCTCTACGCTTCGACGGTCGCCGAGCACCGGCTTACGACGCTCTTTTGGGAGTGTACGCTGCGCTGCAACCTTTCGTGCCGTCACTGCGGCAGCGACTGCCGCGTGGACCCCGGTGTGCCCGACATGCCGCTCGAAGACTTCCTGAAGGTGCTCGACGAGGAGATCACGCCCCATGTCGATCCCTCCGAGGTGCTGATTATCTTTTCGGGCGGCGAGGTGCTGGTGCGCGACGATCTGGAGCGTGCCGGAGCCGAAGTCACCCGCCGCGGCTATGCGTGGGGCATGGTGACCAACGGCATGGCCCTGACCGAAGCGCGCCTGCGAAGCCTGCTCGACGCCGGGCTGCGCAGCGTTTCGGTCAGTCTCGACGGCTTCGAACGCGAACACAACCATATCCGCGGCAATTCCCGCAGTTACGACCGCGCGCTGGCGGCCCTGCGCATGATCGTCCGTGAACCCTCGCTGACCTACGATGTGGTGACCTGCGTCACGGGCGCCATGGTGCCGCAGCTCGAAGCGTTCCGCGACATGCTGATCGCCGAGGGCGTTGCGCACTGGCGGCTCTTTTCGATTTTCCCCATGGGCCGGGCCAAGAACGATCCGTCGCTGCGCATGACCGACGCGCAGTTCCGCGAAATGCTGGAATTTATCCGCCGCACCCGCAAGGAGGGCAGGATCGGGACCAGCTATGCCTGCGAAGGCTTCCTTGGGGACTACGAGACCGAAGTCCGCGATTACTTCTACCAATGCGCCGCCGGAGTCTCGGTGGCTTCGATCCGTGTCGACGGCGCCATTTCGGGCTGCACGTCGATCCGTGCCAACTTCCATCAGGGCAACATCTACCGGGATAAATTCTGGGACGTGTGGCAAAACCGCTTCGAACCTTTCCGCAACCGCGATTGGGCGCGGCGCGGCGCATGCGCCGACTGCAAGATGTTCCGCTACTGTCTGGGCGGCGGCATGCACCTCCACGGCGACGACGGCGAACTGCTGTACTGCCACTACCACCGACTGTAGATACACCGTATCGGAATTATCATCCTGATATGCTGCTGCGAATCGTTACACGCTCTTTGCCCCACATCTGTCGTGAAAGGCGCTCAAAGCCTGCTTTGGGTTCCGGTTTTTGCCGACTAACTGCACTGCGGCAACACTTCCGGCGGCGGATAGCCGCTTATTGTCTTCGCGTGAATCTGAAATTAAGCCGTTCGGGGCGATGATTTCACGAACCGCTTGCAAGACCGATTTTGGGACAAAAGTTTGCCGGAAAGAAAAAAGCCGCTATCTTTGCATCCCGGAATCGTGACGGTTCCCCCGGCCGGAAGAGTCCGGGATTGACACGAAAAGCCTTGCGGGGCCGATGTAAGGCCAATCACGGGTTTCAGGGCCGGGAACGACGGGGTGTAGCGCAGTCCGGTTAGCGCACCTGCTTTGGGAGCAGGGGGTCGTGGGTTCGAATCCCGCTACCCCGACATGAAGAAAGTTGCTGTGAATTAATATTTGCAGTGACTTTTTTTTTGTTTGGGTATAGTACTGAAACAACGCTGTTTTCAGGCAAATTTCACACAAAAACGGCAATCGGACACCAAGCGCGGTCTGGGGCCGGAAGTTACAGTCTGTCGGAAGTCGTGCGAGGAAACGGGAAGCAGGTACGATCGGATCGGAAAGGGCCTAAGCAGGGCGGAAGATAAAAGAAGCGCATAATTTTGCGGAAATAATTTTGTCTTTTCAGATTTTCGACTTATCTTTGTGCGCTCTTAAAATGATAAGGGTCCCAAATGTTCGGGGTGTAGCGCAGTCCGGTTAGCGCGCCAGCTTCGGGAGTTGGAGGTCGCTGGCTCGAATCCAGTCTCCCCGACAAATTGTAAAAGGTTTAGAATGAGGAATCTCATTTTAAACCTTTTCTGCATATATCCCGCTCTTTATCGGCCGGGGGCCCGTTTTCGCTCTCTATTCGGCCGGAATATACGCATCGGCTCCGGCCGCAGGCGGAGTTGCTTCGCTTGTCGAACCGGCTGCTTCCGCAGCTTTTTCCGAAGACTCCGTCCCGTGCGACCGCAATGGGATTTGTGTCCGTCGCCGTATCCGTTGCCTTGCCGGTTCCCGCCGCTTCTCTGCCGGGGCGGATGCGGCCATGTGTCGAATCCGCCTGAACATTCCCGGCGATATCCTGCATCCGTCACGGCATCCGATTCCGTATTCAGTTCTGTATCCGCCCCGGCATCCTACTCTGTATCTGTTCCTGCATGCGTTCCTGCATTCGTCTCGGTATCCGATTCCGTATTTGTCCTTGCATCTGTCTCGGCCTCCGTCCCCGCATCTGTACCAGCCCCTGCGTCAGTTCCTGCTCCCGCGTTGCCGTCGTCCGCTTCGACCTCCACGGTCTCGCCGTCCACTTCGAGGGCGATCGTGTAACGGTCGCGGCCCGCGTAATTCGGCAACGCCAGCGAATCCATCGTCTGCACCCGGAACGCCGGAGCCGTCGCGCCGTGCGTGGACTGCATGTAGTCGGTCAGCGCCTTGTTGCGTGCGGCCATCATGCGGGCCAACTGTCCGGCGGCTTTTTCGCGGTAGAGCGCCAGCGCCTTGTCGTCGGCCGAAAGTCCCTGCGGCGAAATTCCCCGCTGGGCGAGCAGCGAATCGGCAAAGGCCATGATCGCCGGGGTGCGGATGTCGGTCTGCTGGATCTTTTCGTATTCGAGCATCGAAAGTTGCCGCCTTTGCGTCGAATCCGCCGCCCTCATGTGTGCGGCATATGCCATCCGCAGTGCGTTAGCCGCCTGCCGGGGCAGGGCGCGCCGCATGTTGATGCGCTGCGTCAGGGCGATATGCATTTCGGGCTTGTCCCGCAACGCCTGCGCGATCTTGTCCAGCGAAGCGTATTGTTCCGAGGTGAAGGCATATTGCTGCGGGTCGATGTTGATGTATTCCAGGTTGTCCCTGTTGCCTGAAAGGAACGAGAACGGTGCCGTCACCACCTTCAGCAGTACGTTGCCGATCGCCTTGAGCACGATCTTGCGGTAGGAGAATTCCGGTGAGTCGAGGCTGCCCCTGACCGGCAAGTCCATCTTCACATGCCCTTTCTTGTCCTTGAGCACATAGAGCCCCAGTTTCAGCGGGATGTTCATTTCCGCCTTGATGTCCTTGCGTTTCCTGTCGACCTTCGGTTCGAACATGTCGAGGTGGTTGGTGCCGTCGAGGTAACGGTCGCGGATAACGTTCTGGCTGCGGAACGTGAGGTTGCCCTTCGTCAGCGGATAGGCCGTGAAATGCTCGCAGTAAGGGCCGAAGTCGCGCAGGTCGAGGTTCGACAGCCAGAGCGTGATGTTCTGGTTGTCGATGTTGTCCAACGCCCCTTCCCAGCGCAGTTTCGCCGAGCCCGTTTTCTGCATGCGGGCATCCACCGTGAGCTTGTTGTGTTTCGACGGGTCGAAATCGCGGCTGTGCATGCCGATCTGCGAGACGGTGTATTCGAACGGGCGGTGCAGCGTCAGGTCGCGCACCGTCACGCTGCCCCGGGCTATCTCCAGGTCGGCGATCCTGAGCGTCGGTGTGACGTCCCCGGGGGCGTCCGGAGCCGTTGTCCGATCCTGTGCCGCGTCGTCCGTTGCACCGCTTTCGGATATTCTCCCGGCTGCCTGAGTTCCTGCCGTGCTGCCCGTGGGTTTCATCAGCGCCGAGAAATTGTCGCCTTCGGGCGTCATTTCGAACAGCGCCGAGACCCCGGCGGCATAGATTCGGTCGAAACGAAAACGCATCGACCCCATGTCGCCCTCGGCGAGCTTCATGCCCAGCGTATCTACGCCCACCACGGGCCGCTGCTGGCGGTCGCGCAGGGCGAAACCCGCCAGCGAGGCCGTACCTTCGGTGCGCAGCGAGAGCAGGTGCTCGGTATTGCCTCGCAGCCGTATGTCGGCCGAAAGCCGTCCGTCCACCGCCGCGACGTCGAGCGCCTGACGGAAGTAGGGCAGCGTCCCGGCCAGTGCGAAGTCTTGCTGGCGGATGCCGATGTCGAATTCCGACGTCGCGATGTTGTACCCCACGTCGGTCGAGAGCGAACCTCCCTCTGCGAAGTTCAGGACGGCGCCCACGTCGGTCTTCTCGCCCGAGAAATAGACGCCCGGGATGTGCAGGTTGATGTCCTTCATGCCCCACGTGGCATCGAGCAGCAGGTCTTTGTAAAACACCTGCCCGTTGCGGATCGAGATGTCGTAGATGCCTATTTCCCACGGCTTCGACGGCTTTTCGGGCGTTGCGGCCGCCGGGATCGTGTCTCCCGCGAAATGTGCCAGGATGTCGTCGAAACTGAACGAGTTGCCCCGCTGGTAGACCTTTATGCCGGGCGCCGCGAACGAGAGCTTCTTGACGACCACGCGGTTGGACAGCAGGGGCCACAGCCGCATGCGCATCTCGAAACTGTCGAGCCGGAAGAAGGTCGTCGAGTCGTCCGCCCCGCCGATGCGCAGGTCGCCGATGCGCAGGCGCCCCGTGAATATGTTGAACTTCAGCCGTTCCATGCGGATCGAGCGGCCTAACAGTTCGCGGTCGTGTTTCTCGATGTAATTTTTAGCCAACGGCGCTATGGATACCGCCACGGCAAGCACAATCACGGCGATCACGGCCGTGACGATCAATGTGATTTTAATCCACTTTTTCATGAGGCGTTTATTTATGCCGGGTCGCAGCCCTGCCGCCGGGCATTCCGTGCGGCGTTGCTATTTCGTTGCGGTTATCTCTTCGAACAGGTGTCCGAAATCCTCTCCCGGCGCGGGCATGTATACCGCGAATCCCAGTGCCTGCGCCGCTTCGACGTTCTTCCGCCCGTCGTCGATGAAGAGCGTCTGTGCGGGGATGATGCCGCTGTCGGCGATCACCTTGCGGAAGATCGCCTCCGAGGGTTTCAGCTCGCGCAGTTCGTAGGAGAGGTATACCTTGTCGAAATAGTCGTCCATCGTGTGCCCGTCGGCCGTGAATTCGCCGCGGATGACCTCCATCGACGCCGGGTTGTTGTTCGACAACACGTAGGTGCGGATCCCCGCCCCGCGCAGCCGTTCCACCTGGCGCAGTTTCCAGACCGGAACCCCCGCCAGGAACGCGCCGTATGCCCCTGCGATCTGGGCGTCGGTGACGTCGTACCGCCCGTCGAGCTTCCGCATCGCGTCGCATGCCTCGTGGAACGACAGGTCGCCCCGTTCCAGCCGTCCGATCATCTCGGCGGGATAGCAGGGGTTTATCAGGTCGGCGACCCGGTTCATGCCGAGCTGCCTGAATGCCGCTGTGCAGCGGTCTATGTCGAGGTCTACGAGGACGCCCCCGAGGTCGAAAATTACATTTTTAATATTTTTCATAGTCATCTATATGTCTTGTCCGTGCGCCGCGTTCCCGGAGTGTGGCTCCGCCGTACTGCTTCCTGCCTCTCCCCGGCGGCACAGCCCGGCGCCGTGCGTGTTTTACCCGGCAGGACGGGATCCGTCCTGCGGTGGCCGGCTGCGCCGTCCCGCCTTATTTCTGGAACTTCATCGTGAAACGCCGTACCGGACGCAGCACCCACATCGGCAATACCTTGCAAAAGGGGATCCAGGCGCGGTTCCACCAGTCGGGTACGATGCACCGCCTGCCCCTCCACAACGCCTTCAGCCCCCTGCGCGCACAACTGTCGGGGGTGATGAGCACGCCCAGTTTGCAGCCGATGCGCTGCCAGTAGGGTGTCAGCCCGTAGAGGTCTGTCGCCACGCCTGCCGGGCATACCGCCGTGACGCGGATGCCCCGTTCTCGCACCTCCTTGGCGAATGCCACGGAGAACGAACGCATGTAGGCTTTCGAGGCGCTGTATAGCGCCAGCCCCGGGAACGGCATCCATAGCGAGTAGGACGACATGTTGAGGATGTGCCCCCGTACGCCGCGGCGTACCATGTCCGCGGCGAAGAGGCGGCATAGCTGCGTGACGGTCAGGTCGTGCAGCAGGATGATGCGCTCGATGCGCTCCGCCGGCGTGGCGAGGATGTCGCAGAACGAGAATATCCCGGCGTTGTTGATCACCACGTCGACCCCGATCCCCTCGGCTGCCATGCGGTCGTACAGCTCCTGTGCCGCCCCGACCCGCGCCAGATCTATCGCAATCACCCGCACGTCGGGCGTCATGGCTTCCATTTTTCCGCTGCCGTCTCCCTTTCCGCTGCCGACGCTTTGTTCCGTATTGCCGGCTGCGCACGCCCCGTTCCCGTCCGTCCCGGCCCCGGGTTCCCCCGTAGCCTGGGCAATCCCCGCCGCCGGTTCGCGCCCCGCCGCCCCGCTTCCGTTTGCGGATGCCGTAACTTCCAGTCCTTCCGTAATTTCCAGTCCTTTCGCGGCTTCCGACTCTTTCACGGCTTCCGGCTCTTTCGCGGCTGCTTTCCGCCCGGCCGGGCGAATATTTCGTATCTCTTCCGCCACGGCTTCGAGCGGTGCACGGTTGTTGCCTGCGATCACCAGCCGGTAGCCCAGCGCCGCCAGCCGCAGGGCGTAGCAGCGCCCGATGCCCGACCCGGCGCCCGTCACCAGCGCCCATGCGCTGCCCGGCGCCACTGCGCCGCGTTCCATCCGGCGGCCCTGCGGTTCGGCCGTGCCGTCCTGCGAACCCACAGGGGTGCAGGGGGTTGTCTCGGCCTTATCCCCGCGTTCCCTGTGCCCGGTCTCGGCCGCGTGCTCCCTGCACCCGGCCTTGTCTCCGAGGTTCCGGTATCCGGCCGGCGTCCCGCCTTGTGCCGCGGCCCCGGACGTTTCGCTGTTCCGTTTACGCTTCTCCATGTGTTCCATGCTTACGGCAGCTTGGCCAGTTCTTCCCGTATCCTGCGCGGCAGCCCGTCGCAATGCTTGCAGCATTTCATGTCCACCGAGTACATCCGCGCGATGCAGTAGTTGCGGTGGTCGCAGCCGCTGCGGGTCGAGGCGTCGCCCTCGCGGAGCTTGTTGACGAACGCCGGGTCGTTGACCAGCGCCCGGGCCATCTGCACCAGTTCGAACCCCGCGTCCAGCGCCTTGTCGATCCCTTCGCGGCTCACCAGCCCGCCGACATATACCAGCGGGCATTTCAGCTCGGCGCGGAATTTTTTGGCGTCTTCCAGGAAATAGCACTCCTCGAAGGGGAACTGCCGGATCATGAAGGGCCCGCACCAGCGGATGAAATAGCGCAGCCACAGGGGCGAGTAGTAGCTCATCGTGTAGATCGGGATCAGCCCCCGCATCACGGCCATCGGGGCCTTGGAGACGAACCCGCCCGAAAGCACGATGCCGTCCACGCCGAAGCGTTCGATCTCGCGGGCTATGGCGATGCTTTCGGGAATCTCGATGCCGCCCCTGAACCCGTCGTACATATTGTGCTTCACCAATACGGCCGTCCCCGTTTTCGCCGCGGCCTCCATCACTTCTGTGAGGCACATCCGCATGAAGCGCATTCTGTTTTCCAACGTCCCGCCGTACTCGTCCTTCCGGTGATTGGTGTAGGGCGAGAGGAACTGCGAGATCAGGTAGCCGTGCCCGGCATGTACCTCCACCGAGTCGAACCCCGCGTCGTGCGCGGTGTGGACGGCCTTCCCGAAATCCCGTGCCACCTGCGCGATCTCGTCCTTGCGCATACCCCGCACGGGGGTGTAGGCATAGAGGTTGAACCCCGTCGATGCGCCGATCGGGATCTGCCCGGCGGTCGTCAAATGGGTCATGTTGCCGCAATGCCCGATCTGGATGCCGGCCGCCGCGCCTTCGCGGTGTACGGCGTCGGTTATCCCGCGCAGCCCGGGCACGATCTCTGGGCGCAGCCACAACTGCTTGTCGAACGACAGTCCGCTGCGGCATACCGCGGCATAGGCCAGCGTGGTCATGCCCACGCCGCCGCGTGCCACCGAAACGTGGTACTCCTTGAGCTGCTCCGTGGGGCCGAAATGGCGCCCCATCGACTCGAACGCCGCCGAACGTACCGTGCGGTTGCGCAGTGTCACGGGGCCTAATTTATAAGGGGTGAACAGTGATGACATTTTCCGGTAGGTTAATAGATGAAAGGTATGATCTTTTTTCGTTTCAGCGCCGTGAATTCCTCCCCGAACTCCTGTGCGTAACGCTTGTAGAGCGATGCCGCACGGGGTGCGAGGTTGGCGAACGTCCACCAGGCGAATACCGCTCCGGCCCACGACCACGAAGCCACGGCGAAGCCCGTCCATTCGAGCAGTTCGCCGAAATAGTTGGCCGACGAGACATATCGGAACATCCCCCCGCGGGGAATGTAGTGGCGCGTGTCGCCCGGCTTGCGCAGGTTGCGGATGATATGGTCGGAATGGAGGTTTACGGCCATCCCCGCCATGAACAGGGCTCCTCCGACGTAAATGTAGGGCTTTGCGAACCAGTCGGCGTAATAGCCTTCGGGCGAGACGTAGAAGATCCACCCGCCCTGCATCAGCGCGTTGAGCGTGTTGAACGTCATGCCCATCACGACGATCCCCAGCGGCATCTTCGACTCTCCGCGCAGCAGCAGCGGGAAGATGAAGGCGCGCTGCAGGTAGTGTGCCTGGAACAGCACGAAGAGCGCCAGCGGCCCGGCCTCCCATGTCCGCCCGGACATGAGCCAGAGCACGCACATTGCGATGAACACGGGCGACTCCATCATGACCCAGCCCACCTTGTTGGGTACCGGGGGGCCGTATTTCGGGTTGAACAGATAGCCGTACCCGGCTTCGAAAAAGTGCAGGGCGACGTAAACCCCGGCGGCCAGCACGGCCATGACGATCAGGAAGATATTGAATGTTTCTGCCATTTGTCTGCGGTTGGATAAAAACGTCGTAAAGTTACAAAACAAATCGGTATAATGAAAATCGCATCCGCCTCCCCGCCGGTTGTTTTTCTCCTTTCCGGGCACACGGTTGTCTTATTGGTCGCAGCATCTGTCCTGCCGGTCGGATTTTCCCGTTGCGGCCGGGTGCCCGCCCCGTCTTGGGCTCTTACCTGTCTCCCCGGCTTGCCGCCCGCTCAGCCTGCCGCTTTCCGGCCTGCGTGAAAACCCGCATCCGCTTTCCCGTCCCTCCGCCCGCCTTGTGTCTTCCGCTTTCTCCCTCTGCCTCCGCCCGGCCTATGTTCCGGCCTGTGTGAAAACCCGCATCCGCCCTCCCGTCCCTCCGGCCGCCTTGTGTCTTCTGCTTCTTCCCTCTTTTTCCCCGCCCGGCCTGCGCCCCGGCCTGCGTGAAATCCCGCATCCGCCCTCCCGTCCCTCCGCCCGCCTTGAGTCTTCCGCTTTCTCCCTCTGTTTTCCCCGCCCGGCCTGCGCCCCGGCCTCTGTGAAAGCCCGCATCCCGATAAAAAAACGACGGCCCCCACGATTGTGGAAGCCGTCTGTCCGACCCTTCGCAGCCCCGCAGGGCGCGAAATGCTTTGGCTGCGGGCGCCGGGGCGCCCGCTTTCCGGCATTCGTTCCAGGATGCCGGAGTCCTCTCGTAAAAACCCCTGCCGAAGCAGGGGCGCCGGGACGGTGACCTGTGACGCTTCGGCGTCACGCCGTACGTACGGTCCGATATGGGAGTTGCCCGCTCCCGGCTGTCGCTCTGCCGTCCGGTGCCGGCGGCGCGACATGCCCTTCCCGGGTACGCCTGCCGCCGGACGGGGCATATTAGTGCGTAAAGACTTTTCCTTTCTGGTGTTCCTTGTTCTCGTACTTGATGCGCGAGGTAGTGGGGTACTCCAGCTGCTCGAACTCGGCGATGGCATTGCGGATGTCGCCCATCAGCATGTCGGCCATGTCGCGCGACATGCCCTGGCGCACCACGATGCGCATTACGACCACGTCCTCGATGTTCTTGGGCATCGTATAGGCGGGAACCATCCAGCCGCTTTGCTGCAGTTTGGCCTGCAGGTCGAACAGCGTCCACTTGGCCTTCTTGTCGTACTCGGGATCCATCATCCAGATGAACAGCGGGTTGACGACCTCCTCCGAATAGTTCTTGAAGCATTTCATCGTGCTGATCTGCTGGTGGCAGTACTTGGCGATGTCCATCGAGTTCTGCTGGATCTCCTTGTATCCCTCGAATCCCAGGCGGATGAAGTTGTAGTACTGGCCGAGTATCTGCGCTGCGGGGCGCGAGAAGTTGAGGCCGACCTGCGTGATGTTGGCGCCCAGGTAGTTGACCGAGAACGACATTTCGTCGGGCAGGTATTTCTTGTCTTTCCATACCACCCATCCCAGGCCGGGATATACCAGGCCGTACTTGTGGCCCGACGTGGAGATCGACAATACCCACTTGAGGCGGAAGTCCCACTTCTTCTCGGGTTTGAGGAACGGCAGGATGAAACCGCCCGACGCTGCGTCGACGTGGATCGGGATTTCATAGCCGGTCTTGGCGTTGTACTCGTCGAGCGCCTTGTCCAGCCCCTCGATGTCGTCGTCCAGGCCCGTCCACGTGACGCCTGCGATCGGCACGATGCAGATCGTGTTCTCGTCGCACATCTCCAGCGCCTGCTTGGGGTCGAGCGTGATGTGGTCGAGCGTCAGGGGCACGGTGCGCATTTCGATCTGCCACAGCTGGCAGAACTTCTCCC
>ERZ827108.4142-NODE-4142-length-11006-cov-2.549721_pt1 | contig 11006 bp, 8 predicted proteins | sample MGYA00519921_ERZ827108 | MGnify/ENA primary metagenome ERZ827108 (study PRJEB31778, sample SAMEA3449258) | human gut metagenome | biome: human gut; feature: human-associated habitat; material: faeces | place: United Kingdom | collected 2010/2012 ... | reverse complement strand
AACAGTTGATTGGAAATATAGGAAGAGAAACGGCTGTTCAATTCGGCAGTAGCCGAGTTTACAATGTTCTGCAACGAATAACAAGAGTTTGCATAGGACATGGAATATGCCGAAACACGGTTGTATGCCAAACGATACCCGGTATTTCCCGAACTACCATTGGGTGCTTCCCAGGTTTTGTTATTGGTAAAGTTATAGCGTACACTCAACTTATTTCCCTGATTGATATTCCAGTCAATACGTCCCAGCAACTTCAGGTTGGTGACATCGGCAGGGAAATCTGTGAACGAACCGGTATTGTATCCGTATTTACCTTTCAGAATCTGGGAGAATTCCGCCAGATCAGCTTCCGTAGTTCGTGAAATCGTAGAGTTATTCGGAGTTTCTCCTTCTTTTGCCGCACGCCATGTAATCACTTGCTGCGGACTCTTCTCATACTCTACATTTGCAAAGAAGAACAGCTTGTCTTTAATGATAGGACCACCAAATGTAGCACCGTAAACAGTCTTGGACTCTTCGGCACGCGCACCGAAATCAGTATCGCCAATTTTGTTACCGCGCATCACTTCATTGTTGAAGTACATATAAGCGCTACCTCTATAAGCGTTTGTACCCGATTTCGTAATAGCATTGATGCCTGCACCGATAAAGTTTGCCTGACGCACGTCGTATGGGGCAATCACAACCTGTACTTCATCAATGGCATCCAGTGAAATCGGATTTCCACCGCCTGGCAAACCAGACGACAGACCGAAGTTGTTATTCAGGTTCGCACCGTCTACCGTGAACGTATTGGAGCGTCCGTCACGGCCTCCAAAACTGTTTCCTGACGCATATGGAGAGATGCGGGTAAAGTCGCTGATATTGCGGTTAATGCTGGGCAATGTGGTGAGTTGTTCAGAAGAAATATTGGTAGTAGCTCCCGTCTTTTCAGCACTGAACTTTGACTTACTGGCTGTAATAGTGATTTCTCCCAATAATTCCGAAGCTTCGTGCAGGGTTACATTCAATGAATAAGTTTCACCCAGTTGCAACTGGATACCTGTATAGATTGCCGTCTGATAACCGATGTAAGATACCGTCACCTTGTAAGGACCACCGGAGCGCATACCTTGCAGACTGAAACGTCCGTCTACATTGGTAACAGTACCGTAACTGGTTCCGGAAGGTTCGTGTACGGCTACAACCGTAGCGCCGATGACAGATTCTTCGTCAGCCATCACTTTACCACTCATTCCGGCAGTAGTTACCTGTGCCTTGAGCATTCCTGTAAGGGAAAGCAAAAGCACAAACAGGAATAACATCTTTTTAGCCATGATTTAAAAAAATTAAATAAGAAATAAACTGAAAGTTGTAGAAAACGATGCAAAAGTATAAAAAAAGCAAAATACTCTTATCCCTAAAGTGTTAAATCTTCATTTCTTTTTTATTGCAAAATCAGTCTCTTACAAAAATATGCATTCCGGGAGACAATGTATAAGTTTAAACCGTACCTTTGCAGTGGATTTAACTTTTGGTATAAAAAAGAGACATTATGGACTCATTGAAAATCAACAAAGTACAGTTGCGTAATTTACAGATAGAAGACTACGAGCAACTGGCGCAATCATTCACCCGTGTATATACGGATGGCAGCGATGTGTTTTGGACACACAAACAAATTGAAAAACTCATCCGAATTTTCCCCGAAGGACAGATTGTAACCGTGGTAGACGAAAAGATTGTCGGCTGCGCACTTTCCATCATTGTGAATTACGATGATGTGAAGAACGATCATACTTATGCACAGGTGACGGGTAAAGAAACCTTCAATACCCATAATCCTAAAGGCAATATATTATATGGTATTGAAGTCTTTATTCATCCCCAATACCGTGGACTTCGCCTGGCACGCCGTATGTACGAATACCGCAAGGAGCTTTGCGAAACTCTGAATCTGAAAGCTATTATGTTCGGTGGGCGTATTCCCAACTATTATAAATACGCAGATCAACTTCGCCCGAAAGAGTATATAGATAAGGTAAAGCAGAAAGAAATTTTCGACCCCGTATTGACCTTTCAGCTTTCCAATGATTTCCACGTACGCAAGGTGATGCGCAATTACCTGCCTAATGATGAAGAGTCCAAGCATTATGCTTGTCTGTTGCAATGGGATAACATTTACTATCAGGAACCTACGGAAGAATATATTGCACCGAAAACCACCGTGCGCGTAGGATTGGTGCAGTGGCAGATGCGTAGTTATCAAACGCTGGATGACCTGTTTGAACAGGTAGAATTCTTTGTGGATGCCGTATCCGATTATAAGAGTGACTTCATCCTTTTCCCCGAATACTTCAATGCCCCGCTGATGGCAAAATTCAATAATGAAGGGGAGTCACAGGCCATTCGCGGACTGGCGGCTTATACTGAGGAGATTAGAGAACGATTTGTAAAGTTGGCTATCAGTTACAATATCAATATCATTACGGGTAGCATGCCGCTTATTAAAGAAGATGGACTTTTGTATAATGTCGGTTTCCTTTGTCGTCGCGATGGTAGTTTTGAGATGTATGAGAAGTTGCACGTCACACCCGATGAAATAAAAAGCTGGGGATTAAGTGGCGGAAAGGCTTTACAGACATTCGATACGGACTGTGCTAAGATCGGTGTGCTGATTTGCTATGATGTGGAATTTCCGGAATTATCCCGTATTATGGCAGACCAGGGTATGCAGATTTTATTCGTTCCTTTCCTGACGGATACGCAAAATGCTTACTCACGTGTAAAGGTATGCGCCCATGCCCGTGCCATCGAAAATGAATGTTTCGTTGTCATTGCCGGTAGTGTAGGTAATCTTCCGCGCGTGCACAATATGGATATTCAGTATGCACAATCAGGTGTATTTACTCCCTGCGACTTTGCATTTCCGACGGATGGCAAGCGTGCAGAAGCCACACCGAATACAGAAATGATACTGGTATCTGATGTGGATCTGGATTTATTGAATGAATTGCATACTTATGGCAGTGTGCGCAATCTGAAAGACAGGAGAAATGACTTGTATGAGGTGAGGATGAAGAAATAGAGTCTTTTGTTGCTCTCCGTACGATTCTACTTTATCTCGAACCTCACCAGCATCGAATAATTCAGTTTTATCGTACGGAAAGCATCGTAAGCTTCTGCCTGTGATGAACTTACATTGCTCTGGGCTGCAAAATACCGGGAATAACCTGCACTTTCCTGCGGTTCGACAATGCGAATGACATCTCCCAGGCGTTTGCCTAATGCTTCCACCAAATATTCAGCTTTCTTTTGTGCGGCTTTCAGTGCCTCTATTTTGCCTTGTTGCCGATAGACCTGCATATCCTTGTTTTTCAGTTCTCCGATACGCATGTAGTTGACACCTTTCGTGTCGATAACCTTTAGAATCTCATCTATCTGACTAAAATCGGTCAATGTAATATCAAACCGTTTGGATACCAGGAATTCAAGTCCGCGTTCACGCCAATAGTCACCTACTTCTTGTGTACGGATGGCGTCTTCCGGAATCCCGATCTTTCGCAAGGCAGCCCTTAAATTTCGCTCTATTCCGATCAGTGGTACTTTGGTCCGATAATTCTCCGGTTTGGACTTTCCGTCAAATTCCTCTTCCCAATATTCTTTAATCTCAATAAGATAATGAATCTCATCGGGCACAAGGGTTATTTCCGAAGTTCCGGTAATTTCAATGTACTTCGCATTATCACTTTCCTGACTGAATGCAGTGCTGCACACCAATAGAAATACGGCAAATAATAAAAGTTTAGTTTTCATAATAGTATGTTCTTTAGAGAATTATGTTTGCAATGATACAAAAAAAGAGGATATTGTAAAAGTTTACATACCCTCATTTTTGTATTATCAACAATTTATCCCTTTATATCCCAAATTCCGCAGCTGCGTTCCAGCTCAACGAGTGCCGCATTATAATTAAACAGCGTTTCTATATATTGCGCCTGAACTTCATCATACGTCCGTTGTGCATTCAGTATTTCCAACAGGGAAACTTCACCCCGGTTATAACTGTATATTTTCCCTTCAAGTACATCCTGCGCCTGTTTCAGAATTCCGCCTTCGTAATGTTTCACTTGAAGTGCCTGCGATTGGAATTGCTGATAAGCTCCCATAACTTCTCGTTGTACCTGCAAGCACATTTGCTCATATTGCAATTCTGCCTGGCGGGCACGGAAACGGGCAGCATTGACCGCACCTCTGTTCAGAGAAGAGAAGCTTAAAGGAATCGCAATCCCCGCACTGACTCCATTGAATGCCGGAGCAGGTGCTTCTTCATTGCGCACACGCTTGTTATGGCTCCATCCTAATGAAAACTCCACATCAGGACGCTTTTCACGCTTAGCCAGAATCAGTTCACGGCGTGCAACCTCCGTATTCTTCAAAGCTGCCAGTAAATCGGAGCGATGTTCTATAGCTCCCTCAATCAATCCGTTCAGCACAAATACCTGTTCCGGCTTTTTCAGTTCTTCCACCGGATGAAACAGCGTATCTGTAACTGTGGTTCCGACAAAGAGGGACAGTTGCATATATGCCTGCTTTAAGTCCGTCTCAGCTTGCAGCACCTCGTTATACATGATATCCGCTTCCAGCCTGCTTTGTATGGCTTCCACTTCCATGATCTTGCCGGATGCCAGACGGATACTATCGGATTTCGCCAGGTCGTACATATTGCTCCATGCACTTCTCTTGATGTCACTGAGTTGTTTTTGCTTCATTACTTCCAGATAAGCAATGGTAGCGTCCGCCTGTAAATTCCGGAAATAATCATCCAGCACAATCTCCGCCAGTTCATTCTGGCTGCGTGCCAACTTGATGCCGGCCGTACGTCTTCCTAAAGTTACGTTCTGCGAAAGTTCCAGTTCATAGCTTTGCCCCATTTGCAAAGTATGATCTTCATTGTTGGAATAAGTAAAAGAGAGCGACGGATCATCAAATACTTTGGCAGCTATCACATCTGCATGTGCGGCGCTGACATTCATCTTCTCCGCTGCATATTCCAGATTGTCAGCACTTACTTTATGCATATACTGCTTATAAGTAATCGGTTCTACAGTCTGTGCCTGCACTGAACAGGCACAGACGATAAGGGTAAACAACGCAATATTATATCTTTTCATTTTCATCCTTTTTATCTTCCTTTTTTTCCATCATATAATATAAAGTGGGGAGGATATACAGTGTCACCACAGTAGCAAACAGCAATCCGTATACAATAACCGTTGCCAGCGGACGCTGTACATCGGAACCAATTCCCGTACTCAGGGATGCCGGAAGCAAACCCAGCACAGCAACAGTAGCCGTCATCAGAATGGGACGGAAACGATGGCGCACACCGGTAACCACAGCATCGCGCAAGTCGCGCCCCCGTTCGCGCAAATTATTGATATGCGAAATCATAATCACTCCATTCTGAATAGCTACACCAATCAGAGCGATGAAGCCTACGGCAGAAGATACATTCAGCGTCATTCCCCGTACATTCAGTGCAAGCATACCTCCGAAGAGTGCCAACGGAATGATACACATCAATAAAGCCGCTTGCCGGAATTTGCCGAGGGCGGCAAACAATAGCAGTAACATAATGCCCAATGCCAACGGAACTACCACGCCCAAACGATTGTATGCACGATGCTGGTTTTCAAACTGTCCCGCCCATTTCAGATGAAAATCTTCATGGTTGTATTTCACCTGGTCATCAATCATCCTGTTCGCTTTCTGCAAGAAAGAAGTCAGGTCGATACCACGCAGATTGACACGGATTGTAAGGTGGCGCTTATTCATCTCGCGTGAAATGGTGCTTGCCCCTGTGGTCAGTTTGATTTCCGCGACCTGGCTCAATGGTATCTTGGCGCCTGTGCCCGAAGTCAGCATCAGGTTTCCGATGCGTTCCGGTGTATTGCGCGTCTCTTCGCTGAAACGGCAGATGACGTCATACGACTTGCTACCTACAAAGATTTGCGAAATAGCCTTGCCGCCAATGGCGAGTTCTATCAGATCGGCCACGTCCGAGACATTCAATCCGTATTGGGCAATACGGTCACGGTCTGCTATAATCTGAAGTTGGGGAAGGGGAGGTTCCTGATCTACGGCAACATCCGTCGCGCCCGGTATCTGCTTGATGACATTGACAACCTTATCGGCAATATGACGCGTTTCCGTGATATCTTCCCCGTATATCTTCAGTGCAAGATCACTGTGCGCACCTGCTATCTGGTCCATCACCATGTCAATAATCGGCTGGGAGAAACCTACCGAATATCCCGGCATGATCATGAGCGTATCATTCATCGCTTCAATCAGCTTGGCTTTATTGCGTCCTGTAGTCCAGCTATCGTAAGGTTTCAATCCTACACCACACTCGATGTGCGAAAGGGAAAAGGCTTCTGCACCTTCATCGTCACGTCCCACCTGTGTCATTACGTACGAGACTTCCGGAAACTGCCCCAATTTATTTCTTAATTCAGCTCCCATCTCTTTGGAACGCTCGATAGAGATACCCGGAGGCAATTGTACCTGAATCCAGATAGCCCCTTCGTCCAGGGGAGGAAGGAAATCTTTTCCCACCGTATAGCTCAAAACACCTGCTAAAACCAGGATTCCTGCCAATACTCCCAATACGGCTTTCGGGCAGTCAATTACACGAACCACTTGTGCGTGATACAGCATCTGCAATTTTTCCAACCAACGGTTATGATATACTTTCCGAGGCTTACGGTAAGCCATATATGCCAGTCCCGGAATTAGAAACAATGCTACACACAGAGCGCCTATCAGTGCATATCCCACTGTATATGCCATCGGTGTAAACAGTTTCTTCTCGATATGTTCGAAGGCAAACAGGGGCAAATAAGCGGTTATAATAATAAGGATAGAGAAGAAGATAGGGCGGGCGACTTCCGTTGTACGTCGTAAGATGGAATCTTCTTCCAATACTTCATCGGGATGCCGTTCACGCTTCTTCAGAATCGTTTCCATCATCACGATAGAGCCGTCTACCAGGATACCGAAGTCAATAGCTCCCAATGAAAGCAGGTTGGCAGGTATATCCGTCACGTGCATCAGGATAAAAGCTATCAGTAGCGATAGGGGAATAGTGACGGCAACGAGCAATGCACCCCGCCAGCTTCCTAAAAAGAGAATCAGTACCAATATCACCAGGATCATACCCATAAACAGTGTATGCGAAACCGTGTGTAAGGTCATATCCACCAGGTTCGTGCGATCCATAAAAGGATGGATGTGTGTGCCTTTGGGCAGTACTTCGTTATTCAGTTCGTCAATAGCGGCATGTACTCCTTCGAGCACTTGTGAGGGATTCTGACCGCGCAACATTTGCACAATGCCTTCTACGCCGTCAGAAAAATTACGTTTGCCATCATAAAAGCCCAGTACGCCCTTGCGCTCCAAGCTGCCATATTTCAGTTTTCCGATATCATCCAGATACACAGGTACTCCATTATCTGTTTTGATAACGATACGTCCTAAATCTTTCAAATCCTTCACCAGACCGATGCCACGAATTACATAACTCAGATCACCCCGGCTCAACATACTTCCTCCGGCGTTCACATTGTTCATTTCAACTTTTTCGGTCACGTCAGAAAGGGAAATATCGTACTCTTCCATCTTACGTGGATTCAGTTCGATCTGATACTGGGTAGTGATGCCACCGTAGTTGCTTACATCGGCTACGCCTGTCACTTGCTTCAACCGGGGGATAATCACCCATTTATGCAAATCGGTGATCTCACGCAGGTCCAGATTATCGCTTTCAATGACGTAGCGGAATATCTCTCCGGTAGGCGAGGTCAGGGGATTCAGCCCCGGTACGGCACCATAAGGTAATTCTACATCTACCAAGCGCTCCTGCACACGCTGGCGTGCCCAGTAGTCATCAATTCCGTCATCAAACACCAGTACCACGGTGCTCAGTCCGAAAGTGTTTTTACTTCGCATCACGTTCAGTCCCGGCAGACCGTTTACGGCCCGTTCAATGGGAATTGTGATTTGCTGTTCTATCTCTTCGGCAGCCAGTCCCGGCACTTGTGTCACAATCTGTACGGTGGTATCCGCAATATCCGGATAAGCATCTATTGCCAGTCTTGTCCATGAATAGTAACCCACCACGGCAATGAAGGCAAACAATACGAACATCAGTCCTCGACGATGTATCGCCAGAAAAATCAACTTCTTCATACTATGTAACCCCGGTGTTTAGTTGGCGTTCAGCAGATAGAAAGCACCGTCCGAAACATACTTTTCTCCGGATTGCAGGCCGGAAGTAATGACACTCTTGTCACCATCCGTAGCAGAAGTTTCCACTTTCCGTTTCAGGAATTTATTGTTACCCGAAGAGACCAGTACATACGCCTGTTCTTCTTCCTGCAAAATGGCGGAAGTCGGGATCAGAATGCTTTCAGCAGGTTCGTCAGTCAGTTTCACTGTGGCATACATGGCAGGCTTCATCAGTCGCTCTTTATTATCGCATGCCACTAATACTTCTACCGAACGCGTATCTTCATCCAGCATTTCGTTGATATGATAGATTGTACCGCTGAAGGTCTGATTTGATTGCGAGACCAGGGATATTTCCACCTTTTTCAGTGAAGAGAGCAGGGACATATCCTTTTCTTTCACATTGGCAGCTACCCATACTTCATTCAGATCGGCTACTACGGCCACCGGGTCGGCATCGTCTTTCATGAATTGCCCGATTACAATATTATTCTTCACTATTTCACCGGAAATGGGTGAGCGGACAATCATAGGCTGACCCAGTACTAACTGGTCCGGTTCTATCTGGAATACTTTCAGGGCAGCCAACGCATTTTCATAATCTTTCTTTTTCAATTCATAGTTCACTTCGGCTTCTTCCACTTCTTTTTGCGCACTTACTTTGTGTGCATACAAATCCTGTTCGCGGCGCAGATTCTTGGAAGCCAGTTCCATTTCCTGCTTTGCCTGGTAGTAGACTTTTCCGGTTTCAAAGAAGTCGGGCGAACTGATTTCAAACAAGGGACTGCCTTTATCCACTTTTTGTCCCAGACGGATAAAGGAACGCGTCACCCGTCCTGCAAACGGAGAGGCTATTTCTGCATAATGATTGGGGATGGCTTTCACGATGCCCGAAACTGTGAATGTCGTTTCATGCAATTCTTTCTGAACTTCGCTTATTTTCAGTTTCTTGGCGATGGGGGATTCCGAAAATACCACAATAGTATCTCCTGAGACAGAAAATTCCTGGTTTTCCTGTTCTTTTTGCTGACCGGTACAGGCATAGCACATCATGCCGGTCAGGCACAATAAATATATGTATTTCATTTCTTTGTCGTTATGATAAGAACTCGTTTTTCTTCATGTATTTTGGGAATAACAGATTAAGGTTTCGCATATGCTCTGCCTTTCAGGCTACATACGAAACTTAAATAACAAAATCTGTTCTCAGCATACATGACAGGGTGGAGAACGTAAATGGAAAGACCGGGCCGTGCGAACAATCCGGTTTGCTCCATGCAACAGGAAGATGAAACTTAGGAAAAATAAAATAAAGGGAACTATCGGTAACTCATGCGAACTATCCAGGCATAATAAATTGAACCAAGAGACGGTTTCCCACTGTGCCTCCGTGTGCGAATGGTGCATACCCGGAAGGTAGGGGTGGGAGTGAGTTACGAGGAAATGATCGACTACATGTGTATGGACAAAGGCTGTGTTTCCTACGTAGTAATAAACAAATACTACTATCAGTACATACTTTACGATGTTGGAAAGTAACCTTTTCACATGCAATGTTTTTGCTTTGGCGACAAAGGTAGTGAATATTACGTAAACCTATTATTTTTCGTCAAAGAACTTGAGAATACTCTAAATAAAAGAGTTTGATCTGCTCCCGTTTATCAATAATTTCCTCTTTCAGTTTAGGCGTAAATTCCATCTTGTTCTATTCTTTTTAGTAATAAAGTTCTTAATCCCTCCTTATAAAATTGTCAATTTGACCTGTTTCCCTAATCCCTGAAAGATACGGAAAAGAGTAGAAAGCTGCACATCTGCTTTCCCGTTTTCAATGCGGGAAATATAAGTCTTTTTCGTGCCAATTCTTTCGGCGAGTTGCTCCTGGGTTAATCCGGCTTTTAATCTTTCCTCCTTCAAACGTTCTGCAAGGATAAAAGCAACCGCACCTTGTTCGAAGGCATCGCGTTCGGGAGTCCCTTGAGTTCCATACTCAACATCTAAAATTTCATCAAAAGTCCGACAACCTTTTATTGATTTTGTTTTGGGTTTGATTTCGCTCATAATTTATCTCCTTTCTTTGAATTAAAATATTCTTTCATAATTTGGGTAGCCTTTTCAATTTCTTTTGGCGGAGTTTTCTGAGTTTTCTTTTGAAAGCCATTAAAAAGAACAACCAGTTTTCCTTCGTCGAAACAGCAGAATATTCAAAAAATATTGCCTTCCATTTCTATCCGTATCTCAAAAAGTCCCGAAACGGTATCTATGTTTCGAAAGAATCTGGAAGGGATATGCTCTTCCATCCGCACAAGGTTGAGTACATAGTTTATTTTGTTTTTTACGGAAGATATTTGCTTATCGTAAAACTCCGCAAAATAATCTCCATATACAATAATTTTTCTCTTATACTCCATTTCGTGTTTTATTTTTTCTGCAAAGTTAACGAAAAGATTAACCCAAGCAATATATTATTATATATTTAACACTACCAATGCTCTCTTAAAAAAAAGCTCCTTCTGTCTCTTATATATTTCATAATTAAATGATTTCTTTTAGACGAATGAATTAAGCCTATAAGGATGTTTTAAAATTATGACATCTAATACATCTCATTAATAACCGTAAACAGCGTTTTTAAAGAATAACCGGAACGTTTTTTAAGAACGTATCCAACGTTTATTAACAGCACAAAAATGAGCTTTAAGCTCTAACTTGAATATAAATCAACAAAAAAGGTGGCA
>ERZ827108.4136-NODE-4136-length-11034-cov-3.339466_pt1 | contig 11034 bp, 10 predicted proteins | sample MGYA00519921_ERZ827108 | MGnify/ENA primary metagenome ERZ827108 (study PRJEB31778, sample SAMEA3449258) | human gut metagenome | biome: human gut; feature: human-associated habitat; material: faeces | place: United Kingdom | collected 2010/2012 ... | reverse complement strand
ATCGCCATCGCGCTGCTGCGCGCACGCGCGGCGGCCGCCGGCATCACTGAGATCACGCAGAAGGACGGCGCCATCCTCCTGTCCCTCGCCACGATGGACTTTGCGGCCATCTCGGCCTGCTGCGCCGAGGCGCAGTTCAAGGGGCGGATCTTCTTCTCGGCGGGCAAGGTCCCGATGCTGTCCGTGAAGCTCAAAAAGGGCGAGGATGCGCTGAAGCTCGCCACGCAGCTCGTGGGGACCTATGCCGCCATGCGTGCGCAGACGGCCGAAGGGTGAAATTATTAATAGAAAATTCAGAATTCCGGGGCCCGTTCCTGTCGGGAATGCCGTTGCAAAAAGCGGTCGGTTTATGTATAATACAGACACAAAATAGAGTATGTCGCCTCTGCGGCTTTTGAATAGGAGGGATTCTTATCAGAAAGAAAGGCAGATTTGAGGCCAGCCGTCCCGCGCACAAAACTGCGGCGGACAGAGCCGCCGCGCCGAAGAAGCAGCCGTCCGGCAATGCCGGGAAGAAGGCCGCGGTGATCGCGGGCTGCATCGTGCTGCTGGCGGTGCTCGGCGTGTGCACCTATGGATTTATATTAAAGGGAAGCGACACCATTTTCCCGAACGTCTATGTCGCCGGCGTGAACGTCGGCGGATTGAAGCGCGACGCCGCGATCAACGCTGTGACGCTTGCCGTCGAACAGGAGACGGCCACCGATACGCTCACCGTCGTCCTGCCAGACCGGACGATCGACTTCACCCCTGAGATCACCAACGTCGCCCTCAACCCGGACGAGGCGGCGGATGCCGCCATGAATTATGGCCGCGACGGCGGCCCGATCACGGCGCTTCTCACATACGAACGCGCGAAGAAGACCCGGCAGGACATTTCGCTCGAATCCGGGACGAATCTTGATACCGCGTATATCCGCGATCTGATCGACCAGACCGCGCGCGCCTGCGCGTCGGAAAGCACGTCGTTGAGAAGACCGGTCGTGATGCGCATGGAGCTCTGGTCATTCACAAAGTTCACAAGCTCAAAAATGCGCTCGGTGCGCTGGCCGGTGAGCGCGGAGATGAAGAGGACCGGCGCATACGTCATAAAGGAGAGATCGCGGTAAATGTCCTTGCGCATCTTGTCCATCGTATGGGTGTCCTTTTCGACGAGATCCCATTTGTTCACGACGATGATGCTCGCCTTGCCTGCTTCGTGGGCAAGACCGGCGATCTTGGTGTCCTGCTCCGTGACGCCTTCGCGCGCGTCGATCATGATGAGACACACGTCCGCGCGCTCAATGGCGAGCTGCGCGCGCATGACGGAAAACTTCTCGATGCGGTCGTCCACCTTGGACTTGCGGCGGATGCCGGCGGTGTCGATGAAGATATACTTGCCGTATTTGTTCTCCAGGCGTGTGTCCACGGCGTCGCGCGTCGTGCCGGCCATATCCGCGACAATGACGCGGTTTTCGCCGAGCACGAGATTGACGAGCGAGGATTTGCCGACGTTCGGCTTGCCGATGACGGCAACGCGGATGAGATCGTCCTCTTCCTCGCCCTCTTCCTCGGGCGGAAAGTTTTCGATGCACGCGTCGAGCATTTCGTCCGTGCCGTGGCCGTGGATGGCCGAGAGCGCGATCGGGTCGCCGAGACCGAGCGAGTAAAATTCATAAATGCCCGGGTCGACCTGACCGACGGAGTCCATCTTGTTCACGCACAGCACGACCGGCTTATGCGAGCGCTTGAGCATCGCGGCGACCTCCTGATCGGCGGCGGTGACGCCGGTGCCGATCTCGGTCACGAACACGATCACGTCCGCGGAGTTGATGGCGATCTCCGCCTGCTCGCGCATGAAGAGCAGAATCTCGCTGTCCGCCGTCGGCTCGATGCCGCCGGTATCGACGATATCAAAGGTACGCCCCGCCCATTCGCACTCGGCGTACAGACGGTCGCGCGTTACGCCGGGAGTATCCTCCACGATGGAGAGACGCTTCCCGCACAGGCGGTTGAAAAGCAGGGATTTGCCCACGTTGGGGCGGCCGACGATCGCAACAAGGGGTCGTTTAGCCATAATAGGAAAATCCTCCTTTCGGGGGTGTTAAAGTTCTTCAAAGCGCATCGCGGCGAGCAGCTCCGCACCGTCCACCTCGAGCGGGATGACCGGCACGCCGAGCTCGCGCGATACGTCCTCGGGCGTAAGATCGTCAAGAAATACGCCCTCGCCGTGGCGCAGCATGGTTTTGGGAATGTATACCCGCTCGCCGATGTCCTTATCCCGGAGATGGCGGATAATATCCTGCCCGGTGAGCAGCCCGGCGACCTCGATCGTGTGGCCGAAGAAGTCGTTCGGAATGCCGTAGACCGTGCCGTTCGCTCCGGCCTTTTCCAGAAGCGCGCGCAGATACGGCTCGGCGGCCTTGCCGGTCGCAATGGAGAAGCGCGGCGTTTCCGTCCGGTCGGCCTCGTCCTCCAGCGAGAGGGCAAGGTCAAATTCCGTTTCGAGCAGACGCAGCATGCCTACGCCGTTTTCAAGCTGGGCATAGTCTTCGTAATATTCGTCCTCCGGCAGAGGAAGACCGGCGCGCAGATACATTTCGTCGCTGCAGTAGAAAATGTGACTGCCGTATTTTTCAAAGCACTCCGCCGCGAACGACTCCACCTGCGCGATCGTCGCGCGCGCCTGTTCGGGCGTATAAGGGGAGAGGGGGGTGAGCTTTTCGCGGTGGCAGGTGAGACCCACCGGCACGATGGAAACGCTGCTCACATGCGGGTAAAGCCCCGCAAGATCCTCCAGCGAGCGCTGCAGCGCCGCGCCGTCGTTCCAGCTGGGGACGGCGACGATCTGGCATTCCATGAATATGCCCGCCGCGGCGAAGCGGCGGAGAATGTCCATGATCTCTTTGCCGCGCGGGTTGCCGATGAGCTTTGCGCGCAGCTCCGGATCGGTCGCATGCACGGAGATGTTCAGCGGGCTCACCTTCAGATCGCAGATGCGCTGCAATTCACGCTCGGAGAGATTCGTACACGTGATATAATTCCCCGTGAGGAACGAAAGACGCGCGTCGTCATCTTTAAAATAGAGCGTTTTGCGCAGTCCGCGCGGCAGCTGGTCAATGAAGCAGAATATGCACCGGTTGGAGCAGCCCGTCGGCTTATCCATCAGGTACGTTTCAAAGTTCAGACCGAGATCCTCACCCTCTTTTTTGCGGAGGCGGATCGTGCCGGCGTCCCGGAATTCCAGCGTGAGCGAGCGGTCATACGCCCAGTATTTATAATCGAGCACATCGTGGATCTCGTGCCGGTTGATATAACGCAATTCGTCGCCGGGGAGCACCCTGCCCTCGAGCCGGGAGCCGGGGTCTACGGACGAGATCGTGTTGAACATACAAACTCCTCATAGCAAAAGAAGAGGGGGCAAAGCCTCCTCTTCTTAAGCTCGGTTACTTTTTCTCCTCGTCTACCTTGAGAACCTGACGGCCATCGTAAGAGCCGCAGGCCTTGCAGGCCCGGTGGGGGAGCTTGAAAGCGCCGCACTGGGGGCACTTGACCAGAGCGGGAGCGGTGAGCTTCCAGTTGCTGCCGCGTCTCTTGTCGCGTCTGGTACGGCTTACTTTACTCTTGGGGACTGCCATGGTGACACCTCCTCGTACTTTGGCTGCTTTGAACAGCGCATAATCATGGTTTATCGTCCAACAGCTGTTCCAAAACAGCCAGTCTTGGATCCGATTCTGTCCTGCAATCGCAGGGGCCTTCGTTGAGATTCTTGCCGCAGCGGGAGCAGAGCCCCTTGCAGTCGGCCCGGCAAAGAAACCGGGTGTCCATGTTCAGGATGAACACGGTCTCCAGCAGCTCTTCCAGATCGAGCTCGTCACCCTCCAGCAGGAAATAATCGGGGTTTTCCTCGTCCTGTAGTTCGGAGGCGAGCGGGATATCGAGCGGATAGCTCACTTCCCGGTCAAACTCGGCGGCGCACCGGTCGCACACGCAGCGCATCGCAGCGGAGAGCGTGCCCCGCAGCGTCAGAGCGCCGGCGTTGTTCACGATGAAGCCCTCGCCCACGGGGGCGGCGGTGTAGGAGAGAACGGCGGGAAAATCCAGCCGGTCAGTGGAAAGCTCACACCGGAAGGGCAGCCGCGAGCCGGGATTCAGGAGAAGTTCGTGGAGATTCATGTTGATTCCAATCCTCTGTCAGCATCTCACAAGCCTTGCTATTATATATGAGCATTTCTGTATTGTCAACAGAAAAATCAACAGACCGCTTCTTTTTCCGTAGTTGAGCGGTCTGTGCAAGACCACAAGATATTGTATCACACCTTCTCGGAAAAAACCAGAGGAAAATGACGAAAAAAAGAAAAAAGCCTTGCCCATCATAGCGGCCTTTGATATAATACTCATTCACGATAATCAAGAAAAAAGCGAGGAAACGGATCTATGGAGGAAACAAACAGCCTGGCCCGGTCCCGACGCATGGGCGAAATGCCGGAGGGAAAGCTGCTGCTGTCAATGGCAGTGCCTATGATGCTCTCGATGCTGGTGCAGGCTCTCTATAATATTGTGGACAGCGTATATGTGGCGAAGGTGTCGGAGGACTGCCTTTCGGCGCTCTCACTCGCGTTCCCGGCGCAGAACATTCTCATCGGTCTTGCCACCGGCACGGGCGTCGGCGTTTCGACGATGCTCTCCCGCGCTCTCGGCAGCCGGGACAATAAGCTCGCCAACCGCGTGGCGGGAAACAGCCTGTTCCTCTGCGTGTGCTGCTGGATTATTATGGCGATCTTCGGTATTTTCTTTGCCGACGCCTTCATCCACTCGCAGACGGATATCGAGTCCATCCGCAGCTACGGAGATTCGTATCTGCGCATCGTTACGATCGGCTCGGTATTTGTGTATTTTGAGATCAACTTTGAGCGTCTTCTGCAGTCCACGGGCCAGACGAAGCTCTCCATGTGGGCGCAGATAATCGGCGCCGTGGCAAACATCATTCTTGACCCGTTCTTTATCTACGGCTGGTGCGGCCTGCCCGCGATGGGCACCACCGGCGCCGCCATCGCCACGGTCATCGGCCAGGCATTCGGCGCGCTGGCGGGCTTTCTGTTTCACCTCAAACATAATAAAGAAGTCAATATCCGTCTTTCCGACTGCCGCCCGGACGGGCACATCATCCTCGACATCTATCGCATCGGCTTTCCGTCCATCCTCATGGTCGGTATCGGTTCCCTTACGAACTATCTCATGAACCGTATCCTCATGGCGTTCACGTCCACGGCGGTCGCGTTGTACGGCGCATACTTCAAGCTGCAGAGCTTCTTCTTCATGCCGGTGTTCGGACTGAATAACGGCATTGTCCCCATCGTCGGCTATAACTACGGCGCGCGGAAAAAGGAACGCATTTACCGGACGATCCGCTACGGCGTGCTGTATGCCGTGTGCATCCTTGCTGTCGGCCTGCTGCTCTTTGAAGCGATCCCCGGCGTGCTGCTGCAGGCGTTCTCGCCGTCGGAGCACATGCTTGCCATCGGCATTCCCGCGCTGCGCAAGATCGCCATCCATTTCCCGATCGCGGCGTTCTGCATCGTGGGCGGGTCGGTCTGCCAGGCGCTCGGCAAGAGTCTCTATTCGTTTTTCACGTCGGTGCTGCGTCAGGTCGTGGCGCTCATCCCGGCGGCCTATCTTCTGTCGCTGACAGGGAACGTCGGCAATGTATGGTGGTGCTTCCCGATCGCGGAGGTCGTATCGGCGTGCGCAACGGCGTTTTTCCTGCGCCGCGCGCTGCGAAATATGGACCGGGAGCTGACGCTCGCGGAGGGGCAATGAAGGAATTTATCATCGGCCGGAACGACGCCGGGCAGCGGCTCGACCGGTTCGTGAGCAAGGCGGCGCCGCTTATCCCGGAATCGCTGCTGCAAAAGACGCTGCGGAAAAAGGATATAAAGATCAACGGGCGCCCGGCAAAGGGCGAGGCACGCCTCGCCGAGGGCGACACGGTGCGCGTCTATCTCCCGGACGAGTTTTTTGAAGCGCCGCGGGAGGAAAATGCCTGGCGCAAGATCACGGCCCCCCGGCTCGATATCGTCTACGAGGACGAAAACATCCTGCTCGTGGACAAAAAGCCGGGCGTCCTCTGCCACAGCGCGGGGGAGTGGAGCTGGAATACGCTTATCGCCAATATCCAGGCGTATCTCCGTGCAAAGGGCGAGTGGGACCCGGCGCGGGAGAACAGCTTTGCGCCCGCGCTCTGCAACCGCATCGACCGCAATACCGGCGGCATCGTGATCGCGGCGAAAAACGCCGAGGCGCTGCGCATCATGGATGAAAAGGTCAAAAACCGCGAGATCGAGAAGATCTATCTCGCCGCCGTCGTCGGCACGCCGCGCCCCGCCGCCGGACGGCTCGAGGGGTATCTCTTCAAGGACGCGAAGAATAACCAGGTCTATGTCTACGATGCGCCCCGCACCGGCGCGAAGACCGCCGTGACGGAGTATAAAACGATCGCATCCGACGGGCGTCTCACGCTTGTGGAGTGCCGCCTTATCACCGGGCGCACGCACCAGATCCGCGCGCAGTTCCGCCATGCCGGATGTCCTCTGCTTGGCGACGGGAAATACGGCCGCGAAAAGGACAACCGCGCCTACGGCGAAAAGGGGCAGGCGCTCTGCTCGTGGCGGCTGCGGTTCGTCTTTGACACCCCCGCCGGGGCGCTCGAATATCTCAACGGAAAGAGCTTCCGGACCAAAACGCCGGAGTTTGTGGAAAAGTACTTCCCAACGTTCGCGGAACGCACGAAAACGTGAAAAAACTGCCGGAAACGCCGCTCGTTTTCGGCAGTTTTTTGCATCACGCGCCGCGCAAAAAATAATTTGATTTGAAAAGGAAAATTGCATTGACAAACCCCCTTGAAATCTATATGATTGGCCTAACGCGCAAAGCGCGAAAAATCGGGAAAAGAGGGGGAGGATAATGGCCAAAGAACTCATCCGCCTGGTCGATTGCACCATGGCCTTCGACGGTGAGACCGTTCTGGATTCCATCAACCTGTACATCAACAACAAAGAGTTTCTTACACTGTTAGGACCCTCGGGATGCGGCAAGACGACCACGCTGAGAATTATCGGCGGGTTTCTTAAGCCTACCTCGGGGGACGTTTTGTTTGACGGCGTAAGGATCAACGACATTCCTCCGTACAAACGGCAGGTGAACACCGTATTCCAGAAATACGCGCTGTTCCCGCATCTGGACGTGTACGACAACATCGCTTTCGGTCTGCGGAACCACAAGGTCCCGGAGGACGAGATCGACGAGCGCGTTACGGAAATGCTCGAGGTCGTGTCGCTCAAGGGCTTTGAAAACCGCAAGGTGACATCGCTCTCCGGCGGCCAGCAGCAGCGCGTGGCGATCGCCCGCGCTCTGGCGAACCGGCCGAAGGTACTGCTGCTTGACGAGCCGCTCGGCGCGCTCGATCTGCGTCTGCGCAAGGACATGCAGCAGGAGCTCAAGCGCATCCAGCAGCAGATGGAGATCACCTTCATCTACGTGACCCACGATCAGGAAGAGGCTCTCGCCATGTCTGACACCGTTGTCGTCATGAACGAGGGCATCATCCAGCAGATCGGCACGCCGGAGGATATATATAATGAACCGAAGAACGCCTTCGTGGCGGACTTCATCGGCGAGAGCAACATTCTCGACGGCATCATGCGTGAGGACTACGTGGTCGAAACGTTCGGCCGCCGCTTCCAGTGCATGGACAAGGGCTTTGCAAAGGACGAGCCGGTGGACGTCGTCGTCCGCCCGGAGGATATCGATATCGTCCCCGTGAAGGACGGCATGCTGACCGGCACCGTGACGAGCATCACCTTCAAGGGCATGCAGTACGATGTCATCGTAGACTTCAAGGGCTTCAAGTGGCTCATCCAGACGACCGACAGCCCGGAAGTCGGGCAGCGCATCGGCATCCGCATCGTGCCGGACGGCTTCCACATCATGCACAAGAGCAAGTATTCCGGACTCTACGGCGACTACAGCTCCTTCTCGGAGGAATATGACGAGCTTTCCGACGCGGAATACGATCCGGAGGCGGAGGAGGAATCCTCGGAGAGCCGGGAGGAATCCGCCGATGAAGAATAAAGCGCTCGCGGCGCCGTATCTCGTGTGGATGGCGATCTTCACGGTCGTCCCGCTCGGGATCGTGATCTGGTTTTCGTTTACCGATTCCATCACCGGCGCATTTACGTTTGATAACATTTCCCGCATGGGGACGTATCTCCCCATTTTTCTCAAGAGCATCTGGCTGGCGATCCTCTCGTCGCTCATCTGCCTTGTGATCGGCTATCCGGTGGCGTACTGTCTGGCGTCCGCCGCGCCGGAGCGGCAGCGTTTTCTCTATATGCTCGTCATGCTGCCGATGTGCATGAGCTTCCTGCTGCGCACGCTCGCGTGGGTGGCGCTGCTCGACGATACCGGCATCATCAACGGCGTCGTCACAAGCCTTGGCCTCCAGCCGCTGCCGCTCATCCGTACGGACGGAGCTGTCGTGCTCGGCATGGTGTATAACTATCTGCCGTACATGATCATGCCGCTCTATACGGTACTTGTAAAGCTCGATCCGCGCCTTACCGAGGCCGCCGAGGATCTCGGCTGCACCCCGGCGCAGGTGTTCGGGCAGGTGACGCTCCCGCTGAGCGTGCCGGGGATTATCTCCGGCTTCACGATGGTGTTCGTTCCCGCCGTGTCCACGTTCTACATTTCGCAGAAAATGGGCTCCGCCGGTACGACGCTCATCGGCGACGTCATCGAAAGCCAGTTCAAGGCCGCCTACAACCCGAACCTCGGCGCGGCGCTCTCGCTCGTGCTGATGGTGATGGTGCTCGTATGCATCGCAGTCATGAACCGCTTCTCGGACGAAGAGGAGGTCGCAACGATATGAAGACCTTCAACCGTGTTTTCACCGTGATCGTGTTCCTGTTTCTGTATATCCCGATGATCGTGCTGGCCGTTGCGTCGTTCAACGCCGGTACGGATATCGCCGTATGGAAGGGCTTCACGTTCGCGCAGTACGGCGCGCTCTTCCGCGACGGCGTGCTGCTGCCGCTGCTGGCAAACTCCGTCATCGTCGCGGTGATCGCCTCGCTCGTGGCGACGGTGCTCGGCACCATGGCCGCCATCGGCATCCGCGCCATGTCCGGCCGGATGCGCCGCATCACGATGGCCGTGACGAATATCCCGCTCACGAACCCGGAGATCGTCACGGGCGTCTCGCTCGCGCTGCTCTTCGCGTTCGCCGGGCAGATGATGAAGCTCAACAACGTTCTCGGCTTTACGACGCTTCTCATCGCGCACATCACGTTCAATTTGCCGTATGTCATTCTGTCTGTGATGCCGAAGCTCGGACAGCTCGACCCGAACCTGCTCGACGCCGCGCTCGATCTCGGCTGCACGCCCGTGCAGGCGTTCTTCAAGGTCATCATCCATGAGATCATGCCGGGCATTCTCTCCGGCGCGCTCATGGCGTTCACGATGAGTCTGGACGACTTTGTCATTTCGTATTTTGTCTACGGCCCAAGCTTTGTCACGCTGCCGGTCGAGATCTACAACTATACGAAAAAGCCGCTCCAGCCGAAGATCTACGCGCTGTTCACGCTGCTCTTCCTTGCGATCCTCCTTGTGATGGTCGTGATGAATCTCGTGCAGGCCGGCGATGAGCGCCGCCGCCGTCAGGCGCGCGGTGTGTTCGGGAAGAAGGGGGCGAGCGCATGAAAAAGCGTGTGTTCTCTCTTGTGCTCGCGCTGCTCGTATGCGCGGTGCTGATCCCCGCGCCGGAAGCGCACGCCGCTCCCAACACGATCAACGTCTACAACTGGGGCCAGTACATTTCCGACGGCACGGACGGCTACATCGACATCAACGCCGCCTTCGAGGAGGCGACAGGCATCCATGTGAATTACATGACGTTCGACTCGAACGAAACGATGTACACCAAGCTCAAGACCGGCGGTTCTTCCTACGATGTCATCATCCCGTCCGACTATATGGTCGGTCGGCTGATCGACGAGGGACTGCTCCTGCCGCTCAACTTTGACAACATCCCGAACTATCAGTACATGGACGAGGCGTACAAAAACACCGCCTACGACCCCGATAACCTCTACTCCGTTCCGTATACCTGGGGCACCGTCGGCATTATCTACAACAGCGCCTATGTGGACGAAGAGGACGTCGGCAGCTGGGATCTTCTCTGGAACAGCAAGTACGCCGGGAAGATTTTGATGTTCGATAATCCGCGCGACGCTTTCGCCATCGCGGAAACGATGCTCGGGTATTCGCCCAACACGCGCGACGAGGACGAGCTGCGCGCCGCGGCCTACAAGCTCATCGAACAGAAGCCGCTCGTGCAGGCCTACGTCATGGACCAGATCTATGACAAGATGGAGCGCGGCGAGGCGTGGATCGCGCCGTACTACGCCGGCGACTATCTTATGATGGTCGGGGAAAACGAGGATCTCCGCTTCTGCTTCCCGGAGGAGGGCTTCAACTTCTTCATCGACGCGCTGTGCATCCCCACATGCGCAACGAACAAGGAAGGTGCGGAGGCGTACATCAACTTCCTCTGCTCGCCGGAAGTGAACGGCGAAAATCTTGACTATCTTGGCTATTCCACGCCGGAATCGGCGGCCAAGGAGTATATGGATCCGGAGACGGCGGCGTCCGACATCGCCTACCCGAGCGAGGAAACGCTCAGCCGCGGCGAAGCATTCCTCTATCTTGACCAGAAGACGACGCATCTCATGGATTCGCTTTGGCTTGAGGTCAAGACCGAGGGCGAAACGGATTATACGCCCATCATCGGCATCAGCGCAACGGTGCTGCTCGCCGCCGTGTATCTCACGGCCCGCGGCGTGAGAGACCGGCGCCGCCGTGCCAACCGCTGCAAAAAGTGGAAAACCTGAAATAAGAAAATCGCGCCGGGAGAAATTCCGGCGCGATTTTAGCCTGTCGAAAAGCCTCGCAGAGTTTGCGCCCGCAGGCGCAAATAAAGCTTTAACCATTTTCTCC
>ERZ827108.4134-NODE-4134-length-11037-cov-3.137771_pt1 | contig 11037 bp, 8 predicted proteins | sample MGYA00519921_ERZ827108 | MGnify/ENA primary metagenome ERZ827108 (study PRJEB31778, sample SAMEA3449258) | human gut metagenome | biome: human gut; feature: human-associated habitat; material: faeces | place: United Kingdom | collected 2010/2012 ... | reverse complement strand
ATCGCCGTGAACGCGGACACCTTTGCGAATATGATCCTTACCAACTTCAAGTGGTGGCCCCTGCCCGTGTGGCTGACCGCCATCATCGTTGTTGCCATCTGGGCCCAGTCCGCCATCCGCGGCGTGAAGGGCCTGGAGATCGTCAGCTGGCTCGGCGCTCCCGCCGCCGTCATTCTGGCCATTGCGTCCTTCATTGCCATCGGCACGAAGACTGGCTTCGGCACGGTTATCCACTATGTCCCCGGTGAGGGCCAGCTGACCTTCGCCGCCGGCTCCACGTCCATCGTCGGCGCGTGGATCTTCGGCTGCATCGTCACGCCGGACGTCACCCGCTATGCGAAGAACGGCAAGCACGTTTCTCTTGCTGCGCCCATCGCCGTGTACGTCGGCCTCGCCATGATCGAGCTCGTCGGCGCCATGACCGCGCAGGCCACCGGCAACTCCAGCTTCGTCGCCGCTACCGCGGCTCTCGGCCTCGGCATCCTGGTGTTCGTCTGCGCCATCTTCTGTGTCTGGACGACGCAGGACAACAACATCTATTCCGCGTCCCTCTCCCTGCAGAACATCTTCGTTGACACGAAGCTCGAAGGTAAGGTCAAGCACGCCTGGCTTGCCATCATCGTGGCCGCCCTCGCCGCCATCTTCGCGGCTGTCGGCGCTGTGAAGTACCTTCTGCCCGTCGTCAAGGCTCTGTCGGTTCTCCTGCCGCCCATCCCGGCCATGATGATCGCGGAGCAGTGGTGCGTGAAGAACTCCAAGGAGAACCAGAACATCAACTGGGTCGGTATCGTCTCCTGGATCATCGCCACCGTCATCGGCCAGATCTGCGTCAACCGCAACTTCCTCATCCCCGCGGTCGTCAGCATGGTCGTGGCTTTCTTCCTGTACTGGGGTCTCAGCAAGGCTCTTGACAAGTCCTGGAACAAGGAAGCCACCGGCAAGGCCGAATAATTTCTTTCATCAGAAAACATTTTGTCATCATCAGCCCCCGAAAAGCAATCCCCATACCGCAAGGTATGGGGTTTGTCTTTTTCTGCAGAATGTAGTATACTATTCTCGAAGGAGTGATAAAAATGGAGACAACATCTTTTTCGTATAAAACCGCACCGTGCAGCGATGTGCTCATCATCGGCGGCGGTCTGGCCGGTATGTATTCCGCGCTCGCTGCCGCGGAGAGCGGCGCTGCGGTGCGCATTCTCTGCAAAAGCAAGACCGGCGGCTCCGGCAATTCGGTGGTGGCCATGTCGGTGCACCGCTTCGCGCCGGACGCGCCCGGCCTGCGCGAGGATTACCGCCGCCGCTTTCTTGCCTCCGGCGCGGGACAGCAGGACGCGGAGATCGCGGCGTTCTTTGTCGATCACGCTGCTGCGGCGATGGAGCGGCTGCGCGGTCTCGGCCTGCCGCTCGAATACCGGACGCTTTCGGAAAACGGCGGGGAATATCCGTATCTCGCCTGCTGCTCGCCCAAGCAGGGCCGCATTCTGACGAAGGCTGTGCGGGAGAAGCTGAACGAGTATCCCAATATCACCGTGGAGGACGGCGTGACCGTCTGCGACATTCTCACAGAGAACGGCCGCGCACAGGGCGTTCTCGCGCTCTGCGGCGGGGAGATGCGCGTATATCCGGCCAAAACGGTGATCCTCTGCTGCGGCGGCGCAGGCAACGTGTATGCCGCAACGAGCAACACGCGCGATGTGACCGGCGACGGCTACGCGATGGCCGCGCGCTGCGGTCTGCCGCTGCGCGGCATGGAGTTCGTGCAGTTTTATCCTTACCGCATCTACTCGCCCAAGCGGGCGGATATCTTCCCGGACCTTTTCGACCACGGCGCGGTGCTCCGCAACGAGAAGGGCGAGCGGTTCATGGACTGTGACCGGTATCCGATGAAGGAGCTTGAGAACCGCGACGTCGTCGCGCGCGCCGAGTTCGCCGAAAAGGAAGTTCGGCTCGATCTTTCCGGCTGCGATAAGGCATATCTCGAGCGCGAGTGCCCCAACATCGCGCGCATGGCGCGCGATAACCCGGATAAGCCGCTGCTCATCCGTCCGGTGGCGCATTTCTTCATGGGCGGCGTGCCGCTGCGCACCGACTGCTCCACAGACGTTGCGGGCCTCTATGCCTGCGGCGAGGTCACCGGCGGGCTGCACGGGGCGAACCGTCTCGCCGGGAGCGCGCTGACGGAAACAGTCGTCTTCGGCGCGATCGCGGGAAAAAATGCCGCGGAATACGCCGCGGCCGACGCTGATACGCCGGAAACCGCTGCGGCAGCCGGACGTGTCCTTTCGACGTATCCGGAACTCGGCACGGATCCGCTCCGCGACCTGCGCGACGATCTGCGTGAGACCATGCAGAAGGATGCCTCCGTTATCCGCACGAAAGAGGGGATGGAGCAGGCCCTTGGCGAGATCGACAAGATCAAGGCCGCTCTGCGCGAGCGCCGCCCGGCGTCTCTTGCCGAGTGGAACGAGCTTCGCAATATGCTCCTTACGGCGGAGGGCGTCACGCGCGCAGCGCTGGACAGAAAAGAAAGCCTCGGCGCGCATTGCCGCGCGGATTGAAACCCCATACAAGAAGAAAATGCCTCACGCGGGAATCTTCCCGCGTGAGGCATTTATCGTATATAGGGCTTAAATCGCGAGAACGACGATCTTTCCGTCCTGTACGGTGAGCCCGACGGTTTTTGCCGCGCCCTTGAGATGATCGATGATCTCGGTAGCGATGGCATCTTCGACGTCCTTCTGGATGAGACGCTGGAGATTGCGCGCGCCGTAGGCAGCGCTGTAGCCCTTTTCGGCAAGATAGGTGATGACGCTCTCGTCCCAAGTGAGGGCGGTGCCGCGCTCGGCCATTGCGGTGCGGAGATCCTCAAGCATAAGCGAGGCGATCGCGCGGATGTTTTCCTCCGTCAGACGGTGGAAGTAAATGATCTCGTCCACGCGGTTGATGAACTCGGGGCGGAGGAAGTCGTTGAGAGCCTTGACAGCCTTTTCCTTGCCCTGCTCGTCGGCACTCATATTGAAGCCGACGCTGCCGGTGCGCTTGTCGCTGCCCGCGTTTGTGGTCATAACGATCACGGTGTTTTCAAAATTGACCGTGCGGCCCTGCGCGTCGGTGATGCGTCCGTCGTCGAGGATCTGGAGCAGGATGTTCATCACATCCGGGTGCGCCTTTTCGATCTCGTCGAAAAGCACGACGCTGTAGGGCTTGCGGCGGATCTTCTCGGTGAGTTGTCCGGCCTCGTCATACCCGACGTAGCCCGGAGGCGAACCGAGGATGCGCGAAACGCTGAACTTTTCCATAAACTCGGACATATCGAGCCGGATGAGCGATTCGGGGGAGTTGAAGAGATCGGCGGCGAGCCGCTTGACGAGCTCCGTTTTGCCGACGCCGGTGGAGCCGACAAAAATGAAGCTCACGGGCTTGCGCTTGGACTGTAATCCCGCGCGGCTGCGCTTGATAGCGGCGCAAACGGCGTTCACGGCTTCGTCCTGGCCGATGATGTGTGCCTTGAGCCGTCCGGCAAGACCGGAGAGACGCTCAAACTCGTCGGCGCGAATGTTTGAAGCGGGGATCTTCGTCCAGAGCTCGATGATGTGCGCAAGATTGTCCGCGGTGAGCTCCGGCATGCCCTTGGCTTCAATCTGAGAGAGCTCATCCTTGAGCTGAAGATCGCGGCTGCGCAGCTCGGCAAGCTTTTCAAAGTCGCCGTCGCCCGTCGTGCCGCTGAGCAGAAGCTCGCGCTCCTTGTCGAGATCGGCGCATTCCTTTTTGATCTCGGCGCTGCGCTCAATGTCCTTGTTGTGGAGATTTACGTCCGAGCACGCCTCGTCGATGAGGTCGATGGCCTTGTCGGGGAGGAAACGGTCGGTGATGTAGCGCTCGGAGAGCGTCACGGCCATGCGGCACATCTCGTCGGATATCTTCACGCCGTGGAAGTCCTCATAGTATTTGCGGATGCCCTTGAGGATCTCCACGCTGTCGCTGAGCGAGGGCTCGGCGACGGTCACGGGCTGGAAGCGGCGTTCAAGCGCGGCGTCCTTTTCAATGTGCTTGCGGTATTCGTTGAACGTCGTCGCGCCGATGACCTGAATCTCGCCGCGGGAGAGCGCGGGCTTGAGAATGTTTGCGGCGTTCATGCTGCCCTCGGCGTCGCCCGCGCCGACGAGATTGTGCACCTCGTCGATGACGAGGATGATGTTTCCCTCGCGGCGGATCTCTTCAATGAGACCCTTCATGCGCGACTCAAACTGGCCGCGGAACTGCGTTCCCGCGACGAGAGAGGTGAGATCGAGCAGAAATACCTGCTTGTCGCGCAGCTTCGCCGGCACGTCGCCGGAGGCGATGCGCTGCGCAAGACCCTCGGCGATCGCCGTCTTGCCGACGCCCGGCTCGCCGATGAGACAGGGGTTGTTTTTCTGGCGGCGGTTGAGGATCTGGATGACGCGCTCGAGCTCCTCGCTGCGGCCGATCATACGGTCGAGCTTGCCCGCGCGGGCGCGGTCGGTGAGCGAGATGCAGTAGTTATCGAGAAACTTGCGCTTCGGCTTGCGCTCGCCGCCGTCCTTGCCGACGCGGGGACGCTCGGTCTCGGCAGCGCTGTCGCGATTTTCGGCGTTGGCGGCGTTCTGCGCGCCGAAAAGCCGGTTGAGGAACGGGAACGTTGCGGTCTTTCCGTCGTCGTCCGAGCTGTCGTCGTCGTTTTCGATGTTCATAAGATCGTCCCCGCTGCCGGAGAGATTCTGCATGGCCTCCATCATTTCGGAGGAAAGCCCGTCGAGATCTTCGTCGTTGATGCCCATTTTGGAAATGATATCGTCGATGGGCTTGATGTGCAGCTCACGGGCGCACTTGAGACACAGTCCCTCCTGGTGGGACTGGCCGTTTTCAATACGGTTGATGAATACCACCGCCATGTTCTTGTGGCAGCGGGCGCAGAGAGTAGGTTGCATAGATGTTCTCCTGTATTCTGTGAAATGGCGTTAAATTCCGAGCAGGTGTACGAAGATCGTGCGATCCATAAACCAGGAGACGAGGAAGGTGTTGGAAAGCGTCTCCTGCGAGACGAGAAGTCCTACGAACCGCAGCGCCCAGCCGATGATGAGGCAGAACGCCATGCCCTGCACCAGACCGGCCACCGCGCCGCCGATGTCGTTGAGCAGCTCGTGGTTCGGTATCTGGAAGCTGATATTGGGAATGTTCCCGATCACCGTGAGGAGGATCAGGATCATAACGAATGCGAGAATAAACCCGCCGACATAGGATATGCGCCGGCAGAGCACTTCTACAACGGCGTCGATGAGCTCAGCGTTATTTTCCTTCGCGTAGGCGACGGCTTCGTCCGCCATCTGCTCGCTGGTGGATTCGTAAATGCCCATGCCGTTGTAGGTGAGCGTGCAGAACTCCGTTTCGCGGCCGGGATTCTGCGCAAAATAGTCCTTGACGGAAAGGTTGGTGCTGTCGATCCCCATGGCGGGGCGGACGGTTTTGTCGACGACGTTGACCTCAACAAAGCCGCTGGCGAACGGGCGCAGCGCGTCGATCACCTCTCCGGAATAGGTCTGGGAGAGAAGATTCGCGCCGTATACCGAAACAACGAACGCGATCAGACTGAAGATGCCCATGACGAGCCCCTTCTTATAGCCGGACCAGACACAGAAAATGAGTATGGACAAAAACAAAAGACTCAGTACCGCTTTCATGCAAAGCCTCCTTTTTCAGGCGCGGCCGGTGAGAGATCACCGGTTGAAATCGATTTGTACAACGCCGGACGCACCGGCAAAAAGAGCGCGGCTGTCCGAGCAGAGAAACACCTGCCGGACGTCCTCCGGCGGCTGATAGGATACGATCTCCTCCAGCGCGGAGGAAAAGAGCGTGGATTCCTCTCCGGTGAAGAGGACGAGAAGCTGGCTGCCGCAGGACGACATGGCCGCGGCTTCCAGCGGGGCGGTAAAGCTGCCGAGCGGCTCGCCGGAGGGGGAGAACGCTGTGATCACCGTCTCGCCGCCGCCAAGCCCGCTCGCCGCCGCAACGGCGGCAAAGTCTCCGCTGAGCGAAAAGGCGGAGAGGTGCGCGTTTCCGAGCCGGTGCTCGGAGAGCAGCGTGCCGTCCGCGGAGAGAAAGCAAACCGCCGTTTCCGTCACCGCGGCTATGGAGCCGTCCGAGAGAAAGCCGAAATCCACGATCAGCTCGCCGGGGGCGAAAAACTCGGCCTGCATCTCCTCGCGGTCGATGCGGAAAAAGCGGAGATACCCGCCGTCGTCTCCGGCGCCGTTCACGCAGAAAAGGCCTTTTCCGGTCGTTCGCGCGGAGACGGGCGTGACGCTTGAAGCGTCCCAGCGGAAGAGCGGCGTGAGATCGGTGTCGTATACGACGACGCTCCCGCGATATCCGTCCTTATCGGTTAGGACGGTAATAAGCCCGGTTTCGTTCACATCGGCAAAGTATACGCCGCCCTCGGTCGCACTCTCGGCGGCCGAACCGTCCGGATACAGCGCGTGGATGCCGTTTTGCCCCGCGTCCCAGAAGACCGCGAGCTGTGTCCCGGCAGCGCACATCGGCTCCGTCATCGCGAAGTCGGCGCTTGCGGCGCATTTCCCGCTGGCGTTGAAGAGCTGCGCGCCGGTCGTCGTGGCGGCGGCAAGCCCGTTTCCGGCGGCGGAGTAAAAGATATTCTCTCCGCTCCGGAGGCGGAAGCCGTCGCGGTTCCGCACGGCGGCCGCCGTGTGCGACTGGACAACGCTCAGCACGAGCAACAGCGCTGCGATGCAGAGCATGGCGGCTGTCGCGGCGAGCACACGGGGCAGATTCCGGTGCTTGCGCTCCGGCGCGGCGGTATACCTATTAGAATGCATCAAAACCTCCGAAAAATCAAGCGTCAATGGCGCTCAAGTGTCTGCCATCATTTCCCCGGCGGGGCCGTCGTACCAGATGCGGTGCATATAAAGACCCTGCGGCGGCATCGTCGGGCCGGTGAGACGGCGGTCGCGCGTTTCGAGAAGCGCGGGAATATCCTCCGCCCGGAGCTTTCCGTAGCTTGCGTATACCATCGTGCCGACCATGGCGCGGACCATGTTGTACAAAAACCCGTTGGCGCACACACGCACGGTGATGAGATCGCCCTCGCGTTCGGCATCGCACCAGTACACGGTGCGGACGGTCGTTTTCGTTTCGGTGCCGACGCTCCGCACGGCGGCAAAATCGTGCGTGCCTTCAAAGGCCTTTGCCGCGGCGCGCATCTGCTCAATGTCGAGCCGGGACGGATAGAAGCACACGCGCTTATCGAGAAACGGATCGGGAATGCGGCTATTGAGGATCTTATAGATATATTCCTTCTGGATGCACGAGCCGATGGCATTGAAGCTCTCGTCCACCTCGCAGGCATCCGTCACGGCGATATCGCCGGGAAGGCGGGCGTTGAGCGCGAGCGGGACCTTCTCGATCGGGATTGTACAGTCGGAGCGGAAGTTCGCGCAGTAGCGCAGGGCGTGCACGCCCGCGTCCGTGCGGCCGCAGCCCGTTACATGGACGCTTGTACCGAGTATTTTTGCAATGGCGTCCTCCACGGTCTGCTGCACCGTGGGGAGACCGGCCTGCCGCTGCCAGCCATGATAGGCGGAGCCGTCGTATCGGAGACGGAGTGCAATGTTTCTCAAATGCCGTACCTCGTCAGGATGATCGACCCGGCCAGGATCACCGCCCAGAAAGCGAGAGCCAGGTAGTCGTTTCGGCCCATGCGCAGCACCTTCATGCGGGTGCGCCCCTCGCCGCCGTTGTAGCAGCGGCACTCCATCGCGGTGGCCAGCTCGTCGGCGCGGCGGAACGCGCTCACGAACAGCGGCACAAGGATCGGCAGCAGCGCCTTCGCGCGGCGGACAAGACTGCCGCTTTCAAAATCCGCGCCGCGCGCCTTCTGCGCGGAAATGATCTTGTCGGTCTCTTCGATGAGCGTCGGGATAAAGCGCAGCGCGATGCTCATCATCATGGAAAGCTCATGCACCGGGAAGCGCAGCTTTTTGAGCGGACTCAAAAGCTGCTCCAGCCCGTCGGTGAGCTGGTTCGGCGTGGTGGTGAGCGTCATCACCGAGGAGCCGATCACCAGATAGATGAGCCGGATGCCCATGAAGCAGGCCATCAGCAGGCCCTCCTTCGTAACCTTTAAAAATCCCCACTGGAAAATGGCCTCGCCCGGCGTCAGAATCACATTGAAGCTGACGCTGATCACCAGCAGGAACACGATGGACTTTAAGCCCTTTACGATAAATTTAAACGGGACACGGGTCGCCCGGATGGCTGCCGCCAGGAAGGCCGTCGCCGCCAGGTAGCACCAGATATTGTCCGCGCAGAACAGGGACACGATAAACACGCCGATGATGGACACGACGCCGATGACGAGCGTGCCGAGCGTCTGCGTCTTGTAGCCGTCCTGCGGGGTCATCTCGCCGAAGTTGGTGACGACCCAGAAGTAGGAGTCGTTCGCGTGCGACACCGTCATGGCGCCTGCGCCGATGGCGATGACCGTCAGGCAGGACAGCGCCGGGGAATCCAGCCCCAGGACCGGCAGCAGCGGCGCGACGATACCGGCCGTGGTGGTGATGGCGACGGTAGAGGAGCCCTGCGCGGATTTGAGGATGGCGGCCAGCAGGAACGGGAAGAAGATGCCGATGCTCTCGAAGATCTCCGCGTTGGCCTTGATGAAGTTGACCATGTCGGAGGACGCGATGACCTTGCCCAGCACGCCGCCGGCAGCGGTGACGAACAGGATGGGGCCGACGGTCTTCAGCGTGTCGTCGGTGAGCTTGTAGAAGTCCTTGCCCTTGTTTGCGGCAAAGAGGCTGATGATGGCGATGATGCAGCCGACAGCCAGGGCGATGATCGGCGTGCCGAGGAAGCTGATGAAATCCGCCTTGACGCCCGCCATGGAGAACGCGGAGGCCAGGCCCATCAGGATGATGGGGAGGACGATCGGCGCAAATGCGAGCCAGCCGCTCGGCAGCTTGCCGAACTCGGCCACGAGCTGCTCATAGGTCTTGACGTCGCCGTCCGCGACGATGTCGTCGGCAGCCTTGACCTTCTTGCCGATGTACTTTGCGAAGAAGTAGCCCGCGACCAGCGGCGGGATGGAGCACAGAGCGCCGAGGCCCATGACCAGCAGCAGATTATCGCCGCAGCCCAGCGTACCGGCAGCCGCGATGGGGCCGGGTGTGGGCGGGATGAAGCAGTGGCTGATGTACAGGCCCATGGACAGTGCGACGGACATGGCGACGCTCGACGCGCCGGTCCGGCGGGCCATAGCCTTGCGGATGGGGTTCAGAACGACGAAGCCGCTGTCACAGAACACGGGGATGGAGACGATCCAGCCCATGAGCTCGATGGCAAGCTCCGGATGCTTTTTGCCGACGAGCTTGACCACGCAGTCGGCCATTTTGAGCGCCGCGCCGGTGCTCTCAAGCAGCGTACCGACCAGAGCGCCGAAGATGATCACGATGCCGATGCTCGAGAACGTGCCCGAGAAGCCGGCGCCGATGACGTTGGCAATGCCGCTGACGGTATTGCCGTCGGCGTCCGTGGTGTTGACCAGCGGAATACCGGCGATCAGGCCGAATACCAGAGAAATGGCCATGATCGCGAGGAACGGATGGATCTTCAGCTTGCTGATGCAGAAGATCATCAGTGCGATGGCAAGAATGAAGACGATGATCAATCCAATGCCAGTCATAGATGTTTCCTCCCTGTTTTTCTCTTTTTATGGGTTTTTGTGGGGCGTTTCCCATGCACACAGTATAGCAGTGCCGCCCGAAAAATCCATATCGAAAAGCAACAAATTTTTTCTGATTTTCTGTTGAAAATCACAAGCAGTTCCTGCATATCAAAAGCAGAGATACCTGTTGAACGCAGGTATCTCTGCTTCGATCAGTGTCTATCGAGGCGGGCGATCATGCTCTGTTCCTCAGCTTTTATCCGTGCAGTATTTCCAGCAGCGGCGGGATAGCACGATCATCTGCTCCAGACTGATATTTTTGTCGGGGCAAAAGTCTCCGCGGCTGTCTCCGCCCAGAATGCCCATCGCGGACAGTGCTTGTACGGCGTCGAGGGCCCATGCGGAGATCTCTTTTTCGTCTGCATACGGCCGCGTCTGCAGATCATCCGGGATCAGTTGTTTCCCCGTTTCCCGCTCCAGATACTGAAACAGCCGATACAGCATCGCCGCGTATTCCTCGCGCCTGATATGATTTCCCGCGCCAAAGCTCCCGTCGGCATAGCCGGTCACGATCCCCGCGGAATAGGCTTTTTCCGCCTTTTCTTCGAAGAATGTATTTTCCATGTCTGGAAATACACCTTCCGCGGTATTCGGCAGTTCCTTTTGCAAAACCGTCTCCGTGAGCTTCACGAGATACCAGACCGCCTGTCCGCGATTTCCCGCGCCCCTCAGATCGCCATGCAGAGCGTCCGGAAGGATCCCCGCCTCCTCCGCCGCGAATGCCTCCTCCTTCGCCCACGGGCTGAGCACAGGCTCGTCATTTGCCGACGCAGCACAGCAAAGCATCATAAGCATCCCGCTCAGCATTGCTGCTAAAAGAAGATGCCTTACAATGGCGCTTCTAACTCTCCCATTTTTACTCGATAAAATACAAAGGTGCGTTTTCATTGAGTATCTCCTTTCAATCGTACTGCCAATCATCAAATATTTCATCTGGCCTTATTTTCGCGCTCACGTTCTATCTTTTTTCTTTATATTTATAAGCGTGAGCAGCAAAAAACCACAATGATCCTTGCTATACTTTTTAGCACTTCCTCGAGCGGCGCTCCTTTGTAGCTTAGCAGCCACAGCAAAACCGCCCCTGCAATCGCCAGTATCGTCAGTAATGTTTTTTCGTTTTGTTCATGGTGAATTAATTGCTTGTTAATCTTTCCACTCAAAATCAAATCCGTTTTCATCCTGATCTGGAATATCGATTTCTTCATGTTCCATATCTTCAATTTGTGTACTGTCTGCTTCGTTACTCATATTTCTTGCTGCAAACCATACACAGATGAAGG
>ERZ827108.4124-NODE-4124-length-11061-cov-5.894240_pt1 | contig 11061 bp, 10 predicted proteins | sample MGYA00519921_ERZ827108 | MGnify/ENA primary metagenome ERZ827108 (study PRJEB31778, sample SAMEA3449258) | human gut metagenome | biome: human gut; feature: human-associated habitat; material: faeces | place: United Kingdom | collected 2010/2012 ... | reverse complement strand
AATCCAGTTTTATGTAGTCGATCGATTTAACCCTATCGAGCATTTCATCCATGCCGATAACTCTGGCATTATCGGCCCGAATCGGGTGCGGAGTGTCGTGGGTGATTTTAATAATTTTCGTGTCGGACAGTTCTAATGCCCTGCTGTCGTTTTGTGGCTGGGCTCCGCATGCCCAGATCAAGGCGGTTAAAATAATGGCGGTTAGTTGTTTCATGTGGTTTTCTAATAATATGGAACCAAGAGTTTCTGCGGCTATTTCAGCGGATACAAAGCTAATATGGGGTTATCGCCCTCGTTCGAATTGTCCAGTAATTTTTTGAGTCGGGGATTAAATAGGTATCTGTATTCTTTTGGTATTCCTACTGTGGGGGAGATGCTGACGAATGTGTTCCCGTAAACGGCCTTCGGATGGCCGATAAGATCTCGTATTGGCGACGGGATACCTTCATCCCATTTGTAAATGATATTATTCCGTTTATCCCAAAAATGGGGTTTCACTCCAACATACTCTTTATACTTACTATCGAGAGTAAAGAACACATGGGTTCCCGTCGCAATAAAATCGGTACCACTTCTCGTGTAATTGTTTTCTTTAATCCGCTGACGTATTTCCAATGCCGTTAATTTTTCATTATAAAGTTTCCATATGCTTTTCTCCTGGCATATCACATATTTCGCATAGGCAGTTGCCGGGGACGTGAACTGGTAAATGGTATCGGAGTAGATCGGAGTATATAGTAGGCTTCCGTCATTATCCCTGTAAAAACTGTTGACTATATAATCGCCTTCCTGGATCGGTTTAAATTCGAACCCTTTATAGATTACCGAATCTTTATCGGTAATGAGTATCGCCCAGTTTTCCTCATCATTAAAATCTTGTCCGTTGTTTTGGAGATTTACGTATAGGCTGTCGATACGTGCTACATAACAATTTGCAATGCCTTTTTCCCTGCGGATAAACTGTCCGTCATCGGCGGAAAAATAGAGATACGACCGCGCAAGGGCGTCGTTCAACAGGATTTCATTCCGAATTGTGTCGACCTGCATATCCCAGATACTAATGTATTCCTTCGGCCCCCGGCCTTTATTTTTGATACGGAATAATAACTTACCGGTTTTGTTAAATACAAAGATTTGCTGTGCAATGTGAGCATCCAGTATAAAAATTTTGTCTCTGGTTACGACCATTTTTGAGATTTCACCGATGGGTTCGGATGAATCTAACTTTAAGTAATCGACCTGTCCGACCATATTGAGCAACTCAGCCGTGCTGATGATTTTGGCATTGTCGGCCCGGATCAGGTGCGGAGTGCCGGGCATGATATGAATTGAGTCTACATCAGACAGTTCCAATGCCGGGCTGTTTTTTAGTTGCGTGGTTCCGCAGGCGGCGCAGAATAGGGCGGCTATAATTGTGGCTGTTAGTTGCTTCATATGCTTTCTTATTTGGTCTTCTGCTTGGGTGTTTTTACGATTATTTCAACGTATACGCAACCACGATCGGGTTGTCGCTCTCCTTCGAACACTCCAGCAGGCTTTTGATCTTAGGGCTCAGGTTTTTCCTGTATTCTTCGGGGATTTGCGGCGAACAGGTGCCGAAAAACGTATCGCCGTAGACGGCTATCGGTTGTCGGATAATTTCATGGACAATTGCATCTTCATCCACATTGGCAGTGTCCCATGCAAACACTATGTCGGTTCTTTTATCCCAAAAATAAGGTCTGGGGGTAATATATTCCTCCCATTTGTGGGCTATTTCAAAAGAAGCATAATTTTCCCCATCAAGAAATTTACCGCAATATTTAGTGTAGTTATTTTCTTTAATTAATTTGTTTACCTCCTGCGGGGATAATTTTTCGGCATGACGTCTCCACACACTCTTTTTTTGGCAAATCACGTATTCGGGTTTTGCGATGCAGACCGAAGAGAACCGGTAAACCGTATCGCAATAAACTGGAGTATACAGGAGATTTCCGTCATGGTCATAAGTGAAATTGTTAGAGACATAATCGTCATTTTGAAGCGGTGTAGGCTCGAATCCTTTGAAAAGAACAGAATCCTTATCCGAAATTATAATCGCCCAGTTTTCTGTGTCGTTAAAATCTTGTCCAACCCCAGTGAAGTTAATATATAGGCTGTCGATATGCGCCAGATAACAGTTCGCTATTCCCTTTTCCCGTCGTAGGAATGTCCCGTCATCCGTGGAATAATAAAGGTAGGAGCGGGCCAGCGCGTCATTTACAAGTATTTCATTCCGGATGGTGTCGACTTGCATATCCCATATACTTAGATATTCTTTCGGCCCCCGGCCTTTGTTCTTGATCCGGAATAGTAGTTTGCCTGTTTTGTCGAAGACGAAAATTCGTTGGGCGACGTGGGCATCCATTATGAAGATTTTGTCGTTAGTTACGATCATTTTATTAATTGTGCCGATCGGATCGGATGAATCCAGTTTTATGTAGTCGATCGATTTAACCCTATCGAGCATTTCATCCATGCCCATAATTCTGGCATTATCGGCCCGAATCTGGTGCGGAGTGTCGTGGGTGATTTTAATAATTTTCGTATCGGACAGTTCTAAAGCCATGCTATTGTTTTGTGATGGTGTGCCGCAAGCACAGAACAGCGTGGTGGTTAAAATAGCGGAGGTTAGTTGTTTCATTGGTAGTTTGTTAGATTAGGGGTAGATCGATAACATGTAACGGTTGATGTAATTATAGTTAAACTTGACAAATACATCAACCGTTACAAATTAATTATTAATAAATGCAGTTAGTGCCATTGTAGCAATTGCCTGGCCCGTTATTGCAAGAAACAAGTTGTCCATGAAAAGGTTTTCCAAGCCAATTAGTATCAACACAATCTTCCACTATAGGTAACCAATTTGAGCCGCCCCAATGCGTGTCGTTCTCATTCCAAGATTGACCGCCGAATTCAAACTCAGCCAATGCATCCACATTGGCCTGGATCATTGCGGACAGGTCGTCCTTGGCAATGCTCTTCATAAATACGGCCGAGGCTGCCACCATGGCGAATGCCACCAAGCCGAACGTAATTTTCTTTTTCATAGCGTTTTTCTTTTTCTGTTCGTTCACAGTTTACTCGATGCGTTGTGTCTATCCTTTCAACAACGGCTAACCCGCTTGGGGTTTGGGATCAATTGACTATTTTTGCACAACCTCCTTTCCTTTTCCGGGATTTGGCGGCCGGGCGGAGAAAACGTGTCTTTTCCCGAGGCAATTCTCCGCCCTCGTTTTTCCCGATAATTATTCCTCTACCATACCGATGATCTTCAGCGAAGTGCTGCCGGCGGACGTATTGCAGAAGACCCGCAATGTCTTGTCGAAAGCCCCGGCCTTGTCGGGGATTATCTCCACTTTGATTTCGGATTTCTCTCCGGGCATGACGGGGCTCCGGTTCCATGACGGTTTCGTACACCCGCAGGAGGCGTCGATGTGGGTTATTACCAGCGGTTTGTTCCCCGTGTTTTCCAGGACGAAGGCCGCCTGTGCCGTGCTGCCGATCCTCAAATCCGGAACCTCGATTTCCGGTCGGGCGATACGGATGTCGGTCGTGGGAACCCTGTCCGCCTTCTTCCCGGATATTATCTCCTTATACAGCTCCCAAAGCCGCGGCTTATGCGTCGGGTTGCCGACCAATAGAACCTTGTTGGTGCTGTCGAGGAGAAAACATTGGCAGGCCTGGTTCTTCGGAAAGCCATTCAGCCTGTCGATTTCATTTTTACGGTCGATATAAAACGGCAGTTCGAACCCGTCGGCTCGTAATATCAACCCGAGTTCCCGCTCGTTCTGCGGGTGGAAATAGAACAGGAAATCGACCTTGTCGGCCAGCGTCGTGTCGATTTCCCTCACATAAGCGTTCCAGGTCAACAATTTCAGCTTGCAGGAGGTGCAGCCTATCGAATCGGTGAAATTCAGTATCCTGAATGGTTTTTTCGATTTCGCGGGGTCGTAAACCGTGTCGCAGGAATACGAAGTTGGTTGTATATCCTGCGGCAGCAGTACCGTTTTCCCGATCCATTCCTTTACGATCTTCTGGATTTCTTTCCTGGGATTATTGTCATTGCACGAGGCGCACCACAGCGGGATGATGATGATTCCGGTCATCAAATAGCAGAATTTGGCCATATAATTTTATTTTAAGAACACAAAATAAAGACGCAATCATTATATAGTTAATCAAGATATTTGATTATCCACTACAAAATAAAACAAAAATATTAATATTGGTTCAAAATAATGTAAAAATATTTTGTTTTTGATGTTTTAAAAAGTAACTTCACAGAAGATATCACCCCGCTTGATCAATCTTGTTATGATAACAGCTTCGCCGATTGCCGTATTGAAAAACATGGCAATCGTTGACTGGATAAATAAAATCCGGGATGGGTTGTGTGGGTGCCCCCCCCCTCCATCCGGGGTGGATAGTAACTGGAAAGGAAGAATAGATGTAAAAGTGTTTCAATCATGAAAAATTTTGACCGTACTGCCGTCAGGCTGATCTTATCGTTCGGTTTGGCATGGATATGCGCCGGTTGTGAATCCCGGCTGGAGGCGGCTTTGGAACTTGCGGGCGAAAACCGTCCGGAACTGGAAGCGGTTCTGCAACATTACAGCACGGACAAGGCCGATTCGCTGAAATACCGGGCGGCCCGGTTCCTGATCGAGAACCTTCCGCTCCATTACGGCTATGCGGGAAAGGGACTGGAGGATTTCAAATGCGATTATGATTCCCTTTTCTGTGATAAGGATATCCCCAGGCAGGTGCTGAGGGGCCGGGCGAAGAATTATAATCCCGATTTTACGAACGTACATCCGGCATTCGACCTTTCAGAACTCAGCCGCGATTTTTTGATCCGGCATATCGACAATGCTTTTGCGACGCTGGACTACCCGTGGACAAAGGGGCTGTCGTTCGGCGATTTCTGTGAATATGTCCTGCCTTACCGGATCGAGAACGAACTGGCGGAGGACTGGATGCCTCATTACAGGGATTTCCTCGCTGAAATAATCCGCCCCCTGCAGCAGGCCGGGGCGGATCGTTACACTGCGGCCAGGACGATTCAGGACAGCCTGCGCAGGATGGATTACGAGGTCATCGACGAATCGGTCATGAGGATGGCATTGAGGCCGTCGGATTACCTGCGGGCGGCAGGCGGTGCATGCCCCGAGATCACGAGCCTGATGTGGTATGCGCTGAGGAGCGTCGGGCTGCCTGTAAATTATGACTACATTATCCAGTGGGCCAACCGGAGCCAGTCGCACAGCTGGAATTCGCTGCGGGTCGATAGCGTGCTCTACTCTTTCGGGATGAGCGACCCGGAATTCGGCAAGCATTTCGAATCCCGGCCGCAGGAGCGTGTCGGGAAGGTTTACCGCAAGATGTTCAGTTTCCAGCCCCAGAGCCTGCCCAACCAAAGGGGAGCCCTGGCGGAGGGAATTCCGCCGGCCTTCCGATCCCCCTTCATAAAGGACGTTTCGGAATCGTATTTCGACGGCATCGACCTTGCCATGAAACTGACGATCCCGATCGCGGCCAAAAAGAAATTCGCCTACCTGGTCGTTTTCGACAACCGGAACTGGGTGCCTGTCGCCTGGAGCCGGATAAAGCGCGGGCGGGTTGCGTTCGATCATGTCGAAAAGGGCTGCGCCTATATGGTCATGTATTATGACCGGGGGCTCCTCCTTCCGGCAACGGATCCGTTTACGGTCTCGAAAGAGGGCGGGGTGGCGGTGCGTAAACCCGACGGGGCCGAGGTTTCCGTCACACTGAAGCGGAAATACCCGGTTTTCTTTGAGCTGGAGTTTATCCTCAACCGGGTGAAAAACGGCCGGTTCCAGGTTGCGGACAGTCCCGATTTCCGGGATGCCCGGACTGTCTACGTTACGCCCGAGGTGCCGGAAGCCAGGCCGTATTACGCGCAACTGGGGGACAGCATAACCTTCCGGTATATACGTTATCTCTCCCCGAGCGGTGCATTCGTGAATATGGCCGAGGTCGGGTTCTATGCCCCGTCGGGGGAAAAGCTCGTCGGGGAGATAATCGGAACCGAAGGCAGCTACGGGAATTCGGGCGACGACAAATACAAATTATTCGACGGGGATCCGCTCACCTATTTCAATGCCCCGCAGGAATCCCGCTGCTGGGGCGGCATGGCTTTCGACCGGCCTCAGACCCTGGGTAGCGTGATGTTCCTGCCGCGCAATGACGACAACTTCATACAGGCGGACGAGCTTTACGAGTTGTTCTATTGCCGCGATGGCCGGTTCGTATCCCTCGGCAGGCGCATCGGGGATCGGACGCATGTTTTACACTACGACAATGTCCCCGGGAATGCCCTGCTGCTTTTGAGGAACCATACCAAGGGCAAGGAGGAACGTATTTTTACGTACGAGAACGACGAACAAGTATGGTGGTAGCCGTGCCGTGCCGGCAAACTGAGATTCCGGGAACGAAAAGGGCGGGGTCGCTGCCGAATCGTGCAAATTCATGCGCAGCGATCTCCGCCCCGGGCTCCCTTCAAAAAGAAAGGAGGTGCTGTTTATTTATGTAAGATAACGGATATAGACCGAAGACTATTGCCTTCCCACTGTTTAGTAGGCTGGCCCGGCCTGACGGGCGACAAACTGGATTCGGAAATAACGCCGACGGAGCGTTGCCGGATCGCAGGTATCAATCGAGAATTTAAAAAACAAAAACATGAAAAAATTTATTTTTATACTCTGTGCTGCATTTCTGACATTTGCCTTGGTGCTGGGTTTTATCACTTACAATAAAACTACCCAGGCACTGTTGTCTGTCAATATCGAAGCTTTGACGAAGAATGAAAATGAAGAGACAAGTAACAATGAAGGAGACGGCTCGATATATCATTATGAGCACTTATTGGGGCAACCTCAATCATGCGTCATGTATCGTAATGTAGGTGTAAACGGAGAGGTATCTTATTCAAATGAAAAGTTATCTGGAAGTTTAGGGTGGACGTCTGTAAAAGTGACTGGGATTATTGAGACTTGTCCTAAAAAAGGTTCCGGGTGCACTGTCTATTCGTGCCAGATGACAAATTAATTTATTTCCTCCCTACTACATAGGCTAAGTGGTAGGGAGGTAAAAAATATGATTATGAAATATTTTAATTTTATCATTGTTTGCTTGATTGGACAATTTTCAATGACTGCCTGTTCGAATGAGGAGGAAATTCCCGACAATATAAAAAGCATTGTTTTCGATTCGAGGGAAAGTGTGACGGAGATCGATTTCGATAAAATTCTCGATACCACCTTCCGGATCGTTCCCCTTGCGACGAATGACGAGTGCTTAATATCCAATATCGATAGATTGGAAATCGTGGACGGAAAGTTTTATATCATGGATCATATGTCGCAGTCGGTCTATGTTTTCAATCCGGACGGGAGTTATGCCGGAAAAATCCATAAGCACGGGCGCGGCCCGGGTGAGTATACCAATCTATCCTTTATGACCGTTACAGATCGTAGTATTATTGTAATAGACCATTTTGCAGGAAAACAGATATTCTATGACCGTCTGACCTTACAACCTGTTTCGGATGACTATGATTTATTCAAACGTCTCAGGTGTACAGAATTATTTGCCATTGGGGATATTATTTATTATATGAACGATTGGAGTAATTCTGCGATTGGTAAATACCGGCTTTTTTCGAACGCTCGGGATGGGGATGGCTATTCCAAATATCTGCCTTTTAAAAAAGATCCCGATGTTCTGGGAATAAACGGCCCCCAATACGGAATAGCAGGAAACGAAGCCCTGATGATTTATTCGGGAGACGATCATATCTATAAGTTTTCCAAAGACAGTGTCTGTGTGCAATACCGTATGGAGTTCAAAGACCCCAAAGCCAAATACACTTCGGGGCGACCCGAAAAAGTTTTCGAGGATAACCGGGGGCGAAATGCCGTATTGGGGATAAACCGGATTCAGCAATCGGAACGGTATATTTTTGCGGAGGTGACTTTTACGGGTGAAAAGGATTATTATTTCTTATATGACAAGGAGGACGATAAAATGTCGATCTATGAATTTGCTACCGATAGTAATTTTTCGGATAAATTCTTTTTCAGCGTAAAACGTGTGATCGGCAACGAGGTAATATATTGGATTAACGCAAATACTTTCGCACACGGATATAAAAACATATCGGACAGAACACCGAAAACCGGGTTTGAAAAAGAGTTGTACGGATTGCTGGATAAACTGTCCGAGAACGATAACCCGGTATTGTTCGTATTCGACATAAAACAGGAGGAATAGCCATGCCCAAACAGAAGCCGCATATCCTCCTGCTTTCAGTGGGTTTGGTGCTCCTTTTCGGGTTCATGGCCTGTGTCATGGCAAAAACATATATCGCCTATTCGAAGCAGTTGAACAGAATGGCGGTAATTCAGACCGCATTCGAGAATATGGCTTTTTGCAGGCCCTATGAGCTCTCCTCGGAAGGGTTTTGCCTTTCCCCCACGACGGTGCTGACTGACGCGGAGGGCAATAAGTTGCCTTTGTCGGAGGTTGTGTCCGCGCATGGCAGAACGCTGGTCTATCGTTTCAGCAGAATGAATTGCCTGCCCTGTATTGCGATGCACTTCAAGCTGTTGAAGTCGATCCTCGATGACCGTGCCCAAATGGGGCTGATCATACTGTGCGATTATCACAATGCAAGGGACTTGAGGATACTCAGGAACACGTATGAAGTCTCCTGCGGGCTGTATAGCGTTGACCGACTCGGAATTCCGATAGAAGATGTCAACAATCCCTATTTCTTTATCCTTACACAAGATATGAGATGCGAGGGTTTCTTTACCGCATTTAAAGAAACATCGCAGCAAACTGAAAACTTCCTTCGGGCGCTGCTGGAAAAATTGTAGCTTCTCTATGACCCGATATTGAAGCTGTCCTGTGGTTTCGTTCATCAATAATATGGGGCTCTGTCGAAGATGGATAAAAAAAATAGTCAGGTATTCAGTGCGGTCGCGGTGCCGATGTCCGTAGCCGTGGTCGTGGTTGTGGTTATGGTCGTGGCCGCGGGAATCATGTGCTTCGTGGCAAATGGCGGAGAGGGGGCGGCCGACGGGCTGCTACCCACTCCGGCACTGATCGGTACAGATCGGGAACACGCCGGCCTTGCCGGCAGCGATACGCTTTTCCGGTTCGAATCCCGGGTTGCAAACCTGGGGCGGATAAGGGTGGGGCATAAGAAAAAAGTCGTCTTCCGCTTCACCAACGTCAGTTCGTGCCCTGTCTTAATCACCAAAGTAATGACCACCTGCGAATGCACTTCGGCTGTCTGGGACAAGGCGCCCCTGCTGCCCGGCCGGCGGTCGCGGATCGAAGTGACCTATGAAGCCGAACGGGATGGAGTGTTCTTCCGGAAGTTGTTTATCTACCATGCGGGCGCCGCTTCGCCTTTCGAGATCGCGATTGAGGGGGTGGGCGAGGAATAGCTTCGACCGGTCGGGTATGTATTGCGGGGTGCGGGAGCGTTCGGTGCGGAATCGCTGTTTTGTCCCGTGTCCGATCCCGGGCAGTGCTTTTGCATGGGTGTGGAGGACGGTTATACTGAAAACTAAAAAAGCCCCGTAATCAAAGATTACGAGGCTTAACCAAGTGCCCAGGACAGGAATCGAACCTGCACGCCTTGCGGCACACGCACCTGAAACGTGCGCGTCTACCTATTCCGCCACCTGGGCTTTTGGAAATTGTGGTGTGCAAAAGTAATACTTTTTTCTCATTCACCAACTATTTTTACGAAAAAAATCTACTTGCTCAGGAATTTGTACTGAAACAGAAGCAGATAGATGACGGCGACGGAGATATAGGCATCGGCCAGGTTGAAGATGGCCCCGAAAAAGTAGTTGTTGCTGTCCACCAGGAAGTTCAGGAACCGCGGTACGCCGTTCCACTGGAAGAGCGGGAAATAGAACATGTCGACGACCTTGCCCATCATGAACCCGGCGTAGTGTCCGCCGAAATGTGCGACCGTATAGGGCGTCGACTCCGAGAAGAGCAGCCCGTAGAACGCGCTGTCGATGATGTTGCCGAGCGCTCCCGCCATGACCAGCGCCAGGCCGACGATGACTCCCTTGGGGGTGTCTTTGCGTTTGTTGAGGAGGTGGTGCATCAGCCAGCCGATGACCCCGACCATCACGATCCGGAAAATCCCGAGCAGGAGTTTCCCCCAGTCGAACCCGCCTTTGGTGGCGATGTGCATCCCGAAGGCCGCGCCGTTATTCTCGATGAAGCGCAATTGGAACCAGTCCGGGAAGACGACGATCGATTCGTCGAGGTGCATGTGGGTCTTGACCCAGATCTTGAGTGCCTGATCCGCGATGAGCAGGATCAGCACGAGCAGTGATATTTTTCTGAAATTCATATCGGTCGGATAATCTGACGCAAAAATAGTAAAAAATCTCAGTTTTGCAGGACTCGACCCGAATTTACTCGCTGCGGCCCATTCCGTGGCAGTCCCCGGCCCCGCAGGTCGGCTTCCCGGTTGCGGCGATGTGCGGCCCGGGCTTCATAAGGGCTGGCCGACTAATTCTTCTTTAATAAAATATAGGTGTATACCTCAGATTTGAAGAAATTTTAACTTTCATGCAAAAAATATGCGAAAATATTTGCAGGTTCGAAAAAAGTCGCTACCTTTGCATCCGCGTTTGAGAAAAACGGTTGTTCTTACGAAGGCTGAAAGTTTACAATAAAGGAGCTCAAAGCTCTGTGTAAGCCCGATTTCCCGAGACGCGAAGTTCTTAAAAAGATTTTTGAAAAAAGATTTGCAGGATTCAAAAAGTTACTCTATCTTTGCAGTCCTTTCGCATTGTAAAATGCGATTTTTTCAAACTGGTTCTTTGAATTACTGGTTATATTTTGAGAGAAAAGAAATGTAGTATTTATCTGTCAATTTTCCTTTTAAGGATAAACGAATAGTCAGGACTCTAACAAAACATTTATAAATTTTATACAATGGAGAGTTTGATCCTGGCTCAGGATGAACGCTAGCGGCAGGCC
>ERZ827108.4123-NODE-4123-length-11065-cov-2.837057_pt1 | contig 11065 bp, 10 predicted proteins | sample MGYA00519921_ERZ827108 | MGnify/ENA primary metagenome ERZ827108 (study PRJEB31778, sample SAMEA3449258) | human gut metagenome | biome: human gut; feature: human-associated habitat; material: faeces | place: United Kingdom | collected 2010/2012 ... | reverse complement strand
CACGGATCATCGAAGATGCAAACATCCGGCTGGTTAGAAATGCCACATTTTTTGATCCGAATTTCCACCTGCATTTCCATCTGAAATCCCGCGGTGTGATCTTCTAATAATATTACTTAGCGCGTATTCTTTTTATAAATCGGTTGACTTCCGAGAAGACAGATGATAATATAGTATTCATATAAGATTACTGTGAAAAAGATCTGGAGATAGGGGATAAAGGGAGGAACTGATATGAAGATTTCCACGAAAGGACGCTATGGGATCCGTGCGCTGATTGATCTGGCGGTGAATTCCACCAATGGTCATGTGTCGCTGGTAAATATTGCAAACAGGAATCAGATTTCTGTGCACTATCTGGAGCATGTGTTTTCCAGCTTAAAGCGCGGTGGTATTGTAAAGAGCGTCAAAGGCGCGCAGGGCGGCTACGTCCTTGCGGATAAGCCGGAAAATATTACGGTTGCACAGATGATCCTCGCGCTGGAGGGCAGCTACAGTATCGAGCCGGAATCGGTGAACGAGGATGCACTCTGCGAGACGGTGTCAAAGGTGATGGACACGCTGTTGTGGGATCGCGTGAACGAGGAGACGAAGCGGATCTTAGAGAGCATTACGCTGGCGGATCTGGTGAATGAATTTGTGCGTGAGTACGAGACCGAGCAGAATATGTATTATATCTAATCGGAAGGAAAGTACACATTTCTTTTATAAGTGATAAGTAATATTATAGGAAGTATGTCCTGCGATTTCGGGTGGAACTGCATGTGGAACATTCGTTGAAAAAAATGTGTGTATTTCTTCCAGCCGGATGGGCTGCATCTGATTCCGTGTCTCTTCCACGTTTGAACACTCCCGGAGGGTGTCCGGCAAGCCACAGACAATGAGCGGACTTCCTGGTGTCCCTAATGGCACCACTTCACAGACAATATAAAACCGCGCGAACCGAAACTCGTTGGCATCTGCTATTGAAAACATGGCAGATGCCAATTCAGACATCGGCTTCGCGCGGTTATGTTTTGTTCAGTGGTGCCAATAAGGGACACGCACAAAAGTCCTAAAATTGTCTGCGACTTGCGGACACCCTCCGTGGAGTGCTCCAAACTTGGAAAGACACGGATCATCACAGATGCAGTCACCGGCTGGTTAGAAATGCCGCATTTTTTGAACAGAATGTTTCATAGGCATTCCACCAGAAATCTGCATGTAATGCTTCCTATCATATTACTTATTGCAAAAGGTCCGATACTTATATGTTATTCTACGCTTCGACCGTGCGCTCTCCCGACTTGATCTCGTCCAGGATTTCCGCTACGGCTTCGCGCTCGTCAAAATGATATTTTACACCCTTGATCTCCTGATAATCCTCATGCCCCTTGCCGAGCAGCACGATCATATCCCCCGGCTTTGCATGCGTCATGCAGTAGGCAATCGCCTCCTTGCGGTCGTCAATCTCGATGTATTTTCCGTTGCTTTTTGCCAGACCGACCTTGATGTCGGCATTGATGTCGCGGATTTCTTCATCGCGCGGATTATCGCAGGTCAGAACGCACAGATCTGCAAGTTCTCCGGTCACCTCGCCCATATCGTAGCGTCTTAACTTGGAGCGGTTGCCGCCGCCTCCATAGACACAAATCAGGCGCTTCGGATGGTACTCTAAGAGTGTCGTCAGAACGCTTCTCGTGCTCACCTCATTGTGCGCATAATCGATAATCATCGAATAATCCTTCGAAACCGGAAGGATCTCCACACGCCCTTTGACCTGAACCTTCTCAAGTCCGTCGAGCACTGCCCGGTCCGGAATACCGGCAAGGTTGCACACCAGCATCGTCACCATCGCATTGTACACAGAAAACCTGCCCGGAATATGCACTTTTACCTTGCAGTCCATGCAGCCGCTCACGGTAAAATGCATGCCGAGTCTGCCGCCCTCGTTGATATAACCGATGTCCGACGCAAACAGATCCACCACCTGGTCTTTCACATCATTTCCCTCTGCGGAAAATGTGCGCACCTGACAGGTGTGTCCCTTTAAAATCTCCTCCCAGTGAGGATCATCCGCATTGACGATGCCGACACGGCACTGCCGGAACAGAAGACTCTTGCAGTACAGATACTCCTCGAACGACTCATGTTCCGCCGGTCCGATGTGATCCGGGGAAAGGTTGGTAAATACGCCGTAATCAAACAAGATGCCCGCCGTGCGGTCCAGTTTCAATCCCTGCGAGGACACCTCCATAACCACATACTCGCATCCGGCTTCCACCATAGCTGCAAACATCCGGTGAAGTTCATAGGACTCCGGCGTCGTATTTTTCGACGGGATGTGCTCATCACCGATCATCGCGCCGATCGTTCCGATCAGTCCGACCTTCTTCCCCGCCATCTCAAGCACACTCTTGATCATGTAGGTCGTCGTCGTTTTTCCCTTTGTACCTGTAATGCCGATCGTGACCAGCTTACGGTCCGGATGTCCGAACAACGCCGCCGACATGTAGGCAAGCGCACGTCTGGCTGATTCCACCTGAATGACCGTGACTTGATCCGGAATCTGCTGCGCCTCATCGGCGCGCTCGACAACGATCGCCGACGCCCCCTTTTTCACCGCATCCGGGATGTATTTATGTCCGTCCGTCACAGCTCCCACCATGCAGACAAACACCGTTCCTTCTGTAATCTTCCGAGAATCATAGATGACATCCCGCACATCGACATCCATGCTTCCCGAGAGACACTCGTATTTGAATTCACTGCAAAGTTCCCTTAACTTCATTTTATCTCCATTCCTGCGCCACAATCGCGCATCTTATGCACTGCTGCTTATCTGCGCCTCTTATCCGATGATGTGTGACGCGTCGATTTCCGACTCGAATACCGTGTGGGAAGGTCCCGTCATGAACAGATGATTCGTCTTCTCATCCCACTCGATGAAAAGCGGTCCGCCGATCTGCTCGACCGTCACTTTCCGGTCTGTCCGTCCGGTGAGGACGCCTGCCACAACCGCCGTCGCACAGCCTGTCCCGCATCCGATCGTCTCGCCGGTTCCTCTCTCCCACTCGCGGATCTTGATGTAATCCTTCCGCACAAATTCCACGAATGTCACATTCGTCTTATTCGGGAAAATGGATGTCATATGTTCAATCGTCTTTCCATAGCCTTCCACATCCAGATCTGCCACAGAATCCACATACATGGCGCAGTGCGGATTCCCCCAGGATACCGCCGTGATGTGGAATGTCCGGTCAAGCACCTGCACCGGCTGCTCCACGAACTCGGGCAGCTCCGTGACTACCGGAATCACTGCGGTGGACAGTCTCGGCTCACCGATGTCCGCGCGGATATTCGATACCAACCCGTCGGTCACGGTGAGGGTCAGATGCTGCATTCCGCCAAGTGTCTCGATCACAAGATCTGTCTTGTCCGTCAACCTGTGATCGTATACATATTTTCCGACGCTGCGCAGAGCGTTGCCGCACATTTCCCCCTCCGTGCCATCCGGGTTGAACATCCGCATACGGAAGTCCCCTTTCTCGGACGGACAGATCAGTACCATTCCGTCCGAACCGATTGCAAAATGACGGTCACTGACAAACCGCGCCAACTCCGGCAGATTCTTTAATTCCTGATGAATCGCATCAATATACACATAGTCATTGCCAAATGCCTGCATCTTTGTAAATCGCATCTTCTCACCAATCTCCTTTATCAGCCGTTCATTGCGCGATCCAGATCGGCAATGATATCCTCTACGTTCTCAATTCCCACTGACATGCGAAGGAAGCAGTCGGTGATACCGAGCTTCTCCTTGATGTCTGCCGGCGTGTCCTCATGTGTCTGTGTCGTCGGATATGTGATGAGAGTCTCCGTTCCGCCGAGACTCTCCGCGAACATAATCATGTCTACGCCCTTTAAGATCTTCTTCACTGTCTCAAAGCTATCCACGGTGAAGGAAATCATACCGCCGAATCCCGTGGTCTGCTTTCTCGTCACCTCATAATCCTTGTGATCCGCAAAGCCGACATAGTAGACTTTTTTCACCTTCGGCTGTGTGCGGAGCCACTCGGCAACCTTCATCGCATTTTCATTGTGACGGTCCATACGGACTGCCAGCGTCTTGATTCCGCGCAGCACCAGCCAGCTGTCCAGCGGCGCGAGCTGGCTTCCGTGGGACTTCATATGAATATGGATCTGATCGGCGATCTCCTCGTTGTCTTTTATTACCACAATGCCAGAGATGGTGTCGTTGTGTCCTCCCAGATATTTTGTGGAGCTGTGTGTGACAATATCCGCGCCAAGCGTGAGCGGCTTCTGGAAATACGGGGTCAGAAACGTGTTATCCACCACCGTGAGTGCATTCACGCTCTTTGCGATCTCAGAGACTGCGTGGATGTCCGCCACCTTCATCATCGGGTTCGTCGGTGTCTCAATGAAAAACATCTTCGTATTCGGCCGGATCGCCGCCTTCACCTCATCCAGATCCGACATGTCTACATAGGTATGCTCAATACCGTATTTTCCAAAAACATCCCCAATAATGCGGAAGGTTCCGCCGTAAATATCATCCGATAAAATGACGTGCTCGCCCGGATTCAACAGGGAAAAGACAGCCATGTTTGCCGCCTGTCCGCTGGAAAATGCGAATCCCTTGATTCCGCCCTCAAGAATTGCCATCGTGCGCTCTAATTCCTGTCTGGTCGGATTCTCGAGACGGCTGTATGCAAAGCCGGTCGACTCGCCAAGCTCCGGATGGCGGAATGTCGCTGCCTGGAAGATCGGCATGCTGACTGCTCCGGTGAGCGGTTCCGTTCCCAGCGCGCCGTGCACGGCCTTGGACTCAAAGTGCAGATTTTCCTTTGTATCAAAATCGGTATAATTACTGAAATTTTTCATGTTATTTCCCTCCATCTGTTTGGACATGCGTTTCCTCATATACATCTATTATACAAAACACTTTTTATAATATATAGTCTCAAAGTGCTTTTTATATTGCAAAAAGTGCTTTTTTATAATACAGTAATAGAAAAAGGAGGACGCACGCGATGCCGGAATACAAAAAGGTCGGATACTTAACCACCAGCTTTAAGATGTTTCATTTAAAAGATACTTCCCGCCGGGAGTTTCACTACCACTATCACGATTTTCACAAGATCCTGATTCTTCTCGGCGGTGACGTGACCTACTGTATTGAGGGGCGCACCTACCAGCTTGCCCCGGGCGACATTGTCCTGGTCAATGCCGGGGAAGTACACAAACCCGAGATCCACTCGGATCTTCCCTACGAGCGCATCATTTTATATGTCTCCCCGGATTTTCTTACGGAGTACGCCGGGGAAGACTGCGATCTCTCCTTCTGCTTCAAGCAGGCGTACCGCGAGCAGGCACACATCCTCCGTCTGCAGGATTCCAAGGGCGGCAGGCTCGGCGCCTCCATCCGCGCGCTGGACGTCTCCTTAAACGACGACGACTATGCGGCGGCGCTGCACCACCGGCTTTTATTCCTGGAATTTATGATTCAGCTCAACCGCGCCGCCCTGCACCACCACATTGAATTCGTGGGAGACTCCGCTTCCAACGAGAAGATTCTCTCGATTCTCACCTATCTAAACGCTCATCTGACCGAGGATCTCTCGATCGATGACCTGGCCTCCCGCTTTTACTTAAGCCGCTCCTACCTGATGCACACGTTCAAGGAGCAGACCGGCTACACCATCGGCGGCTATCTGCTCACTAAGCGGCTGTTTCTCGCCAAAGAGCTGATCGCCGCCGGCACGCCGATCACGGAAGTATGCTATTCCTGCGGCTTTCAGAATTACTCGACCTTCTCGAGAGCATACAAAAAAAGCTTTGGGGAATCCCCGAGGGATTACCGCCAAAGCCTTTAAGCTATGCCCGCAGAGCGGGCTATGCTCACAGAGCGAGCTACGCTCGCTCTGACATCTCATTCATGAGTGTAGGTATCATCTGTTTCTTACGTGAGATAATGCCGTCCAACAGGATGCCATCCGCATCCTCCTGCTTCTTGAACGCATGCGCCAGAATTTTTCCGGCATCCTCCCCCGCAAATATAATCTTGGAAGATTCCTCCAAAATATCCGTCAGCATGACATATACCATATTTAAACGCTTCTCGCCGAGCACCTGCGGCAGGAACGGGCGGAGCTGTTCTCCGATCTGTTCTAATTCCTCTCCGCTCATGGCGCTGATCTGGGCAACACCGAAATCACAGTCTTCCGTGTGGAAAATCTTGAAATCCTGATAGAAAATCTCTTCGGTCGTCTTGTTCTTGAAATCACTTCCGGCGCGGAACATTTTCTTTGCATGATCCTCAATATCCACGTCCGCAATCTCTGCGAGCCGCTTTGCAACGCCCTTGTCAAACGGTGTACAGGTTGGCGAGCGGAACATCAGCGTGTCGGAAATGATCGCCGAGAGCAAAAGTCCCGCGATCTCTTTCGGAATCTCCACCCTCTGCTCCTGATACATCTGATAGATAATTGTCGAGGTACAGCCGAGCGGCTGATTCCGGAAATAAACCGGCGATACGGTCTCTAAGCTTCCCAGTCTGTGATGGTCGATGATCTCTAAGATCTCCGCCTCTCCGATTCCGTCCACCGCCTGTGACTTCTCGTTGTGGTCGACAAGAATGATCTGCTTTTTCTGCATATTCATGAGGTTACGTCTGGAAATCATTCCGACGTAGTTGCCGTTTGAGCCGAGCACCGGGAAATCTCTGTGGCGCACCCGCGACATGACATCCTTGACGTCGTCCACATAATCGTCAATGTCAAACGTGACGAGCTCCCGTCTGGTCATGTACTGCTTGATCGGCATACTCTGATTGATCAGACGCGCCACGGAAAATGTGTCGAACGGCGTTGTGATAATCACGCAGTCCCGCTTCTCCGCAAGCTTTTTGACTTCTTCCGCCACCTCGAGACCGCCGCCGATGATGATGCAGCTCGCGTTCGACCGGATCGCCTGCATCTGCGCCTCCTCGCGGTCGCCTAAGATCACCAGATCGTCGTCCTCGATATAATCCGCCATATATTCCGGGTTGGAGGTTGCAATCACAACTTTTCCGCGCACAAAATGTGCATGCTCATTCCCGGCGTAGACCTCACCGTCGATCGTCTCCGCAATCGTCTTGTACTGTGTGCGCGCTTTTGAGAGCACGCAGTTGTCCAGCACGTCCATGTAGGACGTCGCAATATCCTTGGTGACGATCACACCTTCCAGCTTGCCGAACTGATTGGTGACCGGAAGCGTTACAACCTCCAGCTTTTTCATCAGCTCCCATGCCCGTTTCAGCGAAATCTGATTGCTGACACCGGCCGTCTTGCGGATATTGATATCCTTGATCTGTGCACCGGCATAGCTCACAAGCGGCGGTTCCTCCACGCCAAAGCGCTCTAACACGTAGCGGGTCTCCTCATTCACCGCGCCCGCACGCTTTGCCACATAAGTCTTCTTGTCCCCGCTCTGGTTTTTCAGATATGCATAAGAAATCGCGGCGCATATCGAATCCGTATCCGGATTCTTATGCCCCACGACCCACACTTTCTTTGATTCTGTACTCATATGATCTTCTATTCCTTAAAGCTAAAAATTAAACACACCGAGAGAATACAGGATGAATCCGATCAGAACAACAAAGTTCAGAATTGCAAACCAGGAAAGACATTTGACATATCCCTTCACCGATCCGACTCCCTGCTCCATCTCGTCCATCTTCTCGATCTTGGAATCAAATTCGTTGAACAGATCCTGAATGTTGCGGTAGCACTTCACGTTCTCCGAATGTACCTTCTCGGAGAGATCTGTCTTGATGGATTCCAGCTGTGCTGTCGCATTCTCAAGCAGCGCCTTGACCTCGGCGATCTGTCCCTCGGAAAGCTTCTTGTTCGCGATTGCCTGCTCCTCCAAAAACTGCTTGTTTGTCGCAAGCTGCTCCTCGGAAAGCTTTTTATTTGCAGCAATCTGATCCTCATTCAGCTTGCGGTTCGATGCAAGCTGCTCCTCGCTCGCACGCTTTACCTCCGCAACCTGCCCCGAGATGCTTGTCTCAATCTCGGTCATCTTCGCTGTCACACGGTCTGCCAGATCATCGACCTTCTTCGTGAACTCTGTCACGATCTTGTCAGCTTCCTCCTGGCGCTCCACCAGAATGTGCTGCCACTCCTCGGCCTTGCCTTCCCGCTCGTTGACAATCGACTGCAGTTCCTGTACTTTATTCTCCTTCGCTGCAAGCAGATCCTGCAGCTGTTTCGCCTTCTCACGAAACTCGTCGATCTGACTTAATAAGAAATCTTCCTTTTCCACTTCTGTCTGTATCCTTTCCCGTTCCTGCGTGCTCTCCCCGGTCTCTAAAACCCTGGTCTCCCGAACCTTATTATTGCTCTCGCGCTTCGGGTGTGTCTTATATCCCTCCGCCCGTTCCGGCTCTCCTGCAGGTCTTCCTTGTCTGGGGTGAATCTGCGCCAGTAAAAGCTGAAACAGGTTTGCCATAAACGCTTCCTCCCTTTGTGTCTTCCGAACAAAAAACACCTATGGGTATTCTATCATTATCATTTTTCTTTGTAAAGCAGGAAAAAGCAACCGCCTCCCGCTCACTCTTTCCGGCGGAAAAGCAGTGGTGTCTCCGCCGCCAGCATTGCCAGCCATCCGATCAGGTAGGCAACCGGCAGTGCCACAATTCCAAGCTTCATGGAAAATACCAGCGGAACGGCTGCCGCCACCCGCACTCCCATGTTGATAAAACTGCTGCTGAGCGTCACCTTGAGGTCGCCCATTCCGCGAAAATATCCCTGAATCCCGTTTGTGGCCGCCGGCAGAAAATACATCACCGCAATCGCATGCAGATAGATCACTCCCAGGGAGATCACCTCCTCATCCGTCACAAACAGCTTCATCAGCGGACGCGCAAACACAAAGCAGACCACACAGATAAAGAGCGCATAGATCATCTCGATCCACAGCCCGCAACGGAATCCCTCCCGGATCCGCTCCTTTTTGCCGGCACCTTTGTTCTGTGCCAGCAGCGCGGTCATCGCATGGGCGATATTCTGCTCCGGAGTGTAGGCAAAATCATCAATGCGGTTTACGACTGCAAACGCCGCCATGACAGAGATTCCCATTGTATTGACAATCGCCTGGATTCCGATCTTGCCGAGCTGTACCGTCGCCTGCTGCATGGCGCTCACCCAGCCAAACTGCACCGTCTTATAAAATAACCTCCGGTCAAACACGCGCCACTTGCGCCCCAGGCAGAGAATCTTTACCTTTTTCTTAATATATAGCCCGCACAGCAGACAGCAGAGTGCCTCGCTTAGCACCGTCGAAAAGGCACATCCGTTGCTGCCCCAGCCTAGCACCACCACGAAAAACAGGTCTCCCGCCACATTGAGTGCAGCGCTGATCATCAGAAAATAAAGCGGCGATCTGCTGTCGCCAAGTGCCCGCAATGTGCTCGCATAAAAGTTGTAAATAAACGTAAAGATCAGTCCGCAGAAAATAATGCGGAGGTACCCCGTAGCAATCGGAAGCACTTCCTCCTGCGTCCTTATCAGCCGAAGCAGCCACGGCGTCAGAAAAACGCAGACGGCTGAAAGCAGGACGGAAAACATCAGCCCGCCGATCATGGTCGAACTGATCTGCCGCTCCAGGACATCATAATCCTTTGCGCCGTAGTGCATTCCCATCAGAACGCCTGCTCCCATGCACATGCCACTGATAAACAGAATCGCAAGCGTCATCAGCGGACTGCTCGTACCGACCGCGGCAAGCGCCGTCTCCCCCACAAATTTTCCGACAATCATACTGTCGACCGCATTGTAGAGAAGCTGAAACAGATTTCCGAGAACAAGTGGAATTGTAAAACCTACCAGAAGAGACGGTATCGCTCCTTCCGTCATATCCTTTGTCATTGCAGATGCCTTTCTATCTTTTGTTATTCTGCTTCAGAATGTGTATGATCCTTCCCTCATAATACACCGCAATCGCTGCAATCAATACCACGATAATCAGGCTGTATCCCTGTTTTAATTCTTTCCCGAGCGCATCACAGACGCTGGTGAATAAAAGTCCCTCCACAAAGACAAGCTTGACCATCCGAACCATCCGAAGCGTATACTGTCTGATCTTACCGCTGCATACCTCCCTTGTCAATCCGTTCACACGTTCCGGGTAGACGGCAAGGAGGGTCAGACCCACATATACCAGAATCATAAACACAAGATTCATCATCAGGTTCACCGGATTGACGTGGAACGCGATCCCGTAATAGATCTGTAACCCGAGATAGGCGATCGCCGATACGATACCGACTGCCTCAATGAGCATCACCTGCCATGTCATCTCATTCTTTTTCATATGTCTCACACCTCCTTTTCCCTCTCTTTTTCCTCATCGGGGCAGTTCCGGCACCCTTTGTCAGACAAAATAAGGGCAGCCTCAAAAGCGAGGCTGCCCGATCCATTTTAACCTTGCAACGTTCCGTCAGGCAAAAAAGTCTCTCAGGTCCAGCGCATCCTTAAAGCAAAACTTAGACTCCATTATCTTGCTGCACATCCCTATCCAGGATCCATTGAGCGCAGCGCAGATAACGGTTCCAAACTTCAGACCTTCAAAATGTCCGAACCCGAAAAAGAAAAAGGATAAAAGTACCGCCAGGAAACAGCTGCAGCAATCATAAACCGTCTTTGTTTTGTGAATGTCCGTTGCGTATTTCACGGAAATTTCTTTTACAAATAGTTCGTAAGCCTCCGGCGGAAGGTATGTATGAAAGAACAGCGAAACGCCGACAGCGCATAAACATTCCAAACACATAAAACACGATTCGTCCAACAAACGCACCGGATGGGATCATTCCAATGATCCGAATGGCTAAATCAAGGGTAAATCCATAAGAAACCGCCGTTCCAAGGGAGAGAACATACTTTATTTTCCGTCCGCGCGCGATCATGGCTATCCCAATCAGCAAGACTGCCTGCAGACAATATTCCGCCATCCCGAAGGTAAACGCCGGAACGGCTTTTGAAATTTGCAGATGCACCAAATAGGCGGGCGCCAC
>ERZ827108.4121-NODE-4121-length-11075-cov-12.454356_pt1 | contig 11075 bp, 10 predicted proteins | sample MGYA00519921_ERZ827108 | MGnify/ENA primary metagenome ERZ827108 (study PRJEB31778, sample SAMEA3449258) | human gut metagenome | biome: human gut; feature: human-associated habitat; material: faeces | place: United Kingdom | collected 2010/2012 ... | reverse complement strand
AGGAACATACAATGATGATGTATTTGCCTTTGGCGACAGTGGTGTACGCAAGCTGCTGGCAGATATCCAGATTGAGGAACAGAACCATGCAGAGATGCTGTATAAGTATAAAACAGTGAATGGAATGGTATAACAGCGAAAAGCATTCATTTATTAAAGTTCTGCCCGTATTTTCCCCGATACTGCCGCAGAGTCATTCCTGTATATTTTTTAAACACTTTTCCCAGATGACTCTGAGAGGAAAATCCCAGATAAGTGGCGATTTCAATATAAGAATAGGGGGAACAAGCCAGAAGATTCCTGGTAAGCTTTACCTTTTCCTGTAAAATGAAATCCGTAAGAGTAACGTTTTCGCATTGCCTGAATAGTTCAGAAAGATAATTCGCATTCAGATGCAGATACTCTGCAATATCCTGGATGCGGATTTTTTCGTGTAAATGTTTGAAAATGTAATCTTTGGACTGCTCCACCCAGATATTTTTGGTGGCAATATCAGAAAGAAGTCTATGAAGCAAGAATCAAGATCCATCGTTCTGAGTACATTACAGAAAGAGACTTCACAAGAATTAAATCCATGGGAATGGATGCAGTGAGAATCCTGGTTCCATATTTCATTTTCGGTGACAGAGAACCATTCATCGGATGTATTGAAGAACTGGATAAAGCATTTAACTGGGCTGAAAAATATGGACTGCAGATTCTGATTGATCTTCATACAGCACCGGACAGCCAGAATGGATTTGACAACGGTGGAATCAGTGGTGTATGCAAATGGTCATAGGAGCCGGACGAAGTGGAGTTCGAGCTTACAGTATTGGAAAGACTGGCAGAGAGATACGGAACAAGAAAAGGATTATGGGGAATTGAGATCCTGAACGAGCCAATACTGGAAGATATGTGGGAATCCATGAAGGATACAGAACGCTATCCTGCGGTTGATCCTGAGAAAGCTAAAGGAACAAAGCTAAATACAATGGAATTCATCCGTGGTTTTTATCTGGAAGCATACGACAGAATCCGCAAACATATGTCGGAAGACAAATATGTGGTATTCCATGATGCATTCTGCTTAAAAGCATGGAAAGATTTTATGCGTGAAGACAAATACAAGAACGTAGTTCTGGATATTCATCAGTATCTGATGGTTGCAGAAATGAAGGGCTGCCAGCAGACTGTAGAAGAGTACGTGAAATATGTAAAAGAGCTGAAAAAGGACATCGCAGAAATGCAGGAATACTTCCCGGTAATCTGCGGCGAATGGTGCCTGTTTAACTCTCTTGCAGTTGGCTGCGATACAAAGGGTGGACAGACAGTTCTCAACGGTGTAGAAGGAATGGCACAGGAAACAGTCAGTGCTGAAGAAAAGAAGAAAATCTACAACGCAGTTGCTGAGGCACAGCTTAAGGTTCAGAGCGCATCTGCACTGTCCTCTATTTCAATCGCATTCGCATGGATACCGGTTATCACATTTGTAATCTGTGTAATCTGCATGGCATTCTTCAGCGTAGATAAATACTATGCAAAAGTAGTGGAGGATCTGTCTCAGGGTAAACACAGAGGCGAATAATAGTAGCAGGATAACAAATAAATTGCATCATTTCTATAGCAAACCTCTCAAATGTATTATTTATGAGGATTGCTGCAAATAAACATAAGTTAACAGCAAAAAGGATGTCGGATTTGTCCCCCGGCATCCTTTTTACATAAAACAAAAATGAAGAACAGAAGTAAGCGGAGATGTTTAATAAGTATAAAACGTAAATTGTATGGTATAAGAGTTGGAAAAAAGAGGCAGTCTGTGCAGGACTGTCTGGATACATAACTGGAACATGTTCCAGTTTGACGAAAGAAAGGGCCACTTTTCGGCAACTTATTAATTGTAAGAACAAATGCGCAGTGCTATACTTATCTTATTAAAATTTATTCCAGATTGCCTGCAGCAATGGAATTTTGGTATATGCATGTCAAAACACCTTGCAGGATAGGCGTATGAACAGTAATTATTATGTGATTGTGAAAAGTAATAACAGAACAGGAAAAGTAGGTATGGCGAGTATAAGAGATGTAGCGCGCAGAGCAGGCGTAGGGGTGGGAACCGTTTCCAGAGTTATAAATGGAACTGGTTATGTATCTGCAGATACAAGAAAAAAGATAGAAAGTGCAATTGAAGAATTACAATATAAACCTAATGAGCTGGCACGAAATCTGTTCCGCAATAAAACCGGAATCGTAGGTATTCTTGTACCAGATGTAGATCATCCGTTTTTCTCTAGTTATGTGAGACAAACGGAGGCAGCTCTTTATGAAATGGGATACAAGACACTGATTGGAAATACCATAGGTATAAGTAACAGAGAACGGGAATTTCTGGATATGCTGGATCGAAATATGGTAGATGGTATTATTACCGGATCACATACGCTGGAAGGTGATGAGTATCTGAAGAGAAAGAAAACAATTGTTTCCCTTGACAGAGATTTCGGTTCTGGAATTCCCATGGTAGGATCGGACCATATGTCCGGAGGAGAAATGGCTGCTAATATTTTAATAAAAAATAAATGTAAGAAAGTCCTGAATATTTCAGGTGTGGCTCCTGATATTGCGGCTAATGACCGACATGCTATTCTTGAAACCATTCTGACAGAGCATGGAGTGGAAGTCATAGATGTGATTATGGAGTGGAACAAATTTGGTCATGAAGATTACCGGGAAATAGCCAGAAAAGCGATGCAGAAGTGTGATGGGATAGATGGTGTATTTGGGACTGATCAGCCTGCACTTTATTATATGCATCTGGCTATGGAAGCAGGCAGAAAAGTTCCGGATAACTTTAGGGTTGTTACTTATGATGGAACAGATATCACCAGACTTTGTTATCCGGAAGCAACCAGTATCTGCCAGAACATAGAAATGCTTGCGGAAATCAGTGCAAACTCGGTGGTTGATCTTATCGAAGAACGTCGTCCGGTTCCTCACAAGCAAATTATTCCGGTAGAGGTGCGTCAGGGACAGACTACATATCCTGTGAATCTATAGGTGACAGCATTAATACAAAAAATTATAGAAAAGCTCTTTGGCATATGTGAAAAGTGTACAAAGAGCTTTCCTATATTTGTGAGACATGGAGAAGAATCAGAAGTGTGTTGACAAATAGTATTATTCATTATATAATCCAAATAAATGGAACGGGTACCATATATAAAAGCGTAGGAAACCTGCGTTATATTTTTTGAAAATATATGGAACGGGTACCACATCTAAATGTGACAAATATCAGAAAGGGGATTTACGTATGTACACAGGAAATTATGAGTGTCTGGAATTATTTGTAAAACCGGATGAAGGCAAAAAAGGCAGTGTGCTCCTGAAAAATGTAAAAGAAAGCACAACAGAGACAAAAGAACCGAAACATATCTATGGAAACTGGATCAAATTTCCGGTAAGCAGAAATACAGAATATGAAATCTCAACACAGGACTGCACAATAACATTTGCTTATTTAAGTGAATGTGAAAACATTATGGAAAATGGAATCTGTGTGCTGGATACTACAGATAATTATAAAGAGATGAATAAAGAAGAGTTCCTTCGTTTTATAGATACTCCATACAGAGAACAGTATCATTTTTCACCGGTTGTGAACTGGAATAATGATCCGAACGGACTTTGTTGGTTTAAGGGTTATTATCACCTTTTCTATCAGCTGAATCCTTTTGGACAGGAGTGGAATAATATGTACTGGGGACATGCAGCAAGCAAGGATCTGATGCACTGGACACATCTTCCGGTTGCGTTAGAGCCTCAGGAAGAAATCCTGGATAATCTTGCAATCAAAGGTGGTGCTTTCTCCGGAAGCGCACTTCCGATGGGAGACGAGGTATACTTCTATCTCACAAGACATATCGGACCTCAGGATGACGGATGGGACACTGTTCAGTATCAGACAATGACAAAGAGTAGTGATATGATCCATTTTGAGCCGGAAAAAGAGATTATCAGGGAGAAACCGGAAGGTACCAACTATGATTTCCGCGATCCGAAAGCAATTAAGATCGGTAAGAAGTATTATATTGTATTAGGTGCATGTATAGATGAAAAAGGAACATTTCTTCTGTACGAATCTGAAGATGCAGAGAACTGGAAATACAGATGTCCTCTGATTACAGAGGAAACAAAGATCAGAACCATTGAGTGTCCGGACTTTTTCCCATTGGATGATAAATATGTAGCTATGGGCGCATGGATGAGCCATTATGATGAATACGGAAGATTCCAGCAGTGCAGATATTATGTGGGAGACTGGAACGGTGATGCAATGGATGTCCATACACAGCAGTGGGTGGATTTTGGAAGCAACTGCTATGCAGCGCAGAGCTTTCAGCATGAAGACCGTAGGATCCTGATCGGTTGGATCAGTGATTTCTATGGAGAGCATATTGCTACAGAGCCGGGAGCTTATGGAAGCATGACTCTGCCAAGAGAGCTCCATGTGAAGAATGAACATGTATATACAAAACCTGTAGAGGAAGTTTATACTCTTCTGGGTGATACAGTATATGAAAGCACAGGCAGTGAGATTAAAGTCGGCTCCATTTCAGATAACAGATATTATGCATCTGTATCATTTGAAGAAACAGGAGATTTCAACATTCTTCTTGGTCAGGATGGGGATAAATCCATCAGTCTGACTGCAGAAGGGGGAAAAGTATTCTTCAAAATGACAGGTGTAAAGAGCGATAAGGTACAGTTTGTTTCTTCTGTGGAGAAATGCAGAAATGCAGAAATTTTTGTAGACGGAAGAACAATTGAGGTATATTTAAATGATGGAGAAGATGCAGGAACCAGACTGTTTTACAATAGCAGCAGCCAGGGAATCTTCTGTCTGAACAGTGATAAAGAAGCGCAGGTTAAAATCTGTGAAATGAAATCCATCTGGAAATAAATCCGCAGAATACAGATATTTGGCTAAGTTACTGAGAACGGAGTGAACAGTAACGATATTTGCTTAAAGCAATGTGCCATATATCTGCCGGCAGTAAAAAAAATGGTAACGGTTCCATAAAAATGAAAAAATAAATAGAAAGAAGAGGGGGAAAATTGAGAATTCTATTTTCCCTCTCTCTTTTTTGTTAGGGCAAAGCCCTGTTTGCCATTGTGGAGTTTTTCGCTGATCCGAAAAACGGAGCTTTGGAAAACAAATAAACCACCTGCTATGCAGGTGAGTCAGCATTGCTTCAGCTTACAGAAAAAAACCTCCGGTGGTATAATTAATGTAGGTTCGCCAACCGCACTAATATACACAGGAGGTATCCATATGGATAATAATAGTTTATCACATACAAAGTGGAATTGTAAGTATCATATTGTTTTTGCACCAAAATATAGAAGAAAAGTAGCATATGGAAAAATTAAACAGGATATAGCAGATATTTTGAGTATGTTATGCAAAAGAAAAGGTGTAAAAATTATTGAAGCAGAGATATGTCCAGATCATGTACACATGTTAGTAGAAATTCCGCCAAGCATAAGTGTATCGTATTTTGTAGGGTACTTAAAAGGAAAGAGTACATTAATGATATTCGAAAGACATGCAAATCTGAAGTACAAATATGGAAACAGACATTTCTGGTGTCGCGGATATTATGTAGATACGGTAGGGAAAAATGCAAAGAAAATACAGGAATATATAGCAAATCAGTTACAGGATGATCTGGAATATGATCAAATGACACTGAAAGAGTATATTGACCCGTTTACGGGTGAGCCAGTAAAACGTAACAAATAAAGATAAGCCCGAAAGGGCTTTGTAGGTAAATGATGTTGCGCTTGGCGAACCTATTTCGATGAGTCTTTAGACTCCAGTGCCGGTAATAGACCCTTATAGGGTCAAAGCAAACCACCGGCTAAGCCGGTGGTCGTGATTGGAAACATATAAAAAATAACGGAATATAGGAAATTTAATATAAATATAGCAAAGAAAAAACCCAGATATGATTGTGAAAAATATATAAAAACAGATAACTTATATTGTGAAAATATACGAATTGATGCAAAAACAGGATTTTTAAGTTAAAATATATTGACAAATAAGGCAAGAGAGATTATGATAAAACCATCATATGAAACGGGTTCCATAAAAGGACTAATAAAGCTTTTAACCACAGCAAAATAGCTGTGGTTAAAAAAGGAAATACATGGAACGGGTTTCATAAAAATAACATTTCCCGAACGAGATTAAGGAGATGTAACATCAACAACCAATACATTTTATCAGGAGGAAAGAAACATGAAAAAAAGAATGAGCGTAATTCTGGCACTCACAATGGCGGCAACTACAATGTTCAGTGCAGTACCGGCAATGGCAAAAGATGGTGATGTAGTAAACATTACAATCTGGAGCCCGACAGACAGAGAACAGGTAGAGACATGGTGGACAGAGAAGATTGCAGAGTGGAATGAAGCAAACCCGAATATCCAGGTCTCACGTGAAGCAATCGACCGTTCCGATTCCTACGCATATGATAACAAGATTGCTACAGCAGTAACATCCAATGACCTTCCGGATATCTTCTATGTAGACGGACCGCAGGTTTCCTACTATGCAGCAAACGGAATCAGCATTCCGCTGAGTGATTATTTTACAGAGGATGATCTTTCTGATTTTGTTCCTTCATCCATTGCCCAGAATACCTATGACGGACAGTTATATGCAATCGGAGCAACAGAATCTTCCGTAGCATTCTATTACAATAAAGATTACCTCAAAGAGTGCGGTGTTGATACAGATGACCTTGATTCCCGTACATTAGACAACCCGATCACATGGGATGAGATGGCAGAGATCGCTGAAAAGTGTACAACAGATAATTATGTGGGAACACACATTATCATGGATCATGGTGAAGGTCTTCCATATGCATTAGAGCCAATGTATATCTCTGAAGGAAAAGACTACATCAGCGAGGATGGTAAGGAAGCTGACGGATATGTAAACAGCGAAGAAGCAGTAAAAACAACTTCTTACCTTGCAGATCTTATTGCAAAAGGATATGCAAACATTGAGCCGATCACAGATGAGTTCTTAAACGGTGCATGTGCAACAATGCTTGGTGGTTCATGGGAAGTTGCAACTCTGGAAGCAAATGCAGATTTTGACTGGGGTGTAACATACTATCCGGTATCTGAAACAGGTACAGCAGTTTCTCCTTGTGGTGACTGGGCAGCAGCAGTAAGCAAGGACTGTGAGAATCCGGATGCAGCAGGCGAATTCCTTCAGTGGCTGATGAACAGCGAAAATGTAGCAACTTATGCAGATGCAATCGCAAAACCTGCAACACGTAACTCTGCTTATGATGAAGAAGCAATGGCTGATTACAAAGAAGGAGCACGTGCACTTATGGTTGAACAGCTGAACAACACAGCAGTTCCGCGTCCAAGAACACCTTCCTATGCAACATTCTCTTCTGCATATGCTGAAGCAATGACAAATATCCTCTCTGATGCAGCTACAAACGGAGAAGTTGATGATGATTATATCCAGTCTGAACTTGATACAGTAGCAGAAACATTCACAGAAGATTACGAAACATACTACGCTGAATAATCAGGATAGAAACCTGGCCGCATCGCTTCTGCGGTGCGGCCGTTTTAAGTTTGTTAAAAGGGGGAAAGGATTATGGCTAAGACGAAGCTGACAGGCAGAAAACGTGACGAGAGAATCACTGCATATGCATTTACTGCTCCGGCAGTTATCCTTCTGATCGCATTTCTGGTTGTACCGATGATCTATACCGTTTACTATTCCGGATTTAAATATCAGATTATGAGACCGGATGCCATAAAGATGATTGGTATTGAAAACTATCAGAAACTGTTCCAGGATAAAAACTTCTGGATGGCTCTGAAAAATACTGTATATTTCACAGTAGTTGTTGTACCTGTACAGTGTATACTGGCACTTGGACTGGCGCTTCTGGTTTCAAAGAAATTCCGCGGAGTCGCAATATTCAGAACAATGTATTTTAGTCCACAGTTAACCTCCATGGTTGTTATCTCTGTTCTGTGGTCAGTACTTTACAATGCAAATCCAAGCACTGGTCTTATTAATTCTCTGCTGGTATCACTGGGAATGGATCCTATTAATTTCCTGAGCAATGAGCATACAGCCATGAACTCCATTATCTTCATGTCTGCATGGCAGGGCGCAGGTTATCAGATGATGATTTTCCTGGCAGGTCTTCAGGGAATTCCGAAAGATCAGTATGAGGCAGCATCTGTAGATGGTGCAAACAAATGGAATCAGTTCCTGTTTATCACACTTCCGGGACTGAAAGGAACTATAAAATATGTTATTATGATCACTATGATCCAGGCAATGAAGCTGTTCACACAGCCATATATCATGACACAGGGCGGACCAAAGAACTCCACCAAAACTCTGGTATATTACATTTATACACAGGGCTTCCAGAAAGGCAACTTTGGTTATGCCTGCTCAATCGCAACTGTATTCTTCGTTATTGTTGTGGCAATGTCACTGTTAATGAAGAAAGTAACTACTGCAACTGATTAAGGAGGACAGGAAAATGAAAAAATCATCAATGAAATTTTCTGCGGCTTTTTCCAAATTTATGTTTTATTTTGGAAATATTGTCATAGGTATTATCTTTGTTTCTCCTCTGATCTGGATGATTTCCGCGTCTCTGAAACCGGAATCTCAGATTTTTGCAAATATGAACTCCCTGAAAACATTCTTTCCGGTATCTGCTTCTTTTAATAACTATGTAGAAGTATTTACCAGAATGAATCTTCCTCAGGTATTTAAGAACACCTTGCTTTACATTGCACTCATCCTGGTTCTTGATCTGCTTGTAAACTCCATGTGTGGTTATGCGCTTGCAAAATTTGAGTTCAAAGGAAAAGGCGCGATCATGAATCTGGTAGTAGCCCTGATGGTACTTCCGATGGAAGCAATCATGCTCCCATTATATATTGAAATGTCACAGCTTGGCTGGGTAAACACACTTGTAGCACTGGTAATTCCTTTTGTAGCAAAATGTTTCTCCATCTATATGTTCCGTCAGTTTTTCTGTGATATTCCGGATGATCTGATCGAGGCGGCTGCAATTGACGGATGTCGTCCGGCAGGAACTTTCTTCAAGATTGTTATGCCGATTTCCAAGACTGTATATGCAACTGTATTTATCCTTGATTTCGTCGCTCACTGGAATGACTTTATGTGGCCATTCCTGGTTATGACCGGTGAAGACAAGCGTACGATCCAGCTCGCAGTTCAGTCCTTCTTCGGAACACAGCCTGTACATTATAGTGCAATCATGGCAGCACTGGTAATCTCTGCAATCCCGATGATCATCATGTTCATCTTCATGCAGAAATATTATGTAGAAGGTATTGCATCTTCAGGTATTAAAGGTTAAGTCAATATATAAAGTCCTACAATGCGCTTGGATGGCGTTTTGTAGGGCTTTTTTATGTTAGAAGAATTATGTCGCTGAAGCGACCCGTCGCAGGCGGAGAATCAAGTAGTCTCCTGATGTAATTGCGAATATTCGCCTGACGTATGAAAACACTTGGCTTTAAGATAAAATATGTCAAAATTTCTTATTGAAACTAAAAATAGGAATGTTATGATAATGAAGGAATTCTGTTGAAATTGATATTTGTATTTCAATGGAGATTCAATCAAATCAATAGCAAAGCAGATAATTTTATCAGCTGGAATTGTTATAGAAATATAGAGAATGGGAGTAAAGAGAAATGACCACATCTATGATAAAAGGGAATCCGCTGAAACTGATGCTGCAGTTTGCGCTTCCTTTATTATTAGGAAATTTGCTGCAACAGACCTATAATATTATTGACGCTGCGATCGTAGGACAGATCCTTGGCGCAAAAGCGCTGGCAAGTGTAGGAGCCAGCAGCAGTATTCAGTTTCTGGTACTGGGATTCTGCATGGGAAGCTGTACAGGGTTTGGTGTTCCTGTAGCTAAATATTTTGGCGCAGAGAAAATAGAAAAAATGCGGGATTATATCTTTAACAACCGTAGCAAGAATTCCCTCACCTCTATAGGGACGCTACTGAAAAACTATTTTTATACACATTATATAGTAGATTAAAACAAATAAAAACACTTTATATTGTACTGCTTTATGCAAAATAAAGACTTTTTCAGTGGCGTCCTATAGGTGATGGGATGAATTGCACATTCGAGCATGTCTGCTCAAATTCATAAAAAATCACAAAAACACTTGTTCTGATACAATAAATATATTATAATAGAAAAGAAGAACAATATGCTCTTTAATTTTCATTCAGTGTTTTTGGCTGATCATGGTTATGAAATATAGCAGAAAGATGCTAGACGATAAGATGTCAGAGAGAGCAAAAGAAATCTTGAAATATAGTACCTGTTGAAACAATCCATCAGTATATAGAGAGTCAGGGTGAGAAAGATAAATCGGGCAGTAAAAATAAGGATCTATCCAAATAAAGAACAGATAACCCAGATAGAGAAGACAATCGGCTGCAGTCGTTTTCTCTATAACCGGATGCTTGCGGATAAGATCCGTTATTATCAGGAAGAAAAAAAGATGCTGAAAAATACGCCGGCCGGATATAAAAAAGAATATCCATGGCTGAAAGAAGTGGATTCTCTTGCGCTGGCGAATGTACAGTTAAATCTGGAAGGGGCTTTCCGGAAATTTTTCCGGGAACCGGGAGTGGGATTTCCGCATTATAAATCAAAAAAACATTCGCGGAAATCCTATACAACGAATATGGTAAATGGGAATATCTGTCTGCAGGACAGGTTCCTGAAACTGCCAAAGATGCAGCCGGTAAAAATAAAACTCCACCGTATGATCCCGGAGGGATGGAAGCTGAAATCAGTGACTGTGAGCAGGGAACCGTCCGGAAAATATTTTGCCAGCCTGCTGTTCGACTGTGAAAACCAAACAGCGGAGAAAAGACAGGCGGAAAAATTCCTGGGGATGGATTTTGCCATGCATGGGATGTGTGTATTTTCTACCGGTGAAAGAGCCGGATATCCCATGTT
>ERZ827108.4119-NODE-4119-length-11082-cov-6.085880_pt1 | contig 11082 bp, 8 predicted proteins | sample MGYA00519921_ERZ827108 | MGnify/ENA primary metagenome ERZ827108 (study PRJEB31778, sample SAMEA3449258) | human gut metagenome | biome: human gut; feature: human-associated habitat; material: faeces | place: United Kingdom | collected 2010/2012 ... | reverse complement strand
ATCAACATTAAATACAGAACTTAATACAACATATTTAAATAGTTTAACAAGTGAAGCACAAAATATGATAGGAAATACAAAATATTATTTAGGAGGAAAAAATGTAACCTATAATAATGGATATGCAGATACACCATTACAATTTTATTCATATGAAAGAAAGATACAAAATACAACAAGTAATGAGTTTTACAATGGAACAAATCCAAATAGTTGGGTTGGAAAACTAGGACTAATGTATGTAAGTGATTATGGATATGCAAGTAGTAATTGTGAAAATAAAAGAATATATGATTATAACTCATCAGCAAATGATATAAGAGCATGTAATGATACGAACTGGTTATACAATATAAAGGATAATGAGTGGATATTGCCTCAGAATGCCGGCACTAGTAACCGTGCGTTTTATGTCAATTCAAACGGGCACGTGAACTACAACTTCGTTGTCTACAACGGTCAGTTTGCCGTTCGGCCAGTCCTATATCTAAAATCCGCAGTAAAAATAACTGGAGGATCAGGAACAAGTACTAATCCATATACACTTGGTTTATAAGAATTATGACAATTCATAGTTCTTTTTGTTTTAAAAAATATAGACTTTATTTTTAATTTTTGATAGAATATATTTAGAAGAAAAATAATAGAAAGTTGGTAATTTTATGGCAAAAAGAAAAAAAAGAAATGCGAAAGAAAAAGATAATCATTTTTTAATACAATTATGGGGTGTTTTACTAATTCTTATTAGTATTTTAGGAATAGGGAAATATGGACCAGCTGGTAGGATAATATCATCGTTTGCTCTTTTTTTAGTGGGAAATTTATATCTTCTTTTACTTGTTGCTATTTTACTTTTAGGAATGTATATGGTTGTTAAAGAAGAAAAATTTAATTTTTTCAGTGCTAAAATGATGGGAATATATTTAATGATTATTAGCGTTTTAGTATTTTTACATATAAGTTATTGTTTAGAAAATATTGATACATCAAAGATTATAAGTGAAACATATGAAAACTTACTTGTAGGTATTGATAAAATAATGGGAAATGAAATTAAAACAGGAGTATTTAATCCTGCTTTAGAAAATACAGGTGGTGGGATAATTGGTTCTTTATTTGCTACAGCTTTTTATAAATTATTTGAAAAAGATGGTGCTAATATTGTATGCTGGGTCTTTTTAATAACAGGATTTATGGTGTTTACAGGTATGTCTATTTTTGATATTGTAAGAAATACTAAAGATAAGGTAAAGGAAATACTACCTAAAAAAGATAAAGCAAGTACTAAAGATAAGAAACATGAAAATAAATTTGATGAAACTAAATTAAAAATTAATACAAATGATGAAGAAGAAGAAATACCTAAAAAGGTTGTTAAAAATATAAGTGAAATAACTAATATTAATGCAGAAAAGAAAATAGAACCTGAAGTTAAAGAAGAAAAAGAAGTTATTGTTAATAAAAATTATATTTTACCTTCTTTTGATTTATTAGATTCACCACAAAAAAATAAAAAAGCTATTGATAAAGTAGCAATTGCTAATAATTCTAAAAAACTTGTTGAAACATTAAGAGATTTTGGAATAATTGGAGAAGTCGTAGCGGTAAATGTTGGACCTTCTGTTATTCAGTATGAACTTGAGTTGTCACAAGGAACTAAACTTTCTAAACTTCTTGGAATAAACCGTGAAATAGCTTTAGCGCTTGCTAAGAAGGATGTTCGTATTCAAGCTCCAATTCCTGGCAAGAATACTGTTGGAATTGAAATGCCAAATGATAATGCCCAAACAGTTACACTTCGTGAAACACTTGAGGGTTTAAAAAGAGAAAATAAACTTAAGACAAAATTAACTGCAGGACTTGGTAAGGACATTATGGGTAATGTTCAAGCATGTTATATAAATAAAACCCCACATTTACTTGTTGCAGGGGCTACCGGTAGTGGTAAATCAGTATGTATTAACTGTATAATTTTATCTATTTTAATGTTTACTAAGCCAGATGAAGTAAAACTTATTTTGGTAGATCCTAAAAAAGTAGAACTTGGTGTTTATAATGGAATACCACATCTTGTAACACCAGTTGTTACTGATCCTAAAAAAGCTAGTCAAGCATTGCAAAAGGCAGTTAGTGAAATGGATAGAAGATATGATTTATTTGAAGAAAGTAAAACAAGAAATATTGAAGGTTATAATGAATATGTATTAAAATATAATAAAAATAAAAGTGAAGATGAAAAGCTTAAACCACTTCCTTATTGGGTTGTAATAGTAGATGAATTGGCTGATCTTATGTTAGTTGCAGGAAAAGAAGTTGAACAATCTATTATGCGTATTACACAAATGGCTCGTGCGGCAGGAATCCATTTAATTATTGCAACACAAAGACCATCAACAGATGTCATAACAGGTTTAATTAAAGCAAACATTCCGTCAAGACTTTCATTTGCAGTTTCATCAAGTATTGATTCAAGAACTATTCTTGACATGACTGGAGCAGAAAAACTTTTAGGAAAAGGGGATATGTTATATCTTCCAATGGGAGATATTGTACCTCAAAGAATCCAAGGAGCATTTGTTAGCGATAGTGAAATTGAAAAAGTTGTAAATTATTGTATCAGTCAACAAAAAGCTCAATATGACCAAACATTCTTTAGTTCCTTTGAAGAAAAAGATGAAGAATTAAAATCATCCTTAGTTAGTGGTGATGTTGAAGAGTATGATGATCCGTTATACAATGAAATAGTAGAATTTGTAATAACTTCAGGTAAAGCAAGTGCATCACTTTTACAAAGAAAGTTTAGACTTGGTTATAATAGGGCTGCAAGATGCATTGATTTACTTGAAGAAAGAGGAATAATTGGACCACAAAATGGTTCTAAACCAAGAGAAGTATTAGTAAAACTTGAAGATAATAATAATAATGAGTAGGAGGATTATTTATGAGTTTACATATAAAAACAGAATATGATGATGATATAGCAAAATTAGTAATTATGCCAGGTGACCCTGTTCGTGTTAAATTTATTGCAGAAAACTATTTAGATGATTATAAATTAGTAAATAATGTTAGATTAAATTTAGCTTACACAGGATATTATAAAGGAGTTAAAGTAACGGTTATGTCTTCAGGTATGGGATGTCCAAGCATGGCAATTTATGCTAAAGAATTATTTGACTATTATAATGTTGAAAAAATTATAAGGGTAGGTTCATGTGGAAGCTATTATGATGAAATAGATGTTAAAAGTGTGATTTTAGCAGAAAAAGCATATACTTTATCAAACTTTAGTTACCAGTATGATGGAAAAGAAATTGATTTAATAAGTGCTTCATCATTCTTAAATCAAAAAATAATCGAAAATGCATATAAAGCAAATATTGAGTTAAGAATAGGTAATATTGAAACAACAGATGTTTTTTATAAAACAATTAATAATCCTGAAGTTAAAAAAAATTACTGTTTAGGTGTAGAAATGGAAACATTTGCTCTTTTCTATGTTGCAAGTTTATACAAAAAACAAGCAAGCAGTATTTTAACTGTATCAGATAATTTAGTTAATAATAAAAAATTAACTACCGAAGAAAGGGAAACAACATTTAATGAGGCAATAAGCCTTGCCCTTAATTCTATAATAGAATAATAAAAGCAGTACATACTATTTAACAAGAGGAGAAAAGATTTATGGAATATAAACAAATAGATAAAAGATCTTACAAACTTCATTTAATAAAAACAGATAAATTTAAAACCATTACAGTTAGATGTATTTTTAAAGAAAAAATAAATAAAGAGGAAATAACGATTCGTAATTTCCTTTTTGAACTTTTATTAAGTTCTTGTAAAAAGTATCCATCTAAAAGAAATTTTAGTATAGCAAAACAAGAATTATACGATTTAAATCTTTATGGAAATAATACAAGAATAGGTAATACTTTTAGTACGGAAATATCAATTTCAATGTTAGAAAATAAATATATTAATGATGATATTACTATGAAAGGACTTGAATTTTTAAAAGAGGTGATTTTTAATCCTAACCTTGAAGATAATAAAGACTTTAGAAATAATTTTAATATAACTAAAAATTATTTATTATCTTATATAAAACAAGGATATGATTATCCTAAAAGTTATTCTTACATAAGGCTTAAAAATCTTATGGGAGAAGATTATTCTTTTTCCTATAATATGGATGGTAATATCAAAGATTTAGAAGAAATAACTTTAACAAGCTTACAAAAGTATTATGATAAATTTATTAAAAATAGTTTAATAGATATATATGTAATAGGTAATATAAACTTTTATGAAATGGAAAATGCTATTTCTAAAACATTTAATTTTAAAAAAATTAAAAAAGATGAATTATCATTTAAAATAAATTATATTCCAAAGAGTAAAAAACTTATAAAATATGAAGAAAGTAAGAATTTTAATCAAACAAGACTTTTAATAAGTTGTTATTTAAAAAAATTAACGGAAAAAGAAAGAAAATATGTTATGTTTTTATATAACATAATTTTAGGAGCAAGTCCTGATTCTTTTTTGTTTAAAAATGTAAGAGAAAGAAAGTCTTTAACTTATGATATTTTATCTAATTATAGAAAAAGTGATAACTTTTTAGTTATATCAAGTGGGATTGATTATGTAAAATGTAATGAAGTAATAAAAGGAATAAAAGAAGAAATGAATAATATAAGAAAAGGTAAGTTTAGTATAGAAAAACTAAATAATGCTAAAAGTCTTATGATTAGTTCATTAAAAGAATTTGATGAATACCCATCTTCTATTATTGATTATTATTTCAGTATGGAATACTTAGATTGTGATAATATAGATACGGCAATTAAAGAAGTTTTAAGTGTTACAAAAAAAGATATAGTAAAGGTTAGTAAAAAAATAAATATGGATGTTATTTATGTACTTAAGGAGGGAAAAGATGAGAGAAATTAATATAAATAATTTTGAAGAAAAACTATATTTTGATAAACTTGACAATGGACTTTTGGTATATCTTGTACCACTTAAAAATAAGAAAAATTTTTATGTATCATTTGGTACTAAATATGGAAATTATAATTCTAAATTTAAAGTAAATGATAAAACATATGAAATGCCAAGTGGAATAGCTCACTTTTTAGAACATAAATTATTTGAAAAAGAAAAAGAAAACCCTTTTGATTTTTATGCTAAAAGTGGAACTGATGTAAATGCTGGTACATCAATATTCTATACAAATTATTATTTTACTGGAAATAATAATTATAATGAAAATTTAAAATATCTACTTAAGTTTGTTACTAATCTTGAAATAACAGAAAAAGATGTTGAAAAAGAAAAAGGAATTATTTTAGAAGAAGCAAGAATGGTTAGTGATAATCCTAATAGATTACTTTATGATAAAACAAGAGAAAATGCTTTTTTTAAAGATCCATATAAATATAAAGTAATCGGGGAAAAGAAAGAAATAAAAAGTATAACTAAAAAAAATTTAGAAATATGTTTTAATGCTTTTTATAGACCTGATAATATGTTTATTATTGCGGTAGGTAATATCGATAAAGATGAAACAATAAAAATAATAAAAGAAGAATTAAAAGATTTTAAAAATGATAATAAAAAAATAGAAAAACTATATTATGAAGAAGATGATGAGGTATTTATTCCTTATGAAGAAATAAAACTAAAAACAGAAACAACAAGGTTAAGTTTAAATTATAAAATAAATAAAAATACTTTAGGTATGGATGAATATAAAAGAGAAATATATTTAGGAATGATGTTAACATTAGTTTTAGGATCAACTTCTTTAGCAAGAGAAAAATTACAAGAAAAAAATTTATGTACAGAAATAAGTACTAATTTATTAAGTAGCCATAGTCATTATTTAATTGGTGTTACTGCTGTTACAGAAAATCAAGATAAATTAATAAATGAATTAAGAAAAATCTTTAAAAATATAAAAATTTCTAAGAAAGATTTTGAAAGAATTAAGAAAGTATGGGTTGCTAATGAAATTAAATCTATTGATAATATAAGTGCCACTAGTAGTGATATACTAACAGATATAATTGATTTAGGCGAATATAAGAATGATAAAATAAAAGATATTCAAAATCTTTCATATGAAGAACTTATTAATTTAATTAAGAAGATTGATTTTGAAAATTTAGAAAAAACTAATAAACTTGAAATTGTTGTAATATCTAAGAAAAATTAGTAATAATTGTTACTTTACTAAACTATACTATATTAGACAAAAAAATATTGCAAAATTTTGTAATATTTGTTAAGATTAAAATGTAAAGATAAGAAGGGAACGATTACATATGGATATAAAAATGTTTTTTGAATTTCCAGGTGTATTAATCACAATAGGTGTATTTTTGCTTGTTGTTTCGATTGTAATAGGAGTAATTGCATATAAAAATCCTGTTGATGATGAAGAAGAAATTGAAGATATTAAAAGTAAATTAAAAGGTAAAGATGAACATCATGAGGAAAAGGAATATACAAGTGAAGAAGATTTCTTGGATAAAGAAGTTGTTGAAGATAATAAGATAGATGATGAAACAAAACTTGAGCCAACTGTTGAAGTTGAAGAAAATGATATTCCTTTAGAAGAAAATAAGGAAGATATAGAACAAGTAAGTGAAGAAAATTTAAGTAAAACAGAAGTTTTAGATACAAGTTTGTTTGTAGAAAATAAAGAAGAACCATTACAAGAAAACTTGGAAAAAACAGAAAATTTAGATGATGTAAAGGATGAAATAATGTCATTATTAAGTGATATAGATAATAAAGAAGTAGAAGAAACAAAAAAAGAAGAACTACCAAAAACAATTTATGGTGGAGCAAATCCTAGTGCAAATATAAAGCTTGATAATGAATTTAAGGAAAAACTTCCTTATGAAGAAAAAACAATTGATTTAGAAAAAACAGAAGATTTAATTAACACGTTAAATAAGGAAACAGTAAAAAACGAAGAAGAAGATATAGAGGTTTTATAACTTCTTTTTTTGTTATAAAAGTAGTTTTAATAACATATATTTAAGTGTATAAAGAAAGGATGATAAAAATATGGATACACTTAAAGTGTCAAGTAAATCTAACCCAAATTCAGTTGCAGGAGCATTAACTAATGTTTTTAGAGATAAAGGAAAAGTAGAAATACAAGCAATTGGAGCAGGAGCACTTAATCAAGCAATTAAAGGAGTAGCAATAGCAAGAGGATTTGTTGCACCAAGTGGTAAAAATCTAGTATGTATTCCTGCTTTTACTGATATAAGTATAGATGGGGAAGAACGAACAGCAATAAAATTAATTGTAGAAGCAAAGTAAAGATTGCTTCTTTTTACATGTTAGTTTTACATGTTAATTTTAAAAAGCCTTGCCTTTATTTAGATTTATGGGTATAATTAAATCAATACATAAAGAAAGGAAGATTTATTTATGATTGATGCAATCAATAATGCAAATGATTTTTTGAATAATATTTTATTTGGTGTTCCAATGATTATCTTTATTCTTGGTACAGGATTATATCTTACAATTAGATTAGGATTTATTCAAATAACTAAGATAAAAGATATATGGAATAACACAATAAAAAAGATGTTTAAAAAATCTAAAGGGAAAGGACTTATAAGTTCAGGAGAAGCTGCACTTATTTCTTTAGGAGAAATTGTAGGCTCTGGTAATATTGCAGGAGTAGCTACTGCTATAGCAGCTGGAGGACCTGGGGCAATATTCTGGATGTGGGTTGCGGCATTCTTTGGAATGGCTACTAAATTTGCTGAAATTACACTTGGTATTGTTTATAGAAAAGTGTTTACTAAAGATGGCAATGTTAAAGGTGGTCCAATGTACTATTTAAGAGATGGAGTTAGAAGTAAATTTTTAGCTGGTTTCTACGCAGTAATGTCTATATTATCATATATAGTAATCGTAGCAATGGTTGATACAAATACAATTGTTTCAACAGTAACAACTAAATTTAACATTCCAGATTATGTACTTGGTATTGCTTTAGTAATAATTGTTGGAGTTATAATATTTGGTGGTATTAAACGTCTTGGTAAGTTTAGTAAAAACTTTGTTCCTATTATGGGAATATTCTATATAATTTCAGGATTAGTTGTAATATTTAGTAATCTTGAATTAGTAGGACCTGCATTTTCTACAATTATAAAAGCAGCATTTACGCCTCAAGCAGCAGCTGGAGGATTTGCTGGGGCAAGTATCGCACAAATAATTAGATATGGATTTGCTCGTGGTATTTATTCTAATGAAGCAGGACTTGGAACTGCAGCTTTCGCTCATAGTGCAGCAGAAACAGATCATCCAACAAGACAAGCTTTATGGGGACCAACAGAAATATTTATAGATACAATTATCGTAAATACAATTACAGGTCTAGTAGTAGTTATGTCTGGACTTTGGACTAGTGGAGCAGATGGGTCACCTCTTGTAATGGCAGCATTTGATAAAGTTTTACCGGGTGGTGTAGGAAGTATAATGATATTTATCGCTTCAATTTGTTTCTCATTTACATGTTTAACATCTGCAAGTTATGTTTGTCAAGAATCTGCAGAATACTTATTTGGAGCAAAAAGTCAAAAAGTTATTAATGCTTTATGGTTAGTATTTATCTTTATTGGTTCTGTTACTTCTTTAGAATTTGTTTGGAATTTAGCAGATACTGTTAATGGACTTTTATTGATACCAAATTTACTTGGACTTTTAATTTTAAGCAATGTTGTTGTTAAGAAAAAGAAAGAATTCTTTAAAGAAACAAGAAAAAGAAAAATTTCTGATTTATCTACTGAAGCATTGTTAATTGATTTATTAACAAAAAATGATATTTCAATGGAAGAAGCTATAGATAAATTAAATAAAGATTTAGACATTGATAAAGAGAAAATAAAAAATGCCAGTGTAAATGTTAAAAAAATAATAGGGTAACCTGTTATTTTTTAATGTTTACTTTCTTTTTGTAAAATAATTAACCATTTTTTCTTACGTGTGTAAAATTTCTTGTTAAATTATGATAACTTTGTTATACTATTAATGAATAAATATGAGAGAAGGAAAATTTTATGAAAGTTAATGTTGGAGTAATTTTTGGGGGAAAAAGTGTAGAACATGAAATAAGTATAATTTCTGCAGTTGAAGCAATGGGCTATATGGATACTAATAAATATAATGTTATTCCTATATATATAGATAAAGAAGGAACATGGTATACAGGAGATCATTTTAAAGATATTCTTAATTATCGTGATATGGATGTTGTTAAAAGGTATGCTAAAAAGGTATGTTTAATAAGAAGAGGAAAAAGTTGTATTTTACAATCTCTTGGTTTTACAAGAAGAACGCTTAATGTAATAGATATTGTTTTTCCAATAGGTCATGGACTTTATATGGAAGATGGTAGTTTACAAGGGTATTTAGATATGCTTGGAGTTCCTTATGTAGGAAGTGGTGTAGTTGCCAGTGCGATAGGACAAGACAAAGTTTTTATGAAACAAATACTCAAATCTAATGATATTCCTACGACTAATTATGTTTGGTTTACATCAAAAGAATTTATTTCTTCAAAGAAAAAAGTTTTAGAAAAAATAAACACTTTAAATTATCCAATGTATGTAAAATCAGCTTCTTTAGGTTCTAGTATTGGTATAACAAGAGCAACAACAGAACATGAATTAATTTCAGGTATAAAAGAAGCTATTAGATTTGATAATAAAATAATTGTAGAAGAAGAAATAAAACATGTAAAAGAAGTAAACATAAGTGTTTTAGGTACATATGAAGATGTTGAAACTTCTGAAATTGAAGAAATTAATGTAACTGATGAATTTTTTACTTTTAAAGAAAAATATGTAGAAAATTATTCTAAAACAATTAAAAAAGGAAGAAAAGCTAATCCTTTATTATCTAAAGAAATGATGGAAGATTTAAAAATGTATGCAATAAATACATTTAAAGCTATAAATGCAAGAGGAGTCGCTAGAATAGATTTTTTAATTGATGATAAATCAAAAAAAATATATGTTAGTGAAATTAATACAATGCCAGGAAGTTTATCACTTTATTTATGGCTTCCTAAAAAGAAAAGTCAAACAGAGTTAATAAATGATCTTATAAAAATAGCAATTGAAGAATATAAAAGTAAAAATAATTTAATCTTAGCATTTGAAAATAATTTATTAGATAAGTTTGATATATTAAATGGTAAGAAAACAAATAAAAGCAGATAACTATCTGCTTTTATTAATGTTTTTTTCTAATTTTTCATAATCATCTTTTAATTTATAAAGAGCATTATTTAGTATTTTACTAATTCTTTGTTTTGTAAGATTGTATTTTTCTCCAATTTCTTTTAATGTTAAATTTTCTTTAAAATATAATTTAATAATATCTAATTCTTTTTCATTTAATAAAGATAATTTACTTTTAACTATTTCATATTCTAATTTTTTAATAACTTGTTCACAAGGGTCTATCGCATCTTCATAAGTTATATAATCTATATAATCTTCTTCTATATCATCACTTATTCTTATATTTAAAGATAATATATTTAAAAGAAAAAGTTTATAATTTTTAACGGTACTAATACTAATATTTAATATATTAGCAAGTTCTTGGTCGTTTAAATTAGGGTTGGTATTAATAATACTTTTTAATTTATTTATTCTTTGCATTGTATGAATATTTATATTAAATCCTTTACTATTTTCTAAAACATATTTAGTAAGTTGCTGTTTAATAATTATTCCAGCATAACTTGAAAATTTAACATCTTTTTCTGGATTAAAAGATTTAACAGCATTTATTAAGGCTAAATTTCCTTCATTTATTAAATCAAATATATTAATAACAGAAGTTGTACTTCCAATAAAAGTTTTTGCAATAGTAACAGATAGCCCTAAATTGTGATTAATTAGTTTTTTAAAAGCATTTTTATCTCCTTTTTGATATTTATTAAAAAGGGTTATTTGTTCTTCTTTTTTTAATACTTCAAATTGTTTTATATAATTTAAATAATCTTGTAACTCTTTATTATTTATATAT
>ERZ827108.4118-NODE-4118-length-11082-cov-11.865784_pt1 | contig 11082 bp, 10 predicted proteins | sample MGYA00519921_ERZ827108 | MGnify/ENA primary metagenome ERZ827108 (study PRJEB31778, sample SAMEA3449258) | human gut metagenome | biome: human gut; feature: human-associated habitat; material: faeces | place: United Kingdom | collected 2010/2012 ... | reverse complement strand
TCCGCTTTTTCAAAAGCGGACGGCATGAAAGTTTTTTGCTTACTTTTTTTCAAAATTTTTTCTTTAATCCTCCGTTTACTTACCTGTCGAGCCTTATTTAAAATATTTCATCAGACTAAAGACGATATTAAAGTTTTTTGCTTACTTTTTTTCAAAAAAGTAAGAGCCTTTTTCAAAAGGCTGGTCAAAAGGCTGGTTCAACAGAGATAATATAATAATACACCGGTTGACCGCCGTTTACAAGCATGATCTCAATCTTTGAACCGAGCTTTGCTTCTAAAGACTCTATAAGACTTTCAGCCTGTTCCTCTGTTACGTCTGCGCCGTAAATAACGGTAATATAAGAAGTATCGCTTTTGGTCATTTTTTTTGCAAGCTTATAAGCAGCCTTATTTACGTCCTTTTCGGCAAATTGAAGCTTACCGTTATTAAAAGCCATTATTTCGCCTTTTTTGATATTGTGTCCCTCATACTCGGAATCTCTTGCGGCAAAAGTTACCTGTCCTGTAGACACTCTTTCAATAGCTTTTATCATTTCCATACGGTTATCAGTAAAAGTATTGCTTTCATCAAACGCCATAAGGGCAGAGATTCCCTGCGGAATAGTTCTTGTTGGCAGTACGCAGACGTTTCTGTCAGCTAAATTAACAGCCTGTTCAGCCGCCATAATTATATTTTTATTGTTTGGAAGTACAAAAACAGTTCTTGCAGGTGTTGCATGAATTGCTTTAAGAATATCGTCCGTTGACGGATTCATCGTCTGACCGCCTTTTATAATACAGTCCGCACCCAGATCCTTAAACATTTCTTCAAGACCGTGTCCTGCGGCAACTGCAACGAAACCGAAGTCCTTTTCCGGACGGACGGGTACAAACTCCTGACGGTTAGTAATTTTTTCGTCCTTTACACGCATTTCATGCTGAATTTTCATATTTTCAATTTTTGGCTTGGGATCGTTTACAAATCTTCCAAATTCAAGAGCTTTTTGTATTGCAAGTCCGGGATTGTCAGTATGGACATGAACCTTAATAATTTCATCATCTTCAACTACCACAACGCAGTCGCCTATAGTTTCAAGATACGCTCTGAGCATAAAAGCGTCTTTGCAACCGGTTTTTTTCTCAATAATGTATTCCGTACAGTAGGAATACTTGATTTCTTCTTCATTTTCCGCAGAATTATCTGTAACCTCAAAGGTTCTTGCTACCGGTTTTTTGTCAGATTTCTTTGCAATACCGTTTCCGCTGAAAACGTCAAGCATTGCCCTGTAAATTATAACGAGTCCCTGACCTCCTGCGTCCACAACTCCGGCTTTCTTCAGTACCGGAAGCTGTTCGGGAGTTCTTTCAAGAGCCTCCTGTGCGGCAATGCATATTTCATTCCAGAAAGACTGTATGCTTCCTGCATATTCGGCTATTTCTCCTGCTCTTTCCGCTGCTTTGCGTGCTACAGTCAGAACGGTACCCTCAGTAGGGTTCATTACCGATTTATATGCCGCTTCAACTCCGATTTCCATAGCCTTCGCAATATGTATGCAGTCGGCTGTTTCAAGTCCCGCAAATCCTTTGGAAAATCCTCTGAAAAGCAGTGACAGAATCACTCCTGAATTTCCACGGGCACCTCTTAAAAGTGCTGAAGCAGCAATATCCGCTGCCTGTGATACTGTTATATTATCGTCCGCAAGTTCAAGCTCTCTTGCTGCCGCCGACATTGTCATTGACATATTTGTACCTGTATCGCCGTCCGGCACAGGATAAACATTAAGCTCGTCAACTCTGCGTCTGTTATTTTCTATACTGATTCCCGCTGAAATCAGACTGTCTCTGAATAATTTTCCCTTTAACACTGTTTCGTTTCCTTTCTTTAATTTTTAATACCGTCTATATAGACGTTAACTGCCTGTACAGTTACTCCTGCGTATTCATTTAAGGCAAAAGACACCTTATTTTTTACACTTTTTACTACGGCTGAAATATTTGTTCCGTATGTTACACATATATGCAGATTAACGATCAGTTCATTATTTTTTTCAGTAATTAATGTACCGATACCCTTTGTTTTTCTGCCCAGAATATCGCTTAATATAAATTCTCTGAAAGAACAGCTTTTCATTCCTGCAACTCCAAAGCATCTTGAAACGGTACGGCATACAAGATCTTTAAGATAAGCGTCTGACATAATGATTTTGCCCATATAATTTTCGTTATTTATCATTTCCTTATCTCCTTGAACATATTTATTTAATTATATCATAACCAAAAATTTATTACAACCCCTTACTTTTTTGAAAAAAAGTAAGCAAAAAACTTTTATACCGATTTTTATTAACTTGATTTTGTTTTTAAAGACTCGCAAAGTTACTTTTGCAAATTAATAAAAAGGAAAATTTTAAATACATCTTTTTGTTGCGCAATAAAAATAAAAAGCCGGAAAGGAAAAACCCTCCGACCTTTACAATTCATATTTACAAATTATCTCTGCTCACAAATAAGTTTAATTGCAGTTCTTTCTTCGCCGTCAATCTGAATATTAGCAAAAGCCGGTATACAGATTAAATCCACACCGATAGGCGCCAGATAACCTCTTGCAATAGCAATAGATTTGATAGCCTGATTTGCAGCGCCTGCACCCACAGCCTGAACCTCTACAGCTCTTTGCTCACGGATAACACCGGCAATTGCTCCGGCTACTGAATTTGGGGAAGAATGTGATGAAACTTTTAAAATTTCCATTGTACTGACCTCCATTAAATTAAATATTTGATTAAATTAGTTGATTGTTCTAATTTTTACTGTATGTTATTATTATACAACACAAAAAAAATAATTGCAATAGTTTTACAAAAATATTATTTATTATCTATTAATTATACGCTTGATTTTTGTGCATTTTCCCGATTTTTCGTCAAAAGAAATTACAACTCCGTTAATAAAACATGCAGTCTGAGCCTCAGTAAACCTTACAGGATATTTAAATCGCTGTTTATCCACCGCAGCCTCTATGCTTACTCCCAGTACGGAAAGTTCAGGACCGGTCATTCCAGCATCGGTTATATATCCGGTATGATTCTTCAAAATTATTTCGTCAGCGGTCTGCACATGAGTATGAGTACCCAAAACAGCCGTAACCCTACCTGCAAGAAAATGTCCCATAGCCTTTTTTTCAGCGGTAGCTTCAGCATGAAAATCCACAAAAATATTAGGGGTTTTTAAACTGTCCAGTAAATTTTCCATAACGGTAAAAGGATTATCCAACGATTCCATGTAAACAGTACCCATAAGATTTACGACCGCTGCACTAAAACAACCGCAGTCGATCAGACAGTACCCTTTTCCGGGACAGCCATCAGGAAAATTAATCGGTCTGATTATATTATCATCATCGTAAATACCGATCGAATCACGGCGTTTAAAGCAGTGATTTCCCGTTGTAATAACATCAGCGCCCATTTTAAGGAGCATATCTGCGGAATATCTGGTAATACCGTTTCCCTGAGCGGAATTTTCTCCGTTTATTACAGTTATATCAATATCATTTTCTTTTTTTATACCGTAAATTTTTTCCGACAGAAAATCACATCCGCTTTTTCCGACAACGTCTCCTATAAACAAAAGATTTTTCATTTTTCACCTTCTAATTATACTTACTTTATTATATCAGCATAGTTGTCAAGTGTCAATAGATTTAAATGTCAATTTTTATTCTTTTACGCTAATAAAGGGCGAGCATTGCTCGCCCTTTAAAACTTCCTTTTCTTAACTTTCTTGTTTCGTACATTCTACGCTTTGTAAAAGCGTAAGCAAAACATATTTGTCATTTTCTTTGATTGCCCAAAGAAAATAACGAAAAGAAATGCCCTTCTTTCTTTGTTCACACAAAAGAAAGAAGCAAAAAAGCTTCTTTAAAACTTCCTTTTCTTAACTTTCTTGTTTCGTACATTCTACGCTTTGTAAAAGCGTAAGCAAAACATATTTGTCATTTTCTTTGATTGCCCAAAGAAAATAACGAAAAGAAATGCCCTTCTTTCTTTGTTCACACAAAGAAAAGAAGCAAAGAAAGGTAACGACTGCGTAACCCTTTAAAACTATCACGCAAGGTACTCTCCCAAAACTGTACTGAGACATATCTGCTACTTACGTTCTCCACTTAACTGCACCCATCTTCATTAGGTGTGAATTTTAGATGTTACGTCTTGCCTTTTATGGGGAGACCAATCAGTTTAGCTGAAAAATGACGGATAAAGTTTTTCTTTGTTTTACTTTCTTTCACATGAAAGAAAGTAAAAAACGTGTTTCTTTGGTTCGTTTCTTGTCACGAGACAAGAAATGAACAAGAAAAAAGATTTATTTCAGTTTATTTTTTATGTAAATCTGGATCATCTGTTCTACCCATAAGATAATCAATGGAGCAATCAAGGTAATCAGCGATTTTTGCAAGGTTATCTGCCTTTGGCATAGATGTTTTGAAATTTGCCATTGTATTTCTGCCAAGATTGACTTCTTTAAGTACAGTAGACACTGTTAATCCTTTTGATTTTGCAATTAATTTTATTCTTTCTGCAATTTCAGATGAAATATATTCATTTTGCACAAATAAAACACCTCCGATTTATGCAAACAGCTAAAATTCACTAAACTTAGATGATTGTTGTTGACTTTTCTCTAAGTTTAGAGTATAATGTGATTAAGCTATTGAAACGGTTTAAACGCCCAACGGACTAAAACAATTCGTCATTTTTGTCACCTATAAAAATATAAACCTCGTTTTAGTCCGTCAATAGCTAATTTTTTGAATGGAGAGATAAAAAATGGTTACTAAGGAAGATTTTGGTAAGCGATTTAAGCAAATAAGATTGGAAAAAGGCGTAACTGAGAAAGAAATGGGCAAAGCAATAGGTCACACTGAAAAATACATAAAAAATATAGAAAACGGCGTTACTTTACCCACCCTTAGACATTTTTTCAAAATTTGTGATTATTTCGGCATTACTGCTTATCTGTTTTTTCGTTTTGATATTGATTATCCGATTCTATTTAATGAACTTATTTCTGAATGTGAAAAGCTTAACGATGATCAAAAAGGTATGATTTTAAATGTAACAAAAGATATGATCAGAGCTAATGAAAGAAGAAGGTAAGAGCTATTTCTTATAATAATCCTTTTCTTTCTTCCTTTTTTTCATACGCAAAATAATTAACACAACAATAACTGCCGCTGCCACAGCGCCGACTCCGATAAGAGCTATGATATAAGGCATGTCCTTATTACCGTCAAGGTATTCAATTGAAATTTTATTTTCTTTAGCGTATTTTTTGGCCTGACTGTCAAAATTAGCCTTTATGGTAAATCCGTCGATTTTATGGAAATTACCCTCGTCATCATCAGTAAAACCGAAAGCATGGTCGCCGATTTCCGTTACGTTATCCGATATAGTCACATTTGTTAATAGGGTACATTCCAGAAATGCGTAAGGCCCGATTGTTGTTACCGTATCGGGAATCACAACTTCTCTCAAAGAAGTACAGTCGCAGAATAAGCTGTCCGGAAGCTCTGTAACGCCGGCAGGGATTTCCATATATTTCAGTGAGGTACAGTTTGAAAACGCCGCAGTTCCCAAAGAAATAAGTGAATCTGTAAGATTTATTTCACTTACATAAGTATTTGCGAAAAATGCTCCGTCGGAAATATACTGAACCGTTTCAGGCAGGTTAAATACTTCGTCTGTTTTACCGGCAGGATAGCTTACAAGATTGGTCATGTCGGCAGTGTAAAGAATACCGTTTTCAGCCGTATATGTAGTATTTCCGTCTGCTACCTTGTATTCAGTCAGGTCTGCGCAGCCGAGAAATGCAAGCGAACCCACTGAGTTGAGAGTTGAAGGAAGAGTAACCGTTTTCAGTCCCTGACTGTAATAAAACGACAGACTGCCCAGCGATTCAAGTCCCTCAGGAAGCTCAAGAGTTTCACCCATAACGCTGTAGGCAAATGCGTAATCACTTATATCCGTAATTGTTTCGGGTATATCGAACCATGACAAATCATTGCAGTAACTGAAAGCATACTCCCCTATTGTGGTTACGCTTTGGGGTATTTCTATTTCTTCAAGTTCAACGCAGAGCGCAAACGTCTGTTTAGGTATTTCAGTTATACCATCGGGTATTTTGACTTTTTTCAGTCCCGTACAGCCTGTAAAAACGGATTCTCCCATATATTTTACTGAATCTGGCAATATTACTTCCTTAAGCTTCTCACATTCTGCAAAAGCGTTTGTTTCTACGCCGATCACTGCATAACCGTCAACTTCTTTTGATATATTAACCGAACTTACATTATCATCGCAATCGGTAATATACACTCCGCCGTCGACTTTTTTGTAGGTAAGGACTTCATCTGTAAAAGTGTTCTCGTCCGACTCATCAGTCGTTTCCTCAGCGTAAACAGATATAGAAAAACTCGCCGCCATACATGCTGCTGTAAAAATTACAGCAGCTTTTTTTATATACAAAAACTTCATAAAATTCTCCGTTTATTTATTCGTTTCCATTATTTTCACTTTCTTCACTGTCATCCTTGTAATCGTCGTAATCGCCTTCATTTTCGTCGTCATAATCATAGTTTTTGACTTTTTTGACAAATACAATCACAACGATTATAATAACCGCAGCAGCTATACAGATACTTATCACAACGCCCGGTTTCACCTTTGATTCACTGGAGTTTTTACCTGTATCCGTATTTGCAGGCTCAATTTCAATAAATTCAATACCGTTTTCAGTACAATAAGACTGGGCGTATGAACCGGAATATCCGCTGATAGAAAAACCGTCTACAGCAATAATCTCATGGGTTTGATCGGTAGTAAAACCGAAGGCGCTGTAGCCTATACTAATGACAGTAGCAGGTATTTCAATGGTTTTAAAGCCTGTTGAAACAAACGCGCCCTGTCCTATTTCTGTCAGTGAAGCAGGAAAAGTAAACTCCGTCATTGATTCGCACTCAAAAAATGCGGCGTCTCCGATAAGAGTCATAGTATCCGGCAGCGTTATATTTTTCAGTGATTTACAGCCTGAAAAAGTATACTGCTCAAGAGTCGTTACGCCATCAGGAATCACCACATTATCCAGTGATTCGCACTCAGCAAAGCAAAATGATCCGATATATTCAAGACTGTCCGGAAGATTGACCGTTTTAAGCTCTTTACAAACTGCAAATGCACTGGACTGAATTGCAACAGTACCGTCAGGGATCGTAATTTCAGTTGGATTTTTTCCGCAGGGATAAACAAAATACGCAAGTCCGTCTTTGCCGACGATTGCGCCGTTTTCATCAGCCTTGTAAATTTCATTTTCTTCGTCAACTTTAAATTCGGTAATAGACGTACTGCCGTAAAAGGTATAGTCACCGAAATCTTCGATATTTTTTGAAATAGTAATATTTTTTATAAATTCCTTTTCATTAAATGCGTAATCTCCGATTTTAGTGACCTTTATCCCGTCAATTTCCTCGGGAATTACCACACTTTCTTCATTTCCCAGATATTCCTCAAGTACAACGTATTTCTCGCCGCTTTCTTCACTGGATTCAAAGGAATATTTATAATTTCCGTCTTCAGTAGTCAGATACCCGTCATCTTCGTCTGTTACGGATTCTTCTGCTGCTGTTCCTTCTTCAGATACTTCCTCGTCAGCATAAACGCTGAATGAAACAGAACATACTGTTATCAAAGATGCGCTTAATATAAGAGCTAATTTTTTTAATTTCATAATTTTAATCCTCAATTTTATTTATCTGAAGATTTTGTATAATCTTCAATAAAAATTATAAATTTTTAACTTTCTTGTCTTGATACAAGAAAGTAACAAAGAAAATCAATATACTTTCTTTTTTTCGTAAAAAAGAAAGTATAGCAAAGAAAAGAAAAAGGGTTGGATAAATTAAGTTAATACTTATTCACCCAATAAAAGGTAATTTATTTCTTTGTTGCCGCCATTACCCATCATATCAAAGGGTAATCTTGAGAGATCTTTCAGTTGCACCAATCTTAATTGGGTGTGAATTTTATATGTAACGTCTTGCCTTTTATGAGGAGACCTATTAGTTCAACTGCAAAATGACGGATGAAGTTTTTTCTTTGCGAGCTTTCTTTTCAGATGAAAAGAAAGCGATACGTGTTTCTTTGGTTCGTTTCTTGTCACGAGACAAGAAATGAACAACAAAAATCTTTATATTACTTTCTTATAGAAAGTAACTATTCGACAGTAACAGATTTAGCCAGATTTCTCGGCTTATCCACATCATTACCCTTTAAAACGGACGTATAATAAGCTATAAGCTGTAACGGTACTACAGCGATCATCGGCATTAAAATATCCTCAATTTCAGGCAGACCGAATTTAAAATCTGCAATATCGCTGTCAGGCGTATAAGAATCACGGCATATCATTACCACTTTTGCGCCTCTTGCTTTAACTTCCTTAATGTTACTTACAGTTTTTTCAAAAAGTTTCTGCTGAGTTGCAACGGCAATAACGGGCATTCCGTCGGAGATGAGCGAAATAGTACCGTGCTTTAGTTCTCCTGCCGCATAGGATTCGGAATGTATATAGGAAATTTCCTTGAGCTTCAAAGATCCTTCCATACTCAGCGCATAGTCAAGACCTCTTCCAATGTAAAGAAGACTGTCAGCCGTGATAAGAGACGACGCAATATACTGTGTTTCCTCTTTATTTTCAAGTATCTGTTCTATCAGTTCTGGAGTTTTCTGTAAAAGCTCTGTCAGACGTCTGCACTCGGATTCGTCAATTTCTCCAACAGCCAGAGCCAGTTCAAATGCAAGAAGATACATAACAGCGATCTGTACCATATATGCCTTTGTTGAAGCTACTGCGATTTCAGGGCCTGCATGAGTATAAATCAGCATATCCGCTTCTCTTGCAATGGAACTGCCCTTTGCGTTAACTACTGCAAGGGTTTTAGCGCCCAGTTCTTTAGCAAGTCTCATAGCAGCAAGACTGTCGGCGGTTTCGCCTGACTGTGAGATTATAATCACAAGATCCTTATCGGTAATCAAAGGGTCTCTGTATCTGAATTCAGAAGCGATATCCACTATTACCGGTACTTTCGCAAGCTTTTCTATAACGTATTTACCCACCATACCTGCATGCATAGCAGTACCGCAGGCTACAACATAGATCTGATTGAAGCCTTTAAGTATTTCAGGCGTGATACCGCACTCCTCAAGGTTCGGCAGACCGTCTGTAATTCTCGGAGCTATCGTAGTTTTTATGGCATTAGGCTGTTCGTGGATTTCTTTAAGCATGAAATGCTCGTAACCGCCCTTTTCAGCGGCGTCCATATCCCAGTCGGCAGTTTTAAGTTCCTTTTCAATTTCCGTCAGATGGCGGTCATAAACAGTTACGCCCGATTTATTCAGTACTGCTATTTCACCATGTTCAAGCAGGTAGTAATCCTTTGTATATTTCAAAATTGCAGGCACATCGGAAGCGATAAAGCTTTCACTTTCGCCGACGCCCACAATCAGCGGACTTTCACAGCGTACCGCATAAACAGTATCCTTAAAGTCAGCAAAAACAATACCAAGTGCAAAAGAGCCTTCAAGCTCATGCATTACTTTTTTTATCGTTTCAAGAGGATTGCCGTCATAGTAGTAATCAAGAAGCTGAGCCACAACCTCCGTATCAGTCTCGCTTTGAAAAACACGTCCCTGAGACAGAAGAAATTCCTTCAAAGGCTTATAATTCTCAATTATACCGTTATGTACGATCGTAACTCTCTCACCGCTATGAGGGTGGGAATTGACATCTGAAGGTTCACCGTGGGTAGCCCATCTTGTATGACCGATACCCGCAAAACCGTTAGGAGTTCCCTCTTTTTCCATTTTATTTTCAAGATCCTTAAGGCGTCCCTTAGACTTTGCAACTTTAATTTCACCATTATCAAAAACCGCAATACCTGCTGAATCATAACCTCTGTACTCAAGCTTTGAAAGAGCGTCTATAAGCACCTCAGTACATTGTCTTGAGCCTACATAACCAACTATTCCGCACATATCATAATATGATTTCCCTGTTTAAGGCAAATCTACTCCTTTCGATTTGTTTGTCTTTTATATTATACTATATTCAATATAATTATAGTATAATTATCCGATATGCAGAGAGCAAAATTTTATTCTGCGATTAAATTTATTATATCATAGTCATCGGAAAATTGCAACAGACTTGCACTTTATTAGATGACAAATGTGTGAAAAATATATAAAAATTCCCTGTAATTTTTTAATGTACAGGGAATGATTCAGTTTATTCTTAAAAAATACCGCTTTTTAAAAGCGTAGGCAAAACATATTTGTCATTTTCTTTGATTGCCCAAAGAAACAAGTTTCTTTAAAACTTCCTTTTTTTAACTTTCTTGTTTCGCAACAAGAAAGTAACAAAGAAATGCGCCCACTCAAACGCCGTGGGCGGCTTGCGGCACATAAAGTGCCGAATTTTATCCGTCATACAGTTTCTGAACTAATTGGTCTCCCCGTAAAAGGCAAGACGTAAAATCTAAAATTCACGCCCATGTTAGATGAGTGCAGTTATTTCTTTGTTTTTTCAATCATGGTATTCATAATTTCCATTTTATCTGAAAAATCCAGCAATTTGAATGCTTTTAACATCTCTATTTCCATTTCATCTTTCGCTTCAAGTGTTACGTAAGAAACATCTGTTCTACCTAGAAGATAATCCGTAGAACAATCTAAATAATCTGCAATTTTAGCAAGGCTAAAAGATGCCATACCTTTATTATCATTGATTTGTCTTATTGCATTAACACCTAAATTGCATTCTTTCAGCATTTGTTCCATATTTATTTTCTTATTTTTACATAATTTTTTTATACGTTCTTTAGTAGTTTGTGCAGTATACATAATAATTAACCTCACAATTTGTGTATTTGTACAAATCAACGAAAAAATGTTGACATCGACTAAAATTCGTTGTATAATGGAATTAAGCTTATAAAGCAACTCATTAAATTTTTAACGATTGGAGAAAATAAAAATGAAAATTAAAT
>ERZ827108.4117-NODE-4117-length-11084-cov-3.056215_pt1 | contig 11084 bp, 10 predicted proteins | sample MGYA00519921_ERZ827108 | MGnify/ENA primary metagenome ERZ827108 (study PRJEB31778, sample SAMEA3449258) | human gut metagenome | biome: human gut; feature: human-associated habitat; material: faeces | place: United Kingdom | collected 2010/2012 ... | reverse complement strand
CCAAATCCACTCCGCCCGCCTGGTTGGAGGGAATGGAGACCACCTGGAATCCCGCCATGGTGGCCGAGGCGGGGTTGGTGCCGTGGGCCGCGTCAGGGACGAGAATCTTGGTCCGGGCGGCATCCCCCCGGGACTGGTGGTACTTGCGGATGAGGAGCAGGCCGGTGTACTCCCCATGGGCCCCGGCGGCGGGCTGGAAGGACATGCCGTCCATCCCTGTAATTTCACACAGCAGGCGCTCCGCCGTGGCCAGGACCTCCAGCGCCCCCTGTACCGTCTCCACCGGCTGGAGGGGGTGCAACTGGGTAAACCCGGGCTGGGCCGCCGCCTCTTCGTTGACCCGGGGGTTGTACTTCATGGTGCAGGAGCCCAGAGGATAGAATCCATCGTTGACCCCGTGGGTCTGCTTGGCCAATTCCGTATAGTGCCGGCCCAGGTCCACCTCGGCAATCTCCGGCAGGCGGAGCGGGGCGCCACGCAGCAGGGATGGGTCAAACTGCGTCACCGGCACATCGCAGGGAGGGAGCAGATCATTGCCCCGGCCGGGGCGGCTCCGTTCAAACAGCAGTTTCATTTTCCAAGCACCTCCCCAATGACCGCGATGAGTTGATCCATGTCCGCCTTGGTGTTCAGCTCTGTACAGCACCAGAGGATGCCGCCGCCCACCGGCAGACCGCCCAGAATCCCCCGTTCCTCCAGCTTGGCGCAGAGCAGCGCAGGGTCCATGGGACAATCCGTGCAGAACTCATGGAAGAAGGGTTTTTCCCCGCTGCGCAGGGAGAAGCCCAGCTTGGCCAGTTCCCCCGCCAGATAGTGGGCGTGGGAAGCACAGGTCTCCGCCACCTGCCGCAGGCCCCGGGGGCCCATGGCGGCCAGGTAGACCGAAGCGGTCATGGCGCACAGGGCCTCATTGGAGCAGATGTTGGAGGAGGCCTTCTCCCGGCGGATGTGCTGTTCCCGGGCCTGGAGGGTGAGCACAAAGCACCGGTTGCCCTGGGCGTCGGTGGTCTGGCCCACAATCCGGCCGGGCAGCTTCCGCATCATGGCCTTTTTACAGGTCATAAAGCCCAGATAGGGGCCGCCAAAGGAGAGAGGCATGCCCAGGGGCTGGCCCTCTCCCACGGCGATGTCCACGCCGTACTCCCCCGGGGGTTTCAGCAGGCCCAGGGAGATGGGGTTGACCCCCATAATGACCTTCGCCCCCGCCCCGTGGGCAGCGGAGACAATGGCATCCATATCCTCCAGCACGCCGAAATAGTTGGGGCTTTGGACATAGACCGCGGCGGTATCCCCGGCCAAAACCGCCTGCAAGGCGGCCGGGTCGGTGGCACAGCCGTCCACCGGCAGGATGGTCACCGGGACATCCCGGCTCTCGCAATAGGTCTTAATCACCGCCAGGGTCTGGGGGTCCGCGGCGCCGGAGACCACCACGCTGGTGCGCTTTCTCTCCTGGCACATGAAGATGGCCTCTGCGGCGGCAACCGCACCGTCATAGACCGAGGCGTTGGACACCTCCATCCCGGTGAGTTCACACATCTGTGTTTGGTACTCAAAGATTGACTGAAGAACCCCCTGGCTGATCTCCGCCTGATAGGGCGTATAAGCTGTGAGGAATTCCTCCTTGCTGGTGACGGTTTTCACAATGGACGGGATATAGTGGCGGTATGCCCCGGCCCCCCGGAACACGGACCGAAAGACCCGGTTCTTCTCGGCCAGGGAAGCCATGGTCTGACTGACCTCCCATTCACTCAGGCCCTCGGGCAGGTCCAGATTCTTTACCCGGACCGCCTCCGGCACCACGTCAAAGAGCTCTTCCACAGAGGTCAGGCCGATGGCCTGGAGCATGGCTTGCCGCTCTTCCCCTGTGGCGGGAATGTAGCTGCCCATCTTACGCCTCCTCTGCGGCCACAACCGCTTCATATCCCTCCGCGTCCAGCAGCTCCTCCGTGTCGCTGACCTGGGATACCTTGATGAGCCAGGCCTCATAAGGGGCCTCGTTCACCTGGGCGGGATCGTCCAGCAGCGCCTCGTTCACCGCAGTCACCGTGCCGGTGACGGGGGAGAACACGTCGGAGACCGCCTTGACCGACTCCACGTCGGAGAAGGACTCCCCGGCGGTGACGCTGTCTCCCTCCTCGGGGAGGTTGATGAACACGATGTCTCCCAGCGCGCTCTGGGCATAGTCGGTCAGGCCGATGGTGAAGACGCCATCCTCCTCCAGAATCCACTCATGGGACTTGCTGTACTTCAGGTTTGCGGGAATGTTAGACATGATTTTTTCCTCCATTTTGATTGATCTGTATGCGCTATTTTACTATGATTTCCGTTTCCATGGCTCCTCAGCCCTGCAGGTGCTGGTCTCAGCCTCTCTTATAGAAGGGCAGGGGAACAATCTTGGCGCCGATCCGGCGGCCCCGGACCTCCACTTCCAGTTCGGTACCCTCCTTGGCGTGCTTGGCGTCAAGGAGCGCCATAGCCACCGCCTTGCCCAGATAGGGGCAGTGGGTGCCGGAGGTGGTCTGGCCGATCTTCTCCTGGCCTAAGAACACATCCTGGTGCTCCCGGACGATTCCCCGGCCCGTGACCTCCAGGCCCACCCGGACCCGCTGGGGGGCGCCGGCCGCCACAAGGGCATCTTTTCCAATAAATTCCGCCTTCTGCAGCTTCACGCCAAAGTCCAGCCCGGCCTCCAGGGGGGTGACGGTCTCATCCATCTCATGGCCGTACAGGGGCATTGCCGCCTCCAGGCGAAGGGTATCCCGGGCACCCAGGCCGCAGGGAATGAGGCCGAACGCCTCCCCGGCCTCCCGGAGAATCTTCCACAGCTTGGGGGCGTCCTCGTTGGCCGTATAAATCTCATAGCCCAGCTCTCCGGTATAGCCTGTGCGGGAGATCATGCACGGTATCCCCTGTATCTCCACACGGGGCAGGGCGGTGTAGTATCCCTTGGGAATCTGGTCCTCCGGCAGCAGGCTCTTCAGGATAGCCGGGGCCTTGGGCCCCTGTAAGGCCAGCTGGGCCACCGTGTCCGAGATGTCCTCGGCCTTGGTGCCGGGCAGCAGGTTCTGGGCCATGTGGGCATAGTCCTTCTCCCGGTTGGAGGCGTTGACCACCGCCAGATAGGCCTCCTCTCCAAACTTGTAAACCACCAGGTCGTCAATGGTGCCCCCCTGGGCATTGCACATGACGCCGTACCGCACCTTGTTCACGGGCATGCCGCTGTAATCGTTGGTGAGCAAGTGATTCAGCGTGTCCAGGGCCGTGGGGCCGGTGAAGAGAATCTCCCCCATGTGGGAGACGTCGAACAGGCCCGCCTGCTGGCGGACGGCCATGTGCTCTTGGATGACGCCGGTTCCATACTGCACAGGCAGCAGGTAGCCAGCGAAGGGGACCATCTTGCCGCCCTCTGCCACATGGACATCATAGAGTGGGGTTTTTCGTTCCATTGTGTTCGCTCCTTTTCCTTCTCATGTTCCAGTCGCCGTTTTCAAAAAACGGAGGCACTGCATCTGGACCCATGCCAAATACAGTGCCTCCGTAACCTGAAAGATTCTCCGCCGGGACGGATTGCCTCTTCGGTGCGTCCTTCGCTCTCCGGAGTCTCGTCAAAAACCGGTCCTTTTGCCTGAGAGTTTCCGCTGCCCCTTCGGCTCCGCTTGCACGGCATCTCCCGGTTTCATCATCCGATCCATATCTGATTCCATTCTCAGCTCAGCTCCCCCGTGATCTGCCCAGGGGGCCCAGCTGGTTTTCTAGTTCTATTATAATAACCGCCCCTCCCCCTGTCAACGCATTTTTTCCAGAGAACGGCAAATCCTTCCCCTCTCCTCCCCGCCCCCTGACCGCACAGCGCCCCCTTCGGCGTGTATATTCCGAAGGGGGCGCTGGTTCCTGTCCCGTCACGGCAGCAGGAGCTCTCGCTCAATGCTGTCGTGGACCATTTTCAAGGTGTGCTCACTGTATGGGAGCTCCCCGTTGTCAAACTGAATGGCCGCCCCAAAGATCAGGGAGCGGACCACATAGACCTTCCGCTGGCGGGTTTCCTCATCCAGCTGTTCCTCCTGGCAGTACCGCTGGATCAGCCGCTGGGTGGGGCTGCTGAGTTCCCCCCGCACCCGATGGTAGACGTTGTCAAAGTCCCGGTCCTTCAGGGTGAGGATGGCCCGCAGGTGGGGATTCTCCGCCAAAAACTGAACATAGCCCGTACTCATCTCCACGATCTGCTTCCGGGTGTCCCCTTCATAGGCCGCCAGGAGCTCGGCCTGCCGGGCATGCCACTGGGCGTTGACATCGTCGATGATGGCGGCAATGAACTCCTTCCGGTCCCCAAAGTGCTTATAGGGCGCGCCGCAGGACACCCCGCACAGCTGGGCGATCCGCCGCATGGAAAACCCGGCCACCCCGTAGCGGTTGATCTCCTCCACCCCGGCCTTGATGAGCTCTTCCCTGGTGTTGCGGCGCCTGGCTTTTGGCTGCTCTGCCATCTTCTGTTCCTCCTGCCTGGTGAATTGGGCGGCCAGAAGCTCCCTCAGGTTCTGAGTTCGGTTTTTCGAATCTTCCCGCTGATGGTCTTGGGCATCGCCGCCACGAACTCAACGGTGCGGACCCACTTGTACTCCGCCAGCCTGCTGTTGCAGAACGTCCGAATCTCCCGCTCCAGGGTCTTGCTGGGCTCCCGTTCCGGCACAGGGACCACCACCGCCTTGATGGCCTGGCCCCGGAGGGGATCGGGAATCCCCACCACACTGCACTCCAGCACCGCCGGGTGTTCCATGAGAATGTTTTCCACCTCAAAGGGGCCCACCCGGAACCCGCCCGTCTTGATGATGTCATCAAACCGGCCGTGGAACCAGTAGTACCCCTTCTCATCCTGCCAGGCCGCGTCCCCTGTGTGGTAGACGCCGCCTCTCCAGGCCTGGGCGTAGAGCGCCGGGTCCCCCAGGTACTCGGTGAACAGGCCCACCGGCTTGCCCGTCTCGGGGGGCAGGATGACCACCTCCCCGATCTCTCCCACCGGTGTGGGGGTGCCGTCGGGGTTTTGCAGCTGGATGTGGTAGAGGGGGGAGGGCACCCCCATGGAGCCCTCAAGGGGCTCCCAGCCCTGCAAATTGGCCAACAGCAAGGTGGTCTCCGTCTGCCCGTATCCCTCCATCAGCGGCAGACCGGTGCTCTGGGTGAACCGGCGGAAAATCTCCGGGTGCAGCTGCTCTCCCGCGGTGGCCGCGTGCCGGAGGGTGGGCATGGGCGGGATGCCCTTTTTCACCAGGTACCGGTATACCGTGGGCGGGGCGCAGAAGGAGGTCACCCCGTATTGGTTAATGATCCCCACAAGCCGTTTGGGATCAAAGTTGTCAAAGTCAAAGACCATCACCGCGCTCCCGATGAGCCACTGGCCATAGATCTTTCCCCAGGACGCCTTTCCCCAGCCGGTCTCCGCCACGGTAAAGTGGAGCCCGCCGTCCTGGGCCTGCTGCCAGTGCTTGGCCGTGACAATATGGGCCAGAGGATAGGTAAAGTCATGGACCACCCCTTTGGGCTGTCCCGTTGTCCCGGAGGTAAAGTACATAATCATCGGGTCGGTGGCCAGGGTGGGGAGCCGGTCCAAGGTGTCCTCGGCCTCCTCCATGGCCCGGGTGAGGTTAGAGAAGCCGGGGATATCCTGCTGAACCGTCCACAGCTTACACGCGCCGCCCGCCTGGGCCACGGCGCCGGCTACCCGCGCCGGCACTTGGTCCTGGGGGGTGCAGACGATGGCCTGGACCGGCGCGCAGCGCAGCCGGTAGAGGATATCCTCCTGGGTGAGCATGTGGGTCATGGGAATCAGGACCGCGCCGATCTTGTGCAGCGCCACGGTCACAAACCAGTATTCATAGTGGCGCTTCAGCGCCACCATCACCCGGTCTCCCCGGCGGATGCCCGCCTGGAGAAAAACCTGGGCGGCCTGGCTGCTCCGGCGGCTGATGTCCGCAAAGGTGAACTGCGCCTCTTGGCCCTCGCTGTTGCACCAGACCAGCGCTTTCTGCTGGGGGGCCAGGCGGGCCATGGCGTCTACCACGTCGTAGGCAAAGTTGAAATCCGCCGGGTAGTCCAGCTGGATTTGGGTCAGCCGGCCCTTTTCATCAAAGGTCTCCCGGCAGTAGGTCTCATAAACATGCATCAGGTTACTCCCTTATTTCACCCCTACCAGGGGCTGGGTCTCCAGGGGTTTTGGGCTTCCAAAGGCGCGAAAGCGCGCGTAGCGGCGCTGGAGCAGGTCCTCCTGTCCCATGAGCACGTGAAGCTCCTTTTCCAAACGGTCCGCCAACAGGCCATAAAACGCGGGCTGGCCCAGATCCCGCTCGGGGATGATCTTCTCAATGATCCCCAGCTCCAGCGCGTCCCGGGCGGTGAGCCGCAGCCGCTGGGCCGCCTCATCGGCCTTGCCCGCGTCCTTCCAAAGGATGCTGGCACAACCCTCGGGGGAGATCACGGAATAAACCGCGTTCTCCAGCATCCACACCCGGTCGGCCACCGACAGCGCCAGGGCGCCGCCGCTGCCGCCCTCCCCAATGAGAAGGGTGATCACCGGGGTGTTCAGGCTCATCATGCCCATGAGGTTCTCCGCAATGGCCTGCCCCTGGCCCCGCTCCTCGGCGCCAATGCCGCAGTAGGCCCCGGAGGTATCCACAAAGCAGAGCACCGGGCGGTGAAACTTCTCCGCCTGGCGCATGAGACGAAGGGCCTTTCGATACCCCTCAGGGTGGGGCGCCCCGAAGAAACGGCTCATCCGCTCCTTGGCGCTGTGCCCCTTTTCAATGGCCACGAAGGTCACCGGAATCCCCCGGAAGTGGCCCACGCCCCCCACAATGGCGGCATCGTCGGCATAGCACCGGTCCCCGTGGAGCTCTAAAAAATCCCCGCACAGGTTCTGGATATAGTCCAGCCCCGTGGGCCGTTTGTTGCTCCGGGCCAGCTTAACAATATCATAGGCTTGGGTACTCATAATGCCTCCCCTCTCTGGTGGAGCTTCAGCAGAGAGGACACCACCTGCTGCTGGTCCCGCCGGGGGACAATGGCGTCCACAAAGCCGTGCTTAAGCAGGAATTCCGCAGTTTGGAATCCCTTAGGCAACGCTTTCCGGGTGGTCTGCTCCACCACCCGGGCCCCGGCAAAGCCCACCGTGGCGCCGGGCTCGGCCAGGATGATGTCTCCCTCCATGGCAAAGCTGGCCGTTACCCCGCCGGTGGTGGGGTCGGTGAGCACAGTAACATACAAAAGCCCCGCGTCGGAATGGCGCTTCACCGCGCCGCTGGTTTTGGCCATCTGCATAAGGGACAGCAGCCCCTCCTGCATCCGGGCCCCGCCGGAGACGGTATAGCCCACCACCGGCAGGCTGTGCTCGGTGGCGTATTCAAAGAGGCTGGTGATCTTTTCTCCCACCGCCGTGCCCATGCTCCCCATCATAAAGTAGGGCTCCATGATAAACAGACAGCAGGGCGCACCCCCGATCCGGGCGGTGCCGCAGAGGACCGCTTCCTTCTCACTGCTGGCGTCCCGGACCATCTCCAGCTTTTCCCGGTAGCCGGGAAACGACAAAGGGTCCCTCCCCTCCACCTGGGAAAACAGCTCCTGAAAGGAGCCCTTGTCCGCCAGGAACCGAAGGCGCTGCCGCCCTCCCATGCGGAAGTGATAGCCGCAGGCACAGGTGTTCCAGTTGGACCACAGCCGGCTCAGGGGGATGGACTTGTGACAGTTGGGACAGGTCTTCTCCGGCTCGCTGGCGTCCTCTTGGACCAGCGCCGCCGTGCGGCCTCCCTTTTCCAGCTCATTTTTTGGTTTGTGAATAAAATTCAGAAAGGGCAACGGTGTCACCTGCCTTCCATAAAGGTCAAATCATATTGCCCGGTCATAAACCGGGGGTCGCTGACCAGCTCCAGCTGCTCGGCAATGTTGGTTTCAATGCCCTCCACCACCAGCTCACACAGAGCCGCTTTCATCTTTCGCATGGCCTCCTCCCGGGTGCCGGCGTAGACGATGAGCTTGCCCAGCAGCGCGTCATAGTAGGGGGAGACAGAGATGCCGCTGACCAGATAGGTGTCAAAGCGGACAAAGGGGCCGCCGGGCACGTGGAGCATGGAGAGGGTCCCCGGCGTCAGGGCGTTGATCCGGCACTCCACACAGGCCCCGTTGAGGGCGACGTTCTGCTGCTGGAAATTCAGCGGAACCCCTGCGGCGGTGCGGATCTGCCACTTTACCAGGTCCACCTGGGTCAGCATCTCCGTCACCCCGTGCTCCACCTGGAGGCGGAGATTCATCTCCATGAACCAGAACCGTCCGTCCCGGTCCAGGAGGAATTCCAGGGTCCCCACCCCCACATAGCCGATGGCCTTCACCGCCCGGGCGGTGAGCTCCATGAGCTTTTTCCGCTGGGAACGGCTCACCGCCGGAGAGGGGGACTCCTCAATGAGCTTCTGGTGGTGGCGCTGGACCGAGCAGTCCCGCTCCCCCAGGCAGACCACGTTGCCCGCCTCGTCGGCCAGAACCTGTACCTCAATGTGCCGGGCGGGGTGGACATACTTCTCCATGTAAACCGACCCGTCCCCAAAGGAGGCCTCCCCCTCGGCCACCGCCAGGGCATAGGCCTGGGTCATCTCATTGGGGGCGCTCACCAGCCGGATGCCCCGGCCGCCGCCGCCGGCACTGGCCTTGAGCATCACAGGATAGCCGATCTCCGCCGCTGCCGCCAGCGCCGCCTGGGCGCTGGCGAGCACCTGGGTGCCCGGAATGACCTCCAGGCCGTTTCTCCCCATGATCTCCTTCAGCCGGGCTTTGTCGCTGAGCTCCTCCATGCTCTCCGGAGAGGGTCCGATGAACACCAGCCCATTTTTCCGGCAGAGGGCGGCAAAGTGGGCGTTTTCCGACAGGAAGCCATACCCCGGGTGGATGGCCTGGGCCCCGGAGACCAGGGCGGCGGAGACCACCCGCTCCTCGTTGAGGTAGCTCTCCCCGGGGGAAGCGCCGCCCACGCAGTAGCTCTCATCTGCCAGGGCCACGTGGAGGGCGTCCCGGTCCGCCTGGGAGTAGATGGCCACGGTGGCAATGCCCATCTCCTTGCAGGCCCGGATGATCCGGACGGCGATCTCCCCCCGGTTGGCAATCAGGATCTTTGAAAACATACTTCGCGCTCCGTAATCCCAAAGGAGAATTCCGCCTTCACGCAGAGGGTATCCCCCACATACCCCTCTCCCTCGGCAAAATAGAAGGGATGCTTGGCCCGGGTGATGCGGCACTTGGTCTCAAAGAGGTCCCCCGGCAGCACCGGGGCCCGGAACCGCACGTTCTTCATGCTGGTATACATGGGGATGGTGTCCTCGGTGAGGGAATCCTGCATCAAAATCCCCGCCGACTGGGCCAGAATCTCACAGAGAATCACCCCAGGCACCACCGGGGCGTCGGGGAAATGTCCCTGGAGGAACCACTCGTCCCCCTTCACCCGGTACTGTCCATGGGCGATCTCTCCCTCCCGGTCCAGCTGATCCAGCAGGAGCATGCTGTCCCGGTGGGGCAGGATGGTTTTGATCTCATCTCGATTCATCGCGGTCCTCCTTACTGCCCTTTGATGCGGAAGAGGGGACAGCCGAAGTCCACCACCTGCCCGTTCTGGACGCAGACCTCCACGATCTCTCCGTCCAGCTCGGCCATGATCTCATTCATCAGCTTCATCGCTTCCACAATGCACAGGGTCTGTCCCCGTTTCACCCGGTCTCCCACCTTGACAAAGGGTTCCGCGTTCTCTGCCGGGGCCGCGTAAAAGACCCCCACCATGGGAGAGGTGACCTCCGTGGTCCCTTCCTGGGGCGCAGCCGCGGGAACTGGCGGGGCCGGGGGAACCGCCACCGTCTCCCGAGGAAGCACCGGGGCGGCCGGGGTGCGCTCCAGCCGGACCACACAGCCGTTCTCCGTCACTTCCAGGCCGGTCAGGTCCAGCTCCCGCATCAGCTCGGCATACTTTCTAATTTCTGCTTCGTTCATCGTGTCACCTTCCGGAAGGCAATGCAGGCGTTGTGGCCGCCAAAGCCCAGGGAGTTGGAGAGAACCAGGTCCACCTCCGTGTGGATCGCCTGGTTGGGCACATAGTTCAGGTCACAGGCCGGGTCGGGGTCCAGGAGGTTGATGGTGGGCGGCAGAACGCCCTCATTCAGGGCCTTCAGACAGGCCAGGGCCTCAATGGCGCCGGCGGCGCCCAGCATGTGGCCGGTCATGGACTTGGTGGAGCTCATGTAGGCCTTCTTGGCCTCCTCCTCTCCCAGGGCCAGCTTCACCACCTGGGTCTCCAGGGAATCGTTCATGGGGGTCCCGGTGCCGTGGGCGTTGATGTACACCCGCTCTCCGGCCTGGTGGCCAGCCTCCTGCAGGGCCAGCTGAATGGCCCGGGCGCCGGCGCTGCCGTCGGGCCGGGGCGCGGTGATGTGGAAGGCGTCACAGGTGGCGCCGTAGCCGCACACCTCGCCGTAGATCTTAGCGCCCCGCTTCACTGCGTGCTCATACTCCTCCAGCACCAGGGCAGCGCCCCCTTCCCCGATGACGAAGCCCCCTCTTCTCTTATCGAAGGGAAGGCAGGCCGCGTTGGGGTCCTCCGAGGTGGACAGGGCCTGCATATTGATAAAGCCGGCCACGCCGCACTCCGTAATGGCCGCCTCAGAACCGCCGGTGATCACCGCGTCGGCATAGCCGTGGCGGATGGCCCGCATGGCCTCACCGATGGCATTGGTGCCGGAGGCGCAGGCGGTCACCGAGGGCATCGCCGCCCCCCGGCAGTTAAAGCGAATGGCGATCATTCCCGCGGCCATGTTGGCAATGAGCATGGGGATAAAGTAGGGGGAGACCCGCTTGGGGCCCCGGGCCAGGAGCTTATTGTGCTCCTCGGTAAAGGTGCGAATGCCGCCGATGCCGGAGCCGAAGTACACCGCCACCCGCTCGGGGGGCAGGGTGCCGATGACGCCGCTCTCCTCCACCGCCTGGCAGGCCGCCGCCACCCCGTACTGGGAAAAGGCGTCGCTGCGCAGTACCTCGGTTTTGTCCATATAGGCCCGGGGGTCAAAGTC
>ERZ827108.4114-NODE-4114-length-11090-cov-27.124150_pt1 | contig 11090 bp, 7 predicted proteins | sample MGYA00519921_ERZ827108 | MGnify/ENA primary metagenome ERZ827108 (study PRJEB31778, sample SAMEA3449258) | human gut metagenome | biome: human gut; feature: human-associated habitat; material: faeces | place: United Kingdom | collected 2010/2012 ... | reverse complement strand
AGAGAATGAACCCGATCGTATTTGCTATCGTTGTCGTGGTGGTGCTGGGTCTGGCCGGCGGCGTGATCCTTGTGCTGGCCTCCAAATTCATGGCCGTATATGAGGACCCGCGCATTGCGCAGGTTGCAGAGTGTCTGGCCGGTGCCAACTGCGGCGGCTGCGGCTACGCCGGCTGTGCCGACTACGCCAAGGCCATTGTTGAGGACGGCGCCCCCACCTTCAAGTGTGCACCGGGCGGCGATAAGGCCACCGATGCCATCAACACCATCATGGGCAATGCCACCGATGATCGCCCCAGCCTGCGCGCCACCGTGATCTGCGCGGGCGGCGAGAACTGCGGCACCCGCTTTGACTATCAGGGCATCCAGACCTGCGCTGCTGCCAACGGCATTGCCGGCGGCCCCAGCGCCTGTGCCTACGGCTGTCTGGGTCTGGGTGACTGCACCCGCGCCTGCAAGTTTGACGCCATCCATGTCATCAACGGCGTGGCGGTCGTTGACCGCGAAAAATGCACCGGCTGCACAGCCTGCACCGTTGTCTGCCCGCGCCATGTCATCCAGATGAAGCCCATCGCCCCGCAGCCTGCGGTCAAATGCTCCAACAAGGACAAGGGCGTTCTGGTCAACAAGACCTGCAAGGTCGGCTGCATCGCCTGCGGCCTCTGTGTGCGCAACTGCCCGAATGAGGCCATCTTCCTGAAGGACAATGTGGCCGCCATCGACTACACCAAGTGCAACGGCTGCGGCACCTGCGTTTCCAAGTGCCCGAAGAAGGCCATCCAGTGGGTCGAGGGTACCCCGCGCCCCATTGACGCCCCTGTGCCTGAGCACGAAGTCTTAAAGACCCGCGTATAAGCTAAGGTAAGCATCCCCGCGCTCCCCGCCGATAAGGCGGGGAGCTTTTTGTTTTACCCTTGCTTTCATCCGGCTCTGTAGGGAGGGGTCTTGACCCCTCCGCAAAACTTGGCGGCAGCCGCTACGCTGCAGTGGACGGCATATATGCGTCCACTGCAAACTCACGGCAAGTCCGTAGGTGCAGCATATATGCCGTCCGTGCCGCTTTGCAGCAGCAATAACACCGCACGGAGGGGTCAAGACCCCTCCCTACAAACCATATTGCAGAGGACGACACCCCCGACGCCCTACAAATGCCGCCCAATAAAAATTTTCTCAAATTATTTTTGAAAAGACCGAGACAAATTCCTAAAAATATGCTATACTATGCTTGAGATAACAACCGGAAACCGTATTAATCAGGAGGTTTGCAGCTATGGAAATCACCAAAGATATTTTGTATGTCGGCGTCAACGACCACCTTGTTGACCTGTTTGAGAGCCAGTACGATGTGCCCAACGGCATGGCCTACAACTCGTACCTGATCTGCGACGACAAGGTCGCCGTCATGGACAGCGTGGACGCCCATTTTACCGACGAGTGGATCACCAAGATCGCCGCTGCCCTCGGCGAGCGCGCGCCCGACTATTTTATCGTGCAGCACATGGAGCCGGACCACTCCGGCTCGGTGGCCGCCTTTGCGCAGGCCTACCCGGAGACCACGATCGTTGCCTCTGCGCAGGCCTTCAACATGATGAAGGCCTACTTTGGCACCGACTATGCCGACCGCCGCATCGTTGTCAAGGAGGGGGACACCCTGCCGCTGGGCCGCCATACCCTGCATTTTGTCACTGCCCCGATGGTCCACTGGCCCGAGGTCATCATGACCTACGATGATGCCGACAAGGTGCTGTTCAGCGCGGACGCTTTCGGCAAGTTCGGTGCGCTCGATGTGGAGGAGCCGTGGCTGCCCGAGGCCCGCCGCTACTTCATCGGCATCGTGGGCAAGTACGGCGTGCAGGTGCAGGCCGTGCTGAAAAAGGCCGCCGGCCTTGACATTGAGACCGTCTGCAGCCTGCACGGCCCCGTCCTGCACAAGGAGCAGCTGGGCGATGTGCTGGCCGCCTACGACACATGGAGCGCCTATCGCCCCGAGACGGAGGGCGTGCTGGTGGCCTACAGCAGCATCTACGGCCACACCGCTGAGGCCGCTGCCCGGCTGGCCGAGGCGCTGCGCGCCAAAGGCGTTGAGACTGTCTCGATGGATCTGGCGCGCTGCGATATGGCCGAGGCCGTGGCGCAGGCGTTCCGCTTCAGCAAGCTGGTACTGGCCACGCCTACCTACAACGCCGATGTTTTCCCCTTCATGAAGGACTTCATCAACCACCTGACCGAGCGCAACTACCAGAACCGCACCGTTGCCTTCATCGAGAACGGTTCTTGGGCACCGATGGCCGCCAAGGTCATGCGCAAGATGCTCGAGAACAGCAAGGCCCTGACCTTTGCTGACACCACCGTCACCGTCAAGGGTGCCCTGAACGATGCCTCCGAGGCTCAGATCGCCGCTTTGGCCGATGAGCTGAGCAAGTAACCCCTATACAAAAAAGCGCGCCCCAAACCGCCTTCTTCGCGGTCTGGGGCGCGCTTTTCTTTGCCGTGTACACAGGCCGGAGAAAAAGCCGCGCCCTGTGTTTGCTGACAAAAATAAAAGCCGCAGATACTGCTATCTGCGGCTTTGTGGTGGAGGATGGGGGACTCGAACCCTCGACCTCTGCGATGTGAACGCAGCGCTCTAACCAGCTGAGCTAATCATCCATGTGCGATTGACAAATGATATTATAAAGGATTCTGCCGCGTTTGTCAAGCGCCGGGAACAATTTTTATCTGCAGTTTTTCCAAAGTGTGCTTTTGCCGGCAGGATGGACCGCCCCGCCCCAGCATATAGGGGAGGGCACGCCGGCCGAACGCCTTGACTTGGGTTGTTATTCCGCGCACATTTTCTCACGCTCTGTTGTTATCCACGGCACAATTCTGCGGCGGCACACCCCCTCAATGTTGTTATCCGGGACACAATTTTCCCCCTCCCTGATTGGAGCAGCGCGCACAGTTTGCCGCCCCGCTGTTGTTATCCAGCGCATAATTTCATCCGGCCGTTCCCGTCGGGATTTCCACGGCAGAGTTGTTATCCCGCACACATTTTGCAGCTTTGCTCCGCCTTGCCCGGTGTTGTTATTCAGCACACATTTTATACCTGAAAATAATGCAGTTGTTATCGGCAGCACAATTTGCCCGTGCGGGATTTTGGCTTTCTGCGATTTTCTCTATTGTTATCCTGCGCACATTTTACAATTTGTAGAATTTCGACAGAGTTGTTATCCACAGCACAATTCGTAAAAAAGAACGCTTTTACGCCAGTCTATTGTTGTTATACAAAGCACAATTCCAAAAATCTTTTTTCTGGTGTTGTTATTTGCGGCACATTTTACGAAAAGCTGTATTTTTCAATCCCCTGTTGTTACGGTCAGCACAGTTTTTCCGTATGCAGGGTGCGGTTGTTATCGGCAGCACAATTCCGGTCTGCAGGATTTTTGCTTCCGGGGTTGTTAAACGCAGCACATTTTTTGCAGAGCGGCTTTTCCATATCAGGGTTGTAACGGAGAGCACAATTCAAAAAAATTCTTTTTTGTGGTTGTTATACCTGACACTTTTCAAAAATCCCACCCAAAATTGCGACCGCAGAATTTTTGCGCAAAAAATATTTTTTTGCGTTGTTACCGCCGGCACATTGTAGCGCAGCACACAGCCCGGTTGTTAGACAGCGCACAGCAGGGTTGGAATCCACCGCACAGTTTTGTTGTAATTTTCGACATAGCTATACCTTATTTCTAAATATATATAAATATAGCCTAAAATTTCCAAAAACAAAAAACGCATATTTCCGGCGCGGAAAAAGAAATGTGCTGAATGTTACAATAATTGACACCCGGCGCACAATCTGGTATTATACGCTTAACGAATTGCGCGATACTTTTCGGGAAATTCGCATGCTTTTTTAGATTTTTAGAAAATTGTTGTTATTTAAAGCACATTTCCGGCCCGTGCAGCAGGATGGCTGCGGGCTTGGGATGTGTATTTTTCAGTGCGTGTAAAGGCATCCCGTACAAGTCACGTCTGTGGCGTTGTACGGCAATGCCTGAGAATGAGGTTTTCAGCATGGCTTCTTACACACCCACCCCCTCGGCCACCAAGGCAGGGAGCAAAAACGGCCGCACCAAAAAGACTGCGGCCAAGGCCGGTGCAAAAAACGGCAAAAAGCAAAGCACCGCCCCGGTCGCTACCTACAGCGGCCGCGGCAGCCAGACGATCGTCCGGAAATCCAACGACCTGATCCAGAACGCAATGTACAGTCTTTCGCTGAGTCAGCAAAAGCTGATGCTGCACATTTTCGCCATGATCAAGCCGTCGGATACCGAGCTGCCACGCTATGAGATGTCGATCTATGAGTTTCTCAAGCTCTGCGGCGTGGACCCCCACAACGGCTCGATGTACAAGCAGGTCAAAAAGAATATCGAGGATATCGCCAACGCCAAGGTACAGTGGATCCGTCTGGCAGGCACCCAAAAAATCACGATGTTCCGCTGGCTTTCCAGCGCAACGATCGATGAGGGCACCGGCAAGATCGTGCTGACGCTGGATCAGTCGCTCAAGCCGCACCTGATTCAGCTTAAAGAGTTCTACACAACAATGAACATCACCTATACGCTCCCGATGAAGAGCCAGTATAGCTTGAAGATTTATGAGTTGTGCAAGAGCTACCAGAATCTCTACCTGACGAAAAAGCAGAAGGGCGAGCCGCTCGTCTGGAACATTGAAACGCTGAAAAAACAGGTGGACTGCAACGCGGCCAACTGGGCCCATGTCCGCCGCACGGTGCTGGACAAGGCGAAAAGTGAGATCAACGGACACACCGACATTTATTTTGACTATGAGGTCTACGAAAAAGACCGCCAGCGCGTCATTGCCATCGCCGTCACGATCGAGCCGGTGGACAAGCAGGTCGCGGATGATAAGCTGAACGAGATCACCAAATCCATGTCGAGCAAGGTGCGCAGCAAGAAAAACAAGCTGACGCTGGCAGAGACCGGCACTTTGGACGATGACCCGAATGTCCTGACGCTGGAGTATGTTTCGGTGCCTGAGACAACGATCCCGTATTCCTACGGTGCTACGCCGGAAATGCTGCGTCAGGAGCTGGAGGTCAAAGCAGAGCTGGATAAGCTGGCACGAGAACTGACTGCCGATGAGATGGAGGCCGTGCATACCATCATCGGCGCCATGGTCAAGATGGCCGGAACGCCGCGCGGCAATGACAAGATGATTGACGGCGGCAACGCGCATTTCTTCCAGACGATGAACAATGTCATCGACAACTGCGGCGGCCTGCGCCGCTGGTTTGAGGGGGCTGCGACCCGCTATGCCGCCAAGGTCATCCCGGTGGCACGCACCAAGAGCGCGCCGCTGCCGTATCTGTCCCGCGCGATCCTTGAGGATCTGGAAAACTATCGTCTTTATGTCGTGGGCGGTATGCCGGAGGAGTTGGAGGACGAATACCCCGAAACGCCGGATATCGTGGAGACGACTGACTTTGTGGAAACAGACGCCGAGCCGGTGAACCAGCTGGAACCGGACGATGCTGCGACAAAAAAGGAAATCACGGCAGCCCTGCTGCGCTACATCGACCGCGAGGCGCTCTCGGCAAGGCTGACGACCGGCCAGATGGAGGCCTTTGAGGATATTTTGCAGATGACAGCCTATTTCTGCCGCCGCAATGTCAAGGGCAAGGATGACGGCATGATGGAGGGCAAGGCCAACATGCAGTTTTTGGATGCCCTCAATAAGGTCATCGCCCGCTATGAAAGCCTGACCATTCTGTTTGAGGCGATGGCGGTCATGATGGACTATGACACCTACTGGAAGGATTTGATGAAGAATCCCAAGATCAAGAATCCGAAGCTGGTCTTTCAGTCCGAGGTCGAGAAGGCGCTGCTGATGCCCTCCGCCGTGATCGGCGCGTATACTGCCCGCAGGGACCAGAATGACAGCGGCCGCCCTGCAAGAAAAGAGTACAACTGGACGAAGGTTTTTGACGAAGAATAACCGCACCGTCTGCAAAATGTGCGCTGAATAACAACCAAAACCCGTATCCCTCAACGCGAAGGATACGGGTTTTGCATATTTATTCAGATGCTATAAATATTCACAACCGCTTTACAACCGCCTCGATGGCAGCCTTATCCAGCCCTTCGCCGATGACGATCAGTACCTCCTGACCGTTTGGGATCGGCTGCAGGGTCATTGCATCCCGGGCGGCATTCAGCTCCAGCCAGCCGCCGTTTTCGGGAATGAAGCCCTTGATGCGCAGGATATGGCCGTACCCTGCGCCCTGCAGCAGCGTGTGTGCGGCCCGCTGCAGCTGCTCTGCTGTGCGGCCCAGCTCGAGAAAATACAGCGAGGTGAACGCCTCATGCTCGTCAAAGTGCAGCTTTACATAGCTTGTCTGCTGCCAGCCGCAGCGGTCGATGCGTTCCCAGTCCGCATCGGTCAGCGCGGCCCAGTCTTTGCAGAGGACATCGTCACCGAAGCGGCGGGGGCAGCGGCAGGCTGCCAGCGCGCGATTCAGATGCGCAACCACCGCCTCGGCCTGCGCGCGGCTTGCCTGCTGGGCACGGCTCATGACCACCAGCCCGGCGCTGGCAGCCTCCGAGGCCAGCAGATACTCCGCCTGCGGGGAGAGTGTGTCCTCAAGCCGAGCATCCACGATTGCAACGACATTGCCCAGCGCGTACCAGCGGTCCAGCGGCTCGTCCCGCAGGATGTCGTAGAACTCGTCCACATCAAAGATGCCGCTTGGCTCGATGACCACCCGGTCAAAGCCGCGCATCGCCATTGAAATCAGCTTGGTCCGCATGCGGCGCTGATGGGTGTCGCAGTCGCAGCCGCCGCTGATCGTTTCGATGTCGCAGCGCTCCCCGATGAGGTCCTGCAGCAGCATGGCATCTACATTCACCGCACCGAAATCATTTTCCAGAATACAGACATTGTGTCCCTGTTGGATAAGATATTGTACATACTTGCGTAAAAATGTTGTCTTTCCGGAGCCTAAAAACCCGGTGATGAGATCGACCTGTACCATAAGCACCCCTCCCTATGGAAAACAGTATAGCCCATTTGCAGGCAAATGTCCATGAAAGCAGAGAAAAAGGCTGTGCAGGGCGGATAAAGATTTTTTAAAAATCTTGAAGTTTTTTTGAAAAAAGCGTTGACAAATCCTGCGGGGCACGCTATAATATATGAGCGTTGAGGGCAGACGCCCAAGACACAAAATGCGATGGGGATTCGCATAATGGTAGTGCAGCGGACTCTGACTCCGCCCGTGGGAGTTCGATCCTCTCATCCCCAACCACACCGCAGCAGCCTGGCTGCTGCGGTTTTTCTTTCCGGGGTGTAGCGCAGTTGGTAGCGCGCTTGGTTCGGGACCAAGAGGCCGTGGGTTCAAATCCCGTCACTCCGACCATGCGGAGTATCATTAAAGGATCTGAAAAGGTCTGCTGATGATACTCCGCATTTTTTATTTCCAAATCTATATGGCGATCTGTGTGGGGACGTAGCTTAATGCTACGCCTTTTCTCGTTTCTAAAAGAATGTCCCGTTCGGGAATCTTCCGGCGATCCGGCACCTCAAAGGCTTCGATGCAGTTGTAGTGGATCGTCACCCGCTGATTGGTAACGCCGTCCTCCTTGACCGCCGGATAAACCTCGATGTACTGAATGAGCTCGGCAACCATGCGCTTGGTGATGGCGGTGGCGTCGGTGTAGCGGCGCACCGTTTCCAAGAAGGTGTCCACATCCATTGACAAACCCGGCAAGTTCGCTGGCCCGCTGGCGGCGGTGTCCAGCGATGATCTCATATCCGCCGCCCTCACGGGGCCGCACCAGCGCAGGCTGATTAACTCCGGCAACTTTGACCGACTCCACCAGCCCCTGCATTTCCGCATCGTCCCGGACGCTAAAGGGATGATTTTTGAACGGGTGCAGCTCGGAAAGATTGAGATACACGATCTCCTCTTTCACGCCACGGGGGGCATCCCGAGGGGCGGGCGGCTGCTCGGTTGCGGCCGAGGCCTCTGCTTTGACGGGAGCGCCTTTCCCTGCAGGCGGTTTACTTTGGGACATTTTGTCCCGAGGTTGCGGCTTGGCCTTGTCGGGGGCCGCCTTGTTAGCCTTGGGTGGACAGCCCCTGCGGGGCTTAGCCGCATCCTTCGCTTTATCCGCCTGCTTGCCCTTATCCTGGGCCGCAGCCTTTTCCGGGGGCTTGCCCTTCGTCGCCCCATCCCAGGCAGCGGTAAAATCCACCACTTTCCCAGCGGGGGCGGGATCTCCCATGCCGGGGATCGTGGTCTGCTTCTCGTCCTTGCCCGGCGGCGGCACACCCTCCTTAGACGCATCTTCTATCACGGGAGCCCCCGCCTTGGCCGGGGCGGGCTGATCATGCACCGGGGAATCGGCTTTGACAGGCTCCGCCTTTTCCGGCTTGGGGGACTCGCCCGCTTTCCCAGCGTCGGGAATATTCTTTTTATCGTCAACCATCTAAAAACCTCCTTCGTTGTGAAATAGAAAAGCCAGCCCGACGGCTGGCCTGAGAGAAGTCTCCCTCCTTCCTTGTATTGATATATGAATAATTCATCCACAGTCTAATTGAGATGAAATTTCACGTAGTTATAGATTTTATACAAAAAATGTAGTATAATTAATATTATTTCGTCGGATAGAGTGAGGATATATATGGATTGTACGGATCTTTACTTAAAAATAAATCATAATCTACAAGAAAATATTCAGGCATCACTTTCATCTTCACACTACACGTTGTTTGCTAATGCAAATGCGTTTATTGACGATTATGGATTGTGGCAAAAATGGATAGCAGAAAAATATGGAATAGAAATTTTTAGTTTAGCCTTATCTGAATATGAAACAGCGTTGCTATTTGCCGTTCAATCACTTTATAAACAGGCATTTAGTTCATTGCGAGCTTACTTAGAGCACACATTATTTGGTATCCAATTAACAACCAATTTACTTCAATACCTAAACTGGAAACAAGATGCACAGGATGTTTACTGGAGTCAAATTGTTGATTTGGATTCTGGGCTATTTAGTTCAAATTATACCTCAGCTTTTTTTTTCAGAATTGTGCGCGTCATCGAAGTTAATCCTTGATTTGGCAAAACGAGTTTACAGAGAGTGTTCACAATTTACCCACGGAAATTATAGTGCGTGGGAAGTAATAAAATACCCACCCGTATATGATGAAAAAGCATTTGTAAAATTTCTAGATGAAGCTGAAAGCATTAAATATATAATTGAATACTCTTTCTTTATTAGATTTATTAAAGAAATTCCCAAGGAAAAAATTACAGATTTTGAATCCCAAATACGTGAATCCTTAGGGCACCTGAAAGAAGTAACTGACTATTTATCAATGATCAATGAGGATGAAAAATGACAAATTTTATTCTTAGAAGTGAAGAGCTACAAGACTCTAAAATTCTTGATTATTATGTCGGCACAGTGCACGATGAAGAAATACTTGAGCATCTTGAAACTCCAATTCCCTGCCTTTTGGAAGGTAGTCGAGGGGTAGGAAAATCATTTCTGTTTAAAGTTCTGAAACAGCGTCTATTGAATAAATTTGCAGATACTAAAATATTACCAGTGATGGTGACATTTCGGAATAGTCCATTTTTAAAAACTGAAAATGAATCCGCATTTTATTACTGGATGCTGGCAAGAATTACGTCTGAAATTATACGAGCATTAAAAAAAGCCGGCGTATTAGTTGGGAGATACTCTTTTCTTTATGGCACCTCATCAAATACAGATGATGAAACAGAACTTGAAAAAATATGTAATCAATTTGAGCAATCATGGCGAGAAAAAGAAGTTGACATTGATATTTCTCTACTTCCTACAATCGACGACCTATTGCAAGCCATAGAAGATGTTTGTGAAACAAGCTTTATTGAAAGAATAATCGTAAATATTGATGAAGCGGCACACGTTTTTATACCTGCACAGCAGCGGCAATTTTTTACTTTATTTCGTGATATGCGATCTCCCTACTTAAAATGCAATGCAGCAATTTACCCCGGCACAACATGTTTTGGAGATTCTTTTCAACCGATGCATGATGCGATGTTCCTCCACATATCTAGGAATATTCAAGACGATGATTATATTCCATCTATGCGAGATATGGTTACAAAGCAAATAGACGATAGTGCAACAATTCGAAAATTGTTGCAGCATGGGGAGAATTTTAATCTTCTTGCATATGCATCGAATGGAAATCCAAGATTACTATTTACCACTTTAGGAATGGTGGATAGAATTAATGCAGATTCTACAAATAAAATCTTCCGGGAGTTTTATCGCGAACGAATTTGGGCTGAGCACTCCGCTTTGGCAGAAAAATTCCCCTCTTGTAAGGATCTCATAGATTGGGGACGAGATTTTATTGAAAATGATGTATTGCCAGAATTAAAGTCTAAAAATGATAAATATTTGGCAAAAGATCAACCTACAACTTACTATTTGTGGATTCATCGTGACGCTCCACAAATTAATAAAGAAGCTCTAAGATTATTGGAATATACCGGAATCTTAATTGAAAATGCAAATGGTATCCGCGCAACTAGAAATGCAATAGGTACTCGTTATGGCGTTAATATCGGTTGTTTACTTGCATTAGAAGCTGTTCCTACTTCTACTGGAGCTAGAATTCTGAAAAATACTACAACAAAACGTATGAGTGAGTACGGCGCGAGTAACTCGTGTTATGAGCCGCTTTCCTCTAAGAAACTTATTGAGCTGGAAGCTTCCAACAATCAGTTTTTACAAGATCAACTTGCAAAAAGTATTGACTTTTTGGACTTGACTGATTGGCAAAAAGAAAAATTGCATTCAGTTTCAATAAATACTATTGGAGAATTAGCTGCTTCAAACGAATCCGCAGTTATGAAAGCCTATTATGTCGGAGAAGTTAGAGCAAAACAAATGAAAAACGCCGCATATGCCGCGCTTTTTGAATACCTACTGGGTTGAGTTCTTTACATTAAGGATGAAAGCCTTGCTTGCTGCTTGCAAACCATTGATATTACTGGATTTCCACAGATCCTTTAATGACACTCCGACCATA
>ERZ827108.4111-NODE-4111-length-11099-cov-12.786219_pt1 | contig 11099 bp, 10 predicted proteins | sample MGYA00519921_ERZ827108 | MGnify/ENA primary metagenome ERZ827108 (study PRJEB31778, sample SAMEA3449258) | human gut metagenome | biome: human gut; feature: human-associated habitat; material: faeces | place: United Kingdom | collected 2010/2012 ... | reverse complement strand
ACGGAGGGATTTTCTTCTCTGCGGGCCTGTGTGTATTAACACAGGCATTGCTTGCTATCATTTCCACAAACAAAAACTCCGACACATCCCCAACGGTCGTATCGGAGTTCACGGGTCCAGATGGTAGTCATCGAACAATGGAGACTGGAAGAAATCACACAACGTAATGCCTAATCCTTGGCACATCTCATGGATGATCCGCAGCTTCACGGATTCATACGAACAGTTGATGACATTCCCTATCGTTGATTTCGGTACGCCGCTTTTCATAAAAAGCTGGTACTGTGTCATGTGCCTTTCCGAAAGAAGTTCTGTCAACCGTTTACTCACGGCCTCATTTAGCTGCATCCGCATCACCACCATTCCCTGTCACTGTACTAATTATTATATGGTGGTGCGGTAAAAAATTAGTCCCTGCAGCTGTACTGGTCTGATATTCTGTTGTAAAATATTTCTGACAGCGTTTTATGTAGGGAAATAGAAATGCTGTCAGGTAACTAATCCATTTTCACAAACAAAATAGGAGAAATAGGGATGCACAAAGAGGTAGATTTTATAGCGGAATACAATGAAGAAATGAAGGAGCTGCTGGCGGAACCCCAGACGTCCCCAAGCGAACGGGAGTGGCAGCGGTTTCGGCTGTCCATGGAATTGGTCAATGCCCAGGAATCCCAATATACCAGGGTAAAGAATGAAGAACGCTGGAAACGACTGGAGCAGGAATTTTATCCGGCCTTGTGCGTGATTGCAAAGACTCAGGGAGGCCGTGTGGAATTGAACATCAAGGAAGATACCTTGATCGGTCAGCTTGTTTACATAGGAGAAGGGCTTACGTTAGGCAGCTCAAATCCAGAAGGACTGGCTGCGTTTTCGAGGATTGTCGCAGCGGCGGAAGATATTTTTGTCTCCATACATGACGGGTGTTCAAAGTTTCAATTTATCTTCTGCCTGCACGATAAGGTTTTTGTGGAAGATCATGCGGAGCAGATTGCGAAGATAAAAGAAAAAATCCGGCTCCACCGTATGGAAACTATGCGGCTTCATCGGATGCTTTCAGGCAAGGATTAAGGATAGAGAATCAACACGCATACTTCAAAATTCAAAAAACATCCATGGACTGCGGCCATGAAAATATGCTATACTAACCGTGGTTTGCTTATGCTAACCAGGGAGGAAATACAAATGAGCGAACAGCAATTTACAGACTTTTTTGATCCGGAAATTCAAAAAATTGTCAGCGAAGATGGCTGCTCCATTTACAGAATGAAAAACGTAACTGGAGAGGGTGTTATCACTCGTTATGAAATTCTTCCGGGTATTGAATTATTCTATAATGATTTTCACATGAGCGATGGACAGAATCAAAACAAGCTTCCGCACTCTGATGTACTTGAAATCAATCATTGCCGGGAGGGACGTTTTGAATGCGAATTTGCTAATGGAGATTATCAGTATGTCGGTGCTGGCGATCTTGCAATTAACCGCCTGACAAACGAAACTACATCAACTTACTTTCCGTTGTCGCATTATCACGGCATTTCTATTACCATTGATCTGCCTACGGCAGATCAAACTATGAAGCGGATAGAAAGTGTGATTGGTGGGCTGAATATAGATGTCTTTTCGATTGCAGATAAATTTTGCAAAAATGACACCTGCGTTGTATTAAGAACCCAAAGCGAAATCGAACATATTTTTTCGGAACTTTATCGGGTGGAGCCTCGGATGATTGCTTACTATTTGAAAGTGAAAGTGCTGGAATTGCTGATGTTTCTGAATCAGGTTTCGCTTCAGGATTACCAGGAAGAACGAAGATATTTTGCAAGAAATCAAGTACAAACAATAAAGAAAATGCAGGAATATATGACAGCTGATCTTCGCAACCATTATACTTTGCAGGAGTTATCAGAAAAATTTGAAATTCCTCTTACCTCAATGAAGGTTTGCTTCAAGGGCGTTTATGGGTGTTCTATTTATGCTTATATGAAATCCTATCGTATGCAGGCTGCCACGATCTTGCTTCGGGATACTTCTGACAGCATAACAGAAATTGCGGCTAAAATGGGATACGATAATCCAAGTAAATTTTCCGAAGTATTCAAAAAGGAATTTGGAGAACTGCCTTCCGAGTTCCGAAAAAAGTTGTCCAAATAGAGGATGTTTGGTCTTTTTAGAGTGGCGGCAAAATACCAGATACAATATACTATCATTTGTACTAGCAGATGATTTAAGAGCGTCGTGCAGACGCTCTTTTTTTTGAATAGAGGTTAGATTGTTCTAACCCGCGAAGGAGTCGGTATTATGAAACGGGATATGAGAAAATATATCCTACGGAAACTGGTTGAGCTGATATTTACTTTATTGTTTGTAACTCTACTGTCTTTCTTGCTGATGAGACTGTCATCCGTTGATCCAGCCACAGCTTATGCAAAGAGGATGATCGGAAACCCCACAGCGGAACAGATTGAAAAGATTCGGATTCAGTTGGGGTTTGATAAACCATTGCTTGTCCAGTATGGCCGTTGGGTATGGGACTTACTGCATTTTGATTTAGGCGTTTCTTTGGCAAATGGACATGATGTTTGGACGGATATTGCCACAGCGTTTCCGAAAACGCTTGGAATTGTAGCTCTGGCATCTATCTTTCAGGTTGTTTTCATTGTAATCGTTAGTTGTATTGCCTTTTTACTTCACTGGAAACTTCCGAAAAAGGCAGTCAGGCTTTTGTGCATTTTGGGTGTGTCCATACCCTCTTTCTATTTGGCAACCGTTTATCTGGATTATTTTGCTGTTCAAAAGTCCTTAATTTCTGTGGCAGGAAATACAACCCTACTCAGCTACATATCTCCGGCAATCTGCATTGGCGTATTCGGGGCTTCTTTCTATACGCCGCTTCTGATGGATGCTCTGGAGCATGAAAGCAACGAGGATTACGCATTTTATGCCCGTTGCCGTGGGCTTTCGGAAAAAAGGCTTTTGCTGTGCCATTTTTTTCCGCGGGCAGCGATGGGTTTAGTTCCAAACTTTTTACAAAGCATTGGTTTGGCACTGGCTAACGCAACGGTGATTGAATCCATTTTTTCAATTCCGGGATTTGGTTATCTGATTGTAAACCATGTGCTTGATCGCGATACTCCCATGATACACGCCGAGGTGTTTTTTCTGGCGCTGGCGATTGCTCTTTGCAACATTGCCGCTGACTTGGTGCAGTGGGCAATCGGGCGTAAAAAGGGGGTGGCGTAAATGAAAACGAAGCGTTTTCGGAAATGGTGTGCGATTTTCATTCCAACCCTTGTGATTATTTTCTTTTTTGCCGGATTTTTATTTGCACCCAACGATCCAATGAAATCAAACTTGTTGGAGAGATATGCTGATCCCAGCGCAGAATATCCGTTTGGTACGGATGCTTTAGGGCGCTGCATTCTGTCACGGATTCTTTATGGTGGCTGGACAACGCTGGGGATTGTATTAGGAGGCTCTCTTATTGTTTTTCTGCTTGGCACTGTTATCGGAATGGTGACAAGCCGGGCCGTTATGAAAGAAAATGCACTTATTGATGGCCTGATTAACGCTGTTACAGCCATCCCCCCGATTGCGTATTTAATTGTGTTTATTGGAGCCTGGGGCAGCGGAGCGAAAACTACTCTTGTCGCGCTCACTGTGTCTTACATTTTGAGATACATAAAACTGGTTCGTACCCGTACCGACATGGAAATGGGAAAAGCCTATGTCATGTGTGCAATCGCTTCCGGCGCTTCAAAGCTCAGAATCATGCTGATTCATATTTTCCCGAATTTGATTGCCGAAATGATTCGCTTTCTGTGCCTTTCCTGTGCGGATATGATTCTGGCTATTACCGGATTTTCCTTTATTGGATTAGGGCTTGGTGATAATGTAGTAGATTGGGGAAGTATGATTTTAGACGCAAGGGGTGCTTTGGTTCTTCACCCGACCATGATTCTCTATCCAATAGGGGCGGTAATTTTATCGACACTCTGCTTTAACGTCATTGGCAGGCAGTTGACAACGAAGGAGGCAGAGTGATGTTAAAAATTGAACAGTTAGATGTCAAGGAACGGTCAGGCCGCTACCTTCTGAAAGACATATCTATGGAAATTCCTGCAGGCCATGTGATTGGACTTACAGGTAAAAGCGGCTCTGGAAAAACAACTTTGCTGCGGAGCATTTTGGGGATGCTTCACACAAGCTGTCATATTGATGCCGGGAAAATTTTGTTGGACGATATAGATTTATCACATCTTTCCCGCAAGTCACATCGTGAGCTTTGTGGGAAGAAGCTTGGATTTATCCCCCAGAACCCTATGACGGCTTTTGACAGCCGATTAAAAATCGGTTATCAGATGCGGGAAACCTTTGTCAATCGTTTGCATTTGAATACAAGTGAAGCAACTGACCTGGCGAAAGAGAAACTGGTTTCCGTAAATCTAAAAGACACGGATCGGATTTTGGGTGCGTATCCGTCTGAACTATCAGGCGGAATGCTACAACGAGTAGCTGCGGCAATCTTATTGGGAATGTCGCCGGATTATGTTTTAGCCGATGAACCAACCGCTGCATTGGATGAAGAAAACAGGGATTTATTGCTTCTCATCATGCAGGAGCAAATGAAGGACAAAGGCATATTATTTGTATCCCATGATGTGGCCGCACTTAAAAACTTATGTCAGAACGTTTATGTTCTGGGAGCTGGAAAAATTATTGAGCATGGAACGATGGATAAACTCTTGTCAAGTCCGCAGACAGACTGGATGAAACAATTTTCCGCGTTGAGCCATAGGGAAAGTCGGGGTGAATGGAAATGGGAGAAATTGTAATCCAGAATGTAAATCAGGTATATCATAATGTGAACCAGGGAGATTTTAATGCGCTTTCGGACATCAACCTCCACCTTTGTAAAGGTGAAAGTCTTGCTATTGAGGGAGAAAGCGGATCGGGAAAAAGCACGCTGGCAAGACTTCTGATCGGCATTGAGAAACCAACTTCTGGCAAAATATTACTGGATGGTGAAGATATAACCTGTTGGAATTATCGAACATGGAAACAGCACCGTAAAAAAATACAGGCTGTTTTTCAGGATTCTTCCGGCACTTTAAATCCTGCCAGGTCTGCATACGCAAATGTAGAAGAAGCACTGGTGAACTTAACTGATAAGAAAAGAGCCGAAAGAAAAAAACATATTTTAGATTTGATGGATGCCGTACACATGGATTATGGGCTTTTGGAAACGCCTGTCCGTCAGCTTTCGGGCGGCGAACAGAGGCGGCTCTCTTTGCTTCGGGCGATTGCCGTGGAACCTGATTACTTAATCATGGATGAAGTGACCAGCGGGCTTGACCTGATTTCGGCGGATGCCGTACTTACTTTAGTAGAGAACTTTGTGAAGCTATCCGGCAGCTCCTGCATTTTCATTACGCATAGCAGAAAGGACGCAATGCGTATTGCAAATCGGATTATCATCATGCGGGAGGGACGGATCGCCGAGCAAGGCTATCTAATAGATCAATTATCAAACCAGAAAGGACAAGGATAACATGAAACAGATTTACAAGAAACTTCTCGCCGCTGCATTGGGCGTGAGTATGCTTCTGTCTATGGTCGGCTGTGGTCAGAATGATACCTCCGATCAGACGCAGACTGGCGGTGAAAACGAAGCGAAGGTACTGACGATCGTCACGGCTAAGGAATTGGACAGCCTTACGACACTGACCATGAACAAGGAAAACAATATTGCCTGTGGCCTGGTCTATGAGACTTTAGTCGCCTATGAGGACGGGGAAATTGTTCCCGAACTGGCCGAGGAATGGGGATGGGATGAGACAAATACTGTCCTTACCTTTAAGCTCCGTCAGGATGTTGCTTTTACAGATGGAGCCGCTTTTAATGCGGAAAGCGTAAAGGAAATTCTGGACTTTGACCGTTCCAACCCTAATTTTAGCGGTATCAAGGGCATTTACAACATTGAAAGCGTAGAGGTTGTTGACGAATACACGGTGGCCGTTCATTATGCTGCCCCTTGCTTCTCTTATATCAATGACTTCTGCTTCCAGAATGTTGCTGGTATGATGTCCCCGAATGTGTTTGAAGCTGAAAACTTCCAGACATTCACAGATGTTGTCGGCACTGGTCCATACATCCGCGAAGAAATGATTTCCGGTGACTGCACCCGTTTTGTCAGAAATGAAAACTATTGGGGCGAAGCTCCTTACTATGATGAAGTTGTCATAAAGTATATCCCGGAGGCATCTTCCAGACTTCAGGCATTACAGACTGGTGAGGTTGACCTGATTTACGGTGCTGACCTTCTCAGCTATGATGACTACAATCAGGCTCTTTCTCTGGATGGGATCGAGGGCGCAATCAATGATGGAAATACCCTGACCCGGAACCTGGTTCTGAATGCGTCCAGCGAAATTTTGAGCGATCTTAAGGTTCGCCAGGCGATTGCATACGCTGTCAATAAGGAAGAAATCACCAAGGGCCTGACCTATGGATACGAAACTCCGGCCACCAGCCTGTTTGCACCCGGAGCGCCCTACACAGACATTACTTATAACAGCACATGGAGCTATGATCTGGATAAAGCAAATGCACTTCTGGATGAAGCTGGATGGGTGATGAATGAAAGCACTGGTATCCGTGAAAAAGATGGACAGCAGCTTTCCCTGAATTACACCTATTGGACTGATCTTTCTCTTGCACAGGACATGGCTCTTGCAATTAAGACCCAGCTTGCAGAGGTTGGTATTGACGTAACCACTACCGGCCAGGATCAGATGACCTGGTGGACCGAAGGCGTTGCAGGAAATTATGACATTACAACATGGAATACAGAAGGGTCTTATACTGAACCGCACAAGTTCCTGCAGGAATCCCTCGGTGCTGATCCTCATGCTATTTCCTTGCAGGCACTTGAGGATTTCCAGAGCTATTCGGATGCGGTAAATGCGTTCTCCACCTCTGCTGATCCCGAAGTGGTTCAGAGTGCGATTGCTACTGCACTGAATGTTTCCAACGACAATGTGATTGACCTTCCGATCTCCTATTCTAAGGATCTGGTTGTATATAATTCCTCCAAAATCGCCGGATATACTTTCTCCAGCGTGCCACAGTTCTTTGAGATCGATAACGTACAGCCTGCGGAATAAATATAATCCAATGTCTAAATGGAGGGTTTGACGCCCTATCAGAGTGGCAGAAAATAGCCGAATAGATATAATAGAGGTTGGTTAGAAGTGTTTAACCAACCTCTATTTTTATGAAAAGGAGCGTATGTGAAATGGACAAGAAAGATAATCCCATGTCCAGACTGATGGAACTTGCCGCTCCATATAAGGGTGAATATGTTCTTTCAGTGATTTTGGCAATCCTGGGTGTTGCCGCCGGATTGCTGCCGTTTTTTGCAGTTTCAAAAATTGTGATTCTCTTGATGGATGGAGAGACATCTGTGTCCGTCTATATGGAGTGGTGTCTGATTGCGGGAATTGGTTTCCTTGGGAAAGTATGCTTTGCAAATTTCTCTACTTTAGTTTCCCATACGGCCACTTTCGCAACTCTGGCGGAGATCCGCCTGAAACTAGCAGATAAACTTACCAGGGTTCCGATGGGCTATATGATTAACACCCCATCGGGAGAATTAAAAAATGTCTTGGTAGATCGTGTGGAGGGAATGGAAACGACCCTTGCGCATTTAGTACCGGAGCTGACAGCGAATCTCTGTATTCCGATTTGTATTCTGATTTACCTACTGTTTTTGGATTGGAGAATGGCGCTGGCTGCATTGATTACCCTGCCGATTGGTATGTTGTGCTATAAGGGAATGGCAAATGGATATGAAGAAAAATTCCAGGGTCTTATTATGCGCGTGCGTAAAATGACCAGCACTGTGGTTGAGTATATCGGCGGAATAGAAGTCATTAAGGCGTTTAATCAGTCTGCTAATTCTTACCAGAAATATTCAGATGCCGTTGAAGATAATGCGGCCTATGCTGTGAACTGGATGAAAAGCGTGCAGCTTTACAAATCCATGCTTGTTACAATCTGGCCCAGTGTGTTAGTGTGTGTTCTTCCTATTGGCTGTGTCCTGTACCGGAACGGGAGCCTGAGCGTTCCGGCATTTGTTACCTGTATCGTGCTGTCATTGGGTATTATCACACCAATTTTAAATGCCATGAACTTTACGGACAGCATTTCTCAAATGAAATCAGTAGTCGGGGAATTGTGCGCCGTATTGGATGAAAAAGAACTGGATCGCCCGGAAACGCCGGTGTCTATTCATTCTTCCAATATTGTGTTAGAAAACGTCAGCTTTTCGTATGAAAGCGAAAAGCCGTTGCTAAAAAATATCAACCTTTCTATTCCAGAAAACAGCATTACCGCTTTTGTCGGTCCCAGTGGCGGCGGCAAGTCTACCATTACGAAGCTGATTGCGGGATTTTGGGATGTAACAAACGGAACTGTCAAGTTAGACGGAACAGATATTCGCAAAATTCCGTTGTCACAGCTTATGGATAACATCGCTTATATTTCACAGGACAACTATCTTTTTGACGAAACTGTTTTAGAAAATATCCGTATGGGAAAACCATCCGCAACGGATGAAGAAGTATATCAGGCTGCCAGAGATTGTGGCTGCTATGATTTCATTCTGAATCTGGAAAATGGATTCCATACAGTTGTCGGAGGTGCAGGAGGTCACTTGTCGGGCGGTGAGCGCCAGAGAATTGCGATTGCCCGCGCTGTACTGAAAAATGCGCCGATTGTTATTCTTGACGAGGCAACCGCTTACATTGACGCCGAGAATGAAGCCTTAATTCAAGAGGCAATGGCAAAAGTGATTGCCGGGAAAACCGTTCTGATGATTGCGCACCGTCTTTCTACGATTACCGATGCAGATAAAATTGTTGTCATAAAAGATGGGCAGATTATTGACGAAGGAACACATGAAAACTTATTGACTTCCTGTACGCTCTATCAGGAAATGTGGAAAGCGCACATGGACACAAAAGATGTGGCGTAGGAGGTGCGAAGATGATAAAGACATTAAGCAAGATTTATCAGTTTTCAGGGAAAATGCAGGGGACAATGAAAAAAGCTATCCTTTTTTCTGTCCTGCACTCCCTTTTTGATATGATGTCCTTTGGAGCATTAGCCATGGTTTTTTCGGGTTTAACAGACGGTTTTACTACGTCTATGATCTGGATGATATTTGGAATCACCCTGGCAAGTATGCTGCTTAAAATTTATTGCAGCTACATTTCAGATTTCGGCAAGGTGCAAATTGGATATTTTATGTGCGCGGAGAAACGGATTCATATTGGAGATCGCATGAAATATATGCCGATGGGGTATTTCAACGATCACAATTTGGGGAATTTGACTTCTGTCGTCACTACGACTATGGGCGATATTGAAAATAATGCGTCCATGGTGCTAACCAACATATTAGGCGGCTATATCCATGCAGCGATTATTACTATTGTTATGCTCTGTATCGACTGGCGGATCGGACTGACGATTTTGTGCGGGATTCTGCTTTTTACATGGTGCATCGGCCGGTTACAGAAAAAATCGGAAACGGTTTCGCCACAAAGACAGCAGGCCCAGGAGGCCCTCGTTTCTAATGTGCTGGAATACGTTCAAGGGATGCTGATTGTAAAATCCTTTAATCTCGGTCAAAATTCCAATAGCAAAATGGGACAGGCAATTCTGGACAGCAAGGATAAAAATCTGAAATTAGAGCGTACATTCGTCCCTTACAATATGCTGCAACAAATCATTCTCTACGGAACAAGTATTCTTGTTATAGTGGAGGGGTTGTACTTTTACCTGAATGGAACGATGGCGCTTTCCATTTGTCTGCTGATGACAGTAGCATCCTTTATGCTCTTTGGTCAGCTTCAGTCAGCCGGAAATACTTCCGCACTCCTGCGGTTACTGGATGTTTCGATTGACAAAGTAAACGAAATTGACAAAACTCCCGTCATGGACGAACATGGTAAACCCGTAAAGCCTGAAAATTACAATATTGTTTTTGATGATGTTTCTTTTTCTTATGGCGAACACCAGGTTCTGGATCATGTGAGCCTGACTATACCCGAAAGAACCGTAACGGCTATCGTCGGTCCGTCCGGTGCCGGAAAAAGTACGCTTTGTAACCTGATCGCCCGGTTTTGGGATGTTGACGGAGGAAAAATTACAATCGGCGGTGTAGATGTGCGGGATTACACACTGGACAGTCTGCTTACCAATATTAGCGAAGTATTCCAAAAGGTATATCTTTTCGCTGATACCATAGAAAATAATATCAAATTCGGCAATCCAGCGGCTTCCCATGAAGAAGTTGTAAAAGCAGCTCAAAAGGCTTGCTGCCATGAGTTTATTATGAGCCTGCCAGATGGTTATGGCACCGTAATTGGAGAGGGAGGCGCTACATTGTCCGGCGGTGAAAAGCAACGGATTTCGATTGCCAGAGCAATCCTGAAAGACGCTCCTATCATCATTTTAGACGAAGCTACATCAAGCGTCGATCCAGAAAATGAAAATCTTCTGATGGGTGCTATTGCAGAACTGACAAAGAATAAAACGGTTATTATGATAGCTCATCGGCTAAAAACAGTCAGAAACGCAGATCAAATTTTCGTGTTGTCTGGTGGTCACATTGTTCAGACAGGCAAACATGAGGATTTGATAAGGCAGCCTGGTATTTATGCAGATTTCATTGGTATTCGCAAGAAAGCGATTGGATGGAAACTAAAATAGCCGTGGGAAGGAGGAGGCAATGAAACTATATGCGTCAGGCGAGGATTACTTAGAGGCCGTGTTGGTTCTTCAAAGGAAACAGGGCATGGTTCGCTCCGTTGATCTTGCCCGGCACATGGGCTTTAGCAAACCGAGCATCAGCCATGCGGTAGGCGTTTTGAAAAATGGAGGTTTTCTGACTGTGGATGATGATGGGTTCCTTCATCTGACCGTCATAGGTCGGGAGATTGCCGAGAAAATCTATGAACGGCATTTGTTTTTTATGGAGCAGCTTATCGCCGCAGGCGTTGATCCCAAAACTGCGGAGGCCGACGCCTGCC
>ERZ827108.4109-NODE-4109-length-11106-cov-6.850511_pt1 | contig 11106 bp, 9 predicted proteins | sample MGYA00519921_ERZ827108 | MGnify/ENA primary metagenome ERZ827108 (study PRJEB31778, sample SAMEA3449258) | human gut metagenome | biome: human gut; feature: human-associated habitat; material: faeces | place: United Kingdom | collected 2010/2012 ... | reverse complement strand
TAATATTTATAATATATTATTGTAAAAAGAAAAATAAAGATATCTATCTAACCCTAGATACCTTAGTACCATATCTAATATTAGGTCAAGCCATGGGTAGATGGGGTAACTTTATTAATAAAGAAGCCCATGGAGCCATAACAACCTATGAACACTTAAAAAACTTACATATCCCTAATTTTATTATTGAAGGAATGAAAATAAATGGTTTCTACTACATACCAACATTCTTATATGAATCAGTATGGTGTATAATAGGTTTTATAATATTATTAATAGTAAGGAAGAAAGATAACTTTAAACATACCGGTCTATTATTATATATATATTTTATCTGGTATGGAATAGGTAGATTAATAATAGAAGGCTTAAGAACAGATAGCCTATATTTAGGAGTATTTAGAATAAGTCAAATAGTATCAATAATATTAATATTAATAGGAATAATAGGAATAATATATAGGAGGATTAAATGGAAGAACATAAAGTAGTGATATTAGGCTCAGGAATAGCAGGCATGACTGCTGGTATTTATTTAAAAAGAGGAGGACTAGATGTCCTAGTAGTTGAAGATAACATCCCAGGAGGAGTATTAAACGAAATACCAAGTATCGAAAACTATCCCGGTTATGAAGAAATATCCGGTCCTGATTTAGCCATGAATATATATAATCAATTAACCAAACTAGGAGTAAAAATATTAAATAAAAAAATAACAAGTATCGATTTAAATAATAAAATAATAAATAACAATATCAAATACGAATACCTAGTAATAGCAACAGGTAGAAAAAGTAGAATGTTATCTCTAGAACACGAAAAAGAATTACTAGGAAAAGGAATAAGTACATGTGCCCTATGTGATGGTTTCTTCTATAAAGATAAAAAAGTAGCCGTAGTAGGAGGAGGCTCTTCTTCCCTTACCGAAGCATTATATCTATCAAAAATATGTAAAGAAGTAACAATAATCCATCGTAGAGATAAATTAACCTCTGACAAATATTTAATAGATAAAGTAAATAGTACTAAAAATATCAAAGTACTATATAATAGTAATATAACTAAGTATAATCAAAATAACAATAAATTAACCTCAGTAATAATAAATAATAAAGATAACTTAGAAGTAGAAGGAGTATTCTTAGCCATAGGTAGTACTCCTAATAGTGAAATATTTAATGTAAATAAAGATAATAACTATATAATAGTAGACTCTAATTACATGACTAATATAGATAAAGTATATGCAATAGGAGATGTAATAAAAAAAGATTATTACCAGTTAAGTACAGCCGCTAGTGATGCCATAGTAGCAGCTTCAAATATAATAAAAAGAGAAAATAAAAACTCATAAAACATTTACAAATAGATAAAATTATGATATCATTAAATTGTAATAATTGAAGGAGGAGAAAAATATGGATATTGGAACAATAATTATTATCATAGTAGTAGGAGTTTTACTTATTCTAGTATTTTATGCTATTGGCGTATACAATAACTTAATAAATGCTAGAAATAAAGCAAAAGATCAATTCTCTCAAATAGATGTACAATTAAAGAGAAGAAGTGATATGATTCCTAATTTAGTAGAAACAGTAAAAGGATATGCTAAACATGAAGAAAAAACACTAAAAGAAGTAGTTGAAGCTAGAAATAAAATGGCTACTGCTAGTGGCATTAATGAAGAAGTAGAAGCATCTAATGCCGTAACAAGTGCATTAAACAAATTATTTGCTTTGTCTGAAGCCTATCCCGAATTAAAGGCTAATGAAAACTTTATGTCATTACAAGCTGACTTAAAAGAAACAGAAGACAAAATCAGTTATGCTAGAGGATTTTATAATGATACAGTTCTAACTTATAACAATTTAAGAGAACAATTTCCATCAAGTATAATAGCTTCTATGTTTAAATTTGAAAAATTAGAGTTCTTTAATGCTGATGAAAAAGATAGAGAAAATCCACAAGTGAAATTTTAGGACTTATTAATTATAAGTCCTTTTTTTGATAGGAGTGAATAAAAATGAAAAAAATAATATTTACCTTGGTATTATTCTTAGTACCCAGTATCATCTTAGCCAATGAAATAAATAATATTGATATGAAAATATATGTCGATAATAATGGTACTGCTCATGTAACCGAAGAGTGGACCACTAATTTAATTCAAGGTACTGAAGGATATAAACCATATTACAATTTAGGAGAAAGTAAAATAAGTAACTTTAAAGTAAGTATGAATGGGAAGGAATATACTTATAATTCTGATTATGATATTAATGCTTCATTTAATGAAAAAAAATATAAGAATGGCTTTCACTATATAAACAATGGTGTAGAATTATGTTTTGGTATAACAAACTATGGTAAGAATACTTATATCTTAAGTTATGATATCAGTAACTTTGTAGTAAATACCAGTGATAATTATCAAATGATTTACTGGACATTATTTCCTTATGACTATAACCCATCACCCGAAAGAGTATATATAAAAATATATAGTGATTTCAAATATGCAGATACATTAGATGTATGGGGTTATGGCAAATATGGAGCTCCAACCTATGTATATGATGGTTATATCGAAATGGATTCCGAATCAACAGTTTATAGTAGTGAATATATGACTTTATTAGTAAAATTTCCCGAAAACACATTTACTTTAAATACTACAGTAGATAAAACATTTGATGAATATTTGAATATGGCTAATGAAGGATCTACTACTTATAAGGTACAAAAGAAAAGTTTCTTTCGAGAATTATTAGGTTATATACCAGTTTTAATTAGTGTTTCTATTCCCTTTGCTATAGTGTTTATTGCTATAAGAAGTTCCATAGCAAATGGTTATGGTTATAAGAATAATAAAGTAATTAATAAAAAAGAAACACCATTATTTAGAGATATTCCATGTAATAAAGATATTTATTATGCTAATACATTAACAAAATTAAATAATGAAATATTTACTGGCTATAAAGAGACTAATATATTTGGAGCTATAATTTTAAAATGGGTTAAAGAAAATAAAGTTAAATTTATTAATCAAACTAAAGGTGTTTTTAATAAAGAAACTAGTAGTATTGATTTAACACTTAATCCTACATTTGATAATGTTTTAGAAAAAGAATTGTTTGATATTATGCATGAAGCAAGCATTGACGGTATATTAGAAACCAAAGAATTAGAAAAATGGAATAATAAACACTATACGAAGTTTTTTGATTTATTTGAAAGGATTAATAAAATTGAAATAGAAAAATTAAAGCAAGGTAATCATATATATACTAGAGCTAATAAAGAAGAATGTAAGAAAAAGAATATTATGGATGATACTATATATGAAGAAAGTGTTAAATTATATGGACTTAAGAAGTTCTTAGATGAATTTTCTAAAATTGATACTAGAGAAGTACTTGAAGTACATATATGGGATGAATACCTAATGTTTGCTTATATATTTGGAATAGCGGACAAAGTAGCAAAACAATTAAAAAATTTATATCCTGAAGTACTAGAAGATCCAAATAATTATATTGATTTAGATACTATTCTTTATATAAATTACCTATCGAATCGTTCAGTAAATGCTGCTAGTACTGCTAGGTCAAGAGCAGAGTCATATTCTTCTGGCGGTGGTGGCTTCTCTTCTGGTGGCGGAGGAGGCGGTTCCTTCGGAGGAGGAGGCGGTGGCGGTGGCTTCCGTTAATACCTATATTCTTAACAATAAAGAATATCCAATAGAGATAATAAGAAAGAATAATAAAAATACTTATTTAAGAGTAAAAGAGGGTAAGATAATAGTAACAACAAATTATCTTACTTCTTCATTTACAATAAATAAATTAATTAAAGATAATACTTCCTTTATAAATAAAGCCTTATTAAAAGATAATCAAAAAAAAGAAGATACCTCTTTTAAACTATTTGGAATAACTTATGATATCGTATATGGCTTTCCAAATACCAAAATAGAAGATAATAAAATATATACCAAAGATGAAAAAACATTAAACAAATATTTATCTAAGTATATAACCAATATTTATAAGGAAAGATTAGACCATTATTACAATATCTTTGAAGAACAAATCCCCATTCCTAATCTAAAAATAAGAAAAATGACTAGTAGATGGGGAGTATGCAATATAAAGAATCATAATGTAACATTAAACTCAGAATTATCAAAATATAATATCGAATGTTTAAACTATGTAATAGTCCATGAATTATCCCATTTTATTCATCCTAATCATTCAAAAAATTTCTGGCTACAAGTATCTAAGTATTATCCAAATTATAAAGAAATAAGAAAGTACTTAAGAAATAATTCCTAGGATGCAGTATGAAACACAATATGAATTTAAATAATAGACCATTTAAAAGTATAAAAGAAGGTACTAAGACTATAGAACTAAGATTAAATGACGAAAAAAGAAGCCTACTTAAAGTAGGAGATGAAATAGAATTTACTAATAAAGATACTAATGAAAAGTTATCCGTAGATATACTAAACCTACATAAATACCCTAGTTTTAAAGAACTATATAAACACTTTAATAAAATAGAAATGGGTTATGCAGAAGACGAACCAGCAGATTCTAAAGATATGGAAGCATATTATTCTAAAGAAGAACAAGATAAATATGGCGTACTAGGAATAGAAATAAGAAAAAAATAAATTATCATATTGTTTGAGATAGAAATATATGATAAAATACTTATGACGGAGGTAAATATGATAATAACATCTCTAACTAATAGTAGAATAAAAGAAATATGTAAATTAAAAGAAAAGAAATACCGTAATATGACAAATACCTTTTTAATTGAAGGAATAAACCTAGTTACTGAAGCTGGTAAAAGAAATCTATTAAAAGAAATCTTTGTTTTAGAAGGAAAAACAATAAATATAGATATACCTACCACTTATGTAACAAAAGAAGTAATGAAGAAAATATCAAGTACTGATAGTATTCCAAATGTAGTAGGAGTCTCTCTAAAAAAAGAAGAATTATTACTAGGAGATCGTCTTCTTTTATTAGATAATCTTCAAGATCCAGGTAATCTAGGTACCATAATAAGATCTTCAAAAGCCTTCAATATTGATACCATAGTAATAAGTCCTACTACCGTAGATATGTATAATCCTAAAGTACTTAGAGCTACCGAAGGTATGATCTTCCATATCAATATAATAGTAAGAGATTTACCAAGCCTTATTACCGAACTAAAAAAAGATAATTATAAAATATATGGTACTAAAGTAGATGGAGGAATAAATGTTAAAGATATTTCTCTAAAAAGAAAATATGCCTTAGTAATAGGAAATGAAGGTAATGGCGTATCTGAAGAAGTAAATAACTTATGTGATGAATACCTATATATAAAAATGAATAAAGAAGTAGAAAGTTTAAATGCTGGAGTAGCAACTTCTATACTTCTATATGAAATGGATGATAAATATGACATTAATTAAAATAGGAAAAATAGTAAATACTCATGGAATAAAAGGAGAACTTAGATTATTATCTAAATTTCCTTATAAAGATAAAGTATTTATAAATAATATGACAATATATATCGATAAGAAAGATAAAGAAATAATAAATACTTATCGTAAGCATAAAAACTTTGATATGATAACATTAAAAGGATATAATAACATTAATGAAGTATTAAAATATAAAGGAAAGAATGCTTATGTAAATGATAGTGATATAAAATTAGATAATAATAAATATCTAGATGAAGAATTAATAGGACTAAATGTTATCTATGAAGATAATAATAAAGGTACTATTATAGATATAGAAAGATATGATAAGACAGTATTATTTAATATCAAGAATAATGATAAAGAATATTTAATACCATATAATGATAATATAATAGATAAAATAGATATTAATAATAAAAGAATATATATTAAAGATATCAAAGGTTTATTTGATTAAAAATAAATAAATACCTTGCATAACAATATAGTTAATGCTATAATTATATTGTTATTACTGCCCTGTAGCCAAGCGGTAAGGCATCAGACTCTGACTCTGACATGCGTTAGTTCGAATCTAACCAGGGCAACCAAATAAAAAAATAGCCCTATTAAGGGCTTTATTTTAGATATGATTAGCGATTGCAGGAATTGCATCTATTTTGTGAACAACCATTACCCCAAAATAGAACAAAGAAGATAAGTAATATTACTATAATTATCCAGTAAGCTCCTGTGGAATAACCATATCCATAACTTGGATATCCATAACCATACATAGTAGTCACCAGTCCTTTCAATATATTATACTAAACTAAGTGATAAATGAATATAATGGATACCTAAATAAATAAAAAGTAGAGGTGAAAAACATGACAAATAAAGATTTAGCAGATTTAATATTTCCTAATTTAGAGCACGATGTAGATTATTATGAGAGTTTATATCCAGAAAGAGAATTAAAAGAAGGAGAAAAAGTAACAAGATTTGCTCCTAGTCCAACAGGGTATATGCATATTGGAGGATTTTATCAAGCACTTACTGATTATGTACTTGCTAAAAACTCTGGCGGAATATTCTATCTTAGAAATGAAGATACCGACAAATTAAGAGAGGTAGATTCAGCTGTAGAATTAATAATGTCTACTTTAAGAGAATATGGAATAGTACCTGATGAATATGAATATAAAGGTGAAATAGTAGGTAATTATGGTCCTTATATTCAAAGTGAAAGAAAAGATATATATCATGCTTATATTAAGAAATTAATTGAAATAGGAAGAGCATATCCATGTTTTTGTACTAAAGAAGAACTAGATGAATTAAGAAAAAATCAAGAAGAAAAGAAAATGCGAACTGGATATTATGGAAGATATGCTAGATGTAGAAATATTAGTGTAGATACCGCTATTGAAAGAATTAAGAATGGTGAACCTTATGTTATAAGATTTAAATCTGAAGGAGATTTTAATAATAAGATTATTTTTGAAGATTTAACAAAAGGTAAACTTAGTTTGAGTGAAAATGATACTGATGATGTAATAATGAAAAGTGATAGTATGCTTCCTACTTATCATTTTGCTCATGTAGTAGATGACCATTTAATGCATACTACTCATGTCGTAAGAGGAGAAGAGTGGTTACCTAGCGTTACTAAACATATTGAGATGTTTAGAGCATTAGGATTAAAACCTCCTAAATATATTCATACACCACTTATTATGAAACAAGATGGTGATATCAAGAGAAAGATAAGTAAGAGAAAAGATCCAGAAGCAAGTATGAGTTTCTATAAAGAAAAAGGATATCCTACAGTAGCAGTAATAGAATCATTAATGACAATTATTAATTCTAATTATGAAGAGTGGCATAATGCTAATCCAGATAAGACTTTCTTAGATTTTACTTTCTCACCTAAAAAGATGTCTCCATCAGGAGCTCTATATGACTTAGAAAAATTAAATAATATATCTAAAAATTATATCAGTAGAATGACTAAAGATGAAGTATATAATTATTTATCTAAATGGTCTAAAGAGTATGAACAAGATTTTTATGAATTAATAACCAAGTATGAAGAATATACAAAAAATATATTAAATATAGAGAGAGAACAAAAGAAACCAAGAAAAGATTATGCTAGTTTTAGTGAGATAAAGAGTCAAATATTCTATATGTATGATGAATTATATAATCCTATTTCTTATGAATGGGGTAATATTACTGATAAAGAAGAAATAATTAGAATACTAAATACTTATATTGATAACTATTTTGATGTATCTGATAAAGAAGTATGGTTTAATAAAGTAAAAGAATTAACTGATAGTTTAGGATACTGTAGTAATATGAAAGAATACCGTGAGAATCCAGATAATTATAAAGGATCAGTTGCCGATATTTCTACTGTCCTTAGAGTTGCTTTAACTAGTAAGAGTATGACTCCTGACTTATATGAAATTATGAGATTACTAGGTAAAGATAGAATAATAAATAGAATTAATAGTCTTGAAGAAGAACTTTAATGTTCTTTTTCTTTTATCTTTTCGAGCCTGTAGTCTCTCAAAGTGTAAGAAAGCCTAAGGTCTTTCTTACAAAAAAATTAATATTTTTCTATATCTATGTTATAATTATATATAGATAGAAAGGATTTAGATAATATGGAAAAAGCCCAAGTATACTTTACTAAAGAAATAACTGAAGAATCTTTAGTAAAAATATATGAAAAATTAGGAATAGAATTAAAAGGAAATGTAGCAGTAAAATTACATTCTGGTGAAGAAGGTAATCAAAATTACTTAAGACCAAAATTTGTAAAAAATATTATTGATAGAGTAGGAGGTACCGTAGTAGAATGTAATACTGCCTATGATGGAGCAAGAAATACTACTGAAAAACATAAAAAGTTAATAACTAGTCATGGTTGGGATAAATATTATAAAGTAGATATTATGGATAGTGAAAAAGATATAACTTTAGATATACCAAATGGTCTTGTTATAAAAAAAGATTATGTTGGAAGTCATTTAGATAATTATGATAGTATGTTAGTATTATCACACTTTAAAGGCCATCCTATGGGAGGATACGGTGGTGCTTTAAAACAACTATCAATAGGAGTAGCATCAAGTAGAGGCAAAGTATACATCCATACTGCTGGTAAAACAACAGATACAAATAAATTATGGGATAATTTACCAGAGCAAGATAAATTTATTGAAGCAATGGCTGATGCAGCATCAGTAGTACATAATAAATTTAAAGGTAATATTGCCTATATAAATGTTATGAAAAATATGAGCGTTGATTGTGACTGCTGTGCTGTTGCAGAAGATCCATGTATGAAAGATATCGGCGTACTTGCAAGTTTAGATCCAGTAGCCATAGATAAAGCATGTATAGATTTAGTATATAATAGTACAGATCCAGGCCGTGATCATTTAGTAGAAAGAATAGAAACTAGACATGGAACACATATCCTAGAAGCCTCAAATAAATTAAATTTTGGAACTACTAATTATGAATTAATAAATATCGATAAATAAACTATTGATAAAACAAAATAAATATGATAAAATAATAATGTCTTAAAAAAAGACATTATAACTATGGCCTGTTGGTGAAGTGGCTTAACACATTGCCCTCTCAAGGCAACATTCATGGATTCGAATTCCATACAGGTCACCAATTGTTTACTAAGGACTTAATAAGTCTTTTTTTCTTGCCTTTTTATTAATATTATTATATAATAATAAACAAGAAACGAGGAGTAATATAAATGAGAGGCATTTGCTTAGATGAAGAATGTGCAGTATATGAATTACCAGAAAAAATAAAAGAAAAAAATAAATCTATAGAATTTACTATATTAGATAATAAATATAAAAAAAGTTTAGAAAATATTTATCAAACAATAAAAAATGATGTTAGTAAAGATGATATAAAACTTCTTTATAGTAATATACCAAATACAAAAGTAAGAGAAGAATATATTAAAGGCTTAATATTTAGTATTATATCAAATAATATCATAGCAGAATATAATGTAAAAAAGAATTGTATATATTTATATACCAGTAGGTACTCAGGAAGTTCATTAACCCATGAAGTATTACATTCATTAAGTTCTTATTATGATGAAGATAGAAATATATTTTATAATGGCTTTAGTCAAACAACTAATAATTATTCACTAGGAGAAGCCCTAAATGAAGGATATACTGAATATCAAAATATAGAAATGTTTAAAGTAAAAGGAAATGAAACATCTTATGTATATGAAATAATAATTATTAAACTATTAGAAAAAATAATTAGTAAAAAGTATATGAAAGATATGTACTTTCATGCTGATCTATATAACTTAATAAGAACATTAAATAATTTTACAAATATTACAAATATTAAAAATTTCATATATAGAACTGATTATATTTTAAATTATCGAAAAAGTATTTTTAAAAGTGAAAAAGCAACAGATGCTTTATTAGCAATAAACCATTTCTTAATAGATACTTATTCTAATTATCTTTTATATTTATATAATAATGGTGAAATAAATACTTACGAACTAGATTATTTATATTTACTTTTTATAACTGAATTAAGACAAATGTTAGATATAAAATTACCCATTAATAAAGATTTATTAAATAGAAATATTTCTGCTAATGCATGGGTTCATTCAGAGAGAATTAGAAGAAAACTATAAAAAGAATTATTGAAATCAAACAAGAAATAATACTACCAATAATTCTTCCTTTTAAGTATTTAAAATAAGAAATATCTTCTAGTATAGATATAATTTGTAGATGAATAGAAATACCTCCAAAAGAAATAATAAAAGTAGCTATAATTAACTTAATAAAATTACTAATATCTAAATAACTAAGTAAACTAAGACCCATAGTCATTTCTAATATTCCTTTAATAAGCATAGCTATAATACCATCAAAATTTAAAATATGACAAATTAAAGTACTAATAATAAGAAAAGAAGTAACAATTCCTGATATCATAAGAAGGGTATTGATACTTTTTTTAATACTATTAGAGAATACATTCATAAAGCTTTGACTTTTATTTATATTAGTTATATAATTAACCTTAGTAGGATGGTTCTTTCTTCTATATATAATACCAATAATAGTATTAGAGATATAAATACTAACTAGTATAATAATACCTAATATATCATCTTTTAAGTAGAAGACACCTACTGTCTGAAGTACAAATAAAGGATTAGGAAAATGATTAAATAAAAGAAGATGTTCTACTTCTTCTTTAGATATAAGATTAAGATCATAAGCTTCTTTTAATGCCCTAGCATTACCAGGAAATCCTGATATACATGATATAAATAAGATAAGTACAGAATTATTACTAATATTAAATAATTTCCTAATAAAATTAGTAATTCTTTTGGGAATATATTCAATAAAATTATAATTAATTAAAATATCTGATAAAATAAACATCGGTAGCATAGAAGGAACTAAAGTATTAAACCAAATATAAAAAGAACTAGTAATAGTAGTGGATACTAAGCTTTTATTAAATAAAATAAGAATTAAAATAAAAAAAGTAATTAGATTAATAATTAA
>ERZ827108.4092-NODE-4092-length-11160-cov-5.435209_pt1 | contig 11160 bp, 18 predicted proteins | sample MGYA00519921_ERZ827108 | MGnify/ENA primary metagenome ERZ827108 (study PRJEB31778, sample SAMEA3449258) | human gut metagenome | biome: human gut; feature: human-associated habitat; material: faeces | place: United Kingdom | collected 2010/2012 ... | reverse complement strand
CGCGGCATACTGTAGCTTGAAAAGAAGTATGGCACAGACCGACTCGTGGCGGCGTGCGCCTGTGCGTCGATGAAAGCGGCATATGGCTATCAGACAGTCAGGGAAATCCTCGAACAGGGCGATGACGCCGACTTCCTGCCAGATGAGGACGGAACTGTCTGTGGCCCGACGGCTGCAGTCCCTGCTCCGGTGCACAAGAACATCCGCGGCCGCGAATACTACAGCCGCAAAAACGAACCCAACAACACCAACAGTAATGGAAACAACAGATAAAACCGCACCGGCCACCCAGCAGCCGGACCAGAACACAACATCGCTGGACCTGATGAACCGCATGAAGATGCACGGAATGGCAGAGGCCTTCCGCGAAAGCCTTGCCGGAACAACCGCACAGTCAATGACTCCGGATTCCTTCCTCTCGATGCTCCTGCACTGCGAATGGGACTGGCGCGCGCAAGCCGCAGTAACGCGCCTGACAAAAAACGCGGCGTTCCGCTACAAGGCTTATCTCGAGGAAATCGACTACGCCACAAACCGGGGGCTCGACCGCAACCAGATGGAGCGGCTGGCGACACTCGACTTCGTCCGAAACGGTCAGAATCTCTTCATCACTGGATCATCAGGCACAGGTAAAAGCTTCCTGGCCTGCGCACTGGGACATGAGGCTTGCAAACGTGGCATACGCACCCTGTATGCCAACGCCTCCAAACTGCTCGGACAGCTCAAGGTCGCAAAAGTCAAGAACAATCTTGAGTCCGAGCTCAAGAAAATCGAACGATGTCAGCTGCTCATCCTCGACGATCTTTTTCTGGTGCCCCTTGACGCGAAGGAGCGTCCGATCCTGCTCGACATAATCGAAGACCGCCACGAGCGCAAATCGATCATCATCACCTCCCAGTATCCGTCCTCAAGCTGGTACGACATGGTCGGTGACCCGACTGTAGCCGATGCCATCCTCGACCGTATAGTACACTCGGCGCACACAATCGAGCTGTCCGGAGAAAGCATGCGCAAACTGAAGGCTAGAAAAGCCTGATGACACATCAAATGAGGTAAAATAACATTGACCCCCGCCGCCAGGACTTTTAAGGGGTCAATCTTATTTTGCCCAAGGGGTCAAATCCCGCGTGCCCGAAGGGGTCAAACACACGCGCCTTTTCCACCAGAGGAAGAGACTGCATTTGTAGAAAGTGAAAAATCAAAGTTGAGAGGGGAATGCATTGAAAGGTTAAGTGGTAAGAGGCACCGTGTTCATAAACCGGATATTAGTGCTGACGAAATCCTGACTGGATTTGCAAAGAATAAGATTCGACGTTTCATCGGGAATTGGAGTGATGAACAAAGTGGTGAAGATATGGAGATATGTAATCTGACGAACACCGCCCGGATGACTGCACTCGCTATTTTCAAAGAAGCGTATGATCGCAATAATATTCCTGCGTCTGAATCGAAAGACTATGAATTTTGGGAGGATGTGAGATTATATGATTGGCGAAACATCAATTCTTTGAAGCAATATGTTTGGAGATATTCTAATGCCATTGCTTCCATATTCCTTTGCGTTCAGCCAATTATATTAAAGGAAGATGTAGATGTATTGAAATTGATAATTACATCAAATTATTACTCCGCAGCAGCATATAAATTGGCGTTGAAGACATCCAAACCCAAAGTGGATGACGCTTCAGCTGATAAACGTGTAAATCGGCTGAAGGATCTATTGATGGAATTTATTGACCATAATTTCAATCTGAGGAAACGCGAGCGATTTCAAACTGACTATCTGATAGCATTAGCCCAGCTATTGTCTAAGATTAAAGATCCGGTCCCTAAGAATGCCTTCGTCCGGCTCTTTTATCCTCAAACAAAATCCGAAGGTGCGAATCTGTTAAATCCAACTTATATGAGTTGGAAAGAATTGCCTCGAAATTATGAGGAAGCATTTTCTCTGTTTAAGGATAATATCTTCTTGAAGGATTCTGATTTACGTCAGAACATCCGAGATGCTGAATCTTCGATTAGTAAGCAGAATGAGCATGTTAAGAAAATACGACGCGATCTTGATTCAGAGAAATATCCTTGGCTCAAAAAGTGGATCGAAGAAGTATATAGTGATGATGCCAGGAGAAAAGTGATTGAACTCCAGCCTAAAACCAAATCAGAAAAGAAGTGATGTGTGATATATGAGTTCCTATGATAGTTGATGATACTATAGAAGTTCAATTATCTGATAAAAAGCAATTTGCATTTAATGAATTATGACTGGGGACTTGTTGGTTCCCTAAAATTAGAGTAAATTTGTACTTGGAATAACGGAAATACAGATTGAAAAGAATATCAACTATGACTCAGTATCCGAAATCACCTACCTGAGAGCGATAGGGGACTAAAAAAGGAACTGAACTGATTAAGAAAAAGAAAAGTCGCTGAAATTCAGCGACTTTAGGTTGATAGAGGTGGTCCTACTTGGGCTTGAACCAAGGACTTACTGATTATGAGTCAGCCACTCTGACCAACTGAGTTATAGGACCTGATAAAAATAACACGCTGAAATTTCGGTCGACTTCAAGCGTGTTATTGCGGAGCGAGCGAGATTCGAACTCGCGATACCCTTTAGGGGTATACACGCTTTCCAGGCGTGCCGAATGGCGCACAGGATGTTGAAAATCAGATGTTTATAACGTTAATATTTTGAAGCCGCTTGTGAGCCGCTTGTATGATTAAAAAGCTTTCATCGCGCCCATGACGCGATAGACTATCAGAATTTTGTCTTTGGGGATGTCCTGCTCGTCGTATTCCTTGTTTGTCGGGATGAGGCGGTAGCAGGAGGGGTCGGAGCTTTTGCCCAGACGTTTGATGGTACGCATGCCATTGGTGGTGATAATGCCGTAGATGTCACCGTAAGGAAGAAATGATATATCCTCTATGCGGCGGAGGGCTATTATGTCGCCGTTATTGATTTCCGGCTCCATAGACTGCCCGGAGGCATTGCACCACAGCGTTGCCTTTTCGTACCCCGGCATTCTTATCAGGAAGTCGGGGCTTTCACTACTCGGCGCGGTCAGTTCTTCAAATCCGCACTCGAATATCTCATCATAGTACGGTACTCCCTCGGTGTAGCTGATCTCAGGGGATGGCTTATTGTTGACATACATTTCACCCTCCCCGTATTTTAGCCACTCAAAGCTAATATCATGCGCATTTGAAATTTTACGAAGCGTATTATCCGTAATTTTTTGCTTCCCGGCGAGCATCTTTGTCAAATTGCCGGGGTCGAGGCCTGCAATTTTGGCGAAACTATTTGTGGATGAGCCTTCAAGTTCCAGAAAAGACTCTATCCGATCAATTATTTCGGATTGATACATATTGTTAAATACTATATATTTTAGTTAAATACAAGTTAATTACAATACAAAAACATTGTAATTACAATATAATACAATATCTTTGCAGAGTCAATAACAAACAAACGGACATAAGAAAGGCTGTCGGACAATTTGCCAGACTTTACATATATCATCAACCGCAAAGATACGACAGTTTTTCTTTTCCTCCAAAGGAATAACTAACAAACTAGACAGCAGAATGGAAAAGAAAAGCATTCAGATTTTCAGCAACCCGCAGTTCGGCGAGATAAGGACGCTTGCCGACGAAGCCAACGAGCCGCTGTTTTGCGCAGCCGACGTGTGCAAGGCTTTAGGATATGCCAATCCGCGCGATGCTATTTCTCGCCACGTTGACGAGGGGGATGTAGCGAAACGCGACACCCCTACCACAAGCGGAGTTCAGACAATGACTTTCGTAAACGAGAGCGGACTTTACGCCCTTATCTTCGGAAGCAAACTCGACAGCGCAAAGGCTTTCAAGAAGTGGGTGACATCCGAAGTCCTCCCGGCAATCCGCAAGCACGGTGTCTATGCCACCCCGCAGACAATCGACAATCTTCTCGCCGACCCCGACAACGCAATCAAAGTTTTTCAGACACTGAAGGAGGAACGGCAGTTGCGTCAGATCGCAGAGGCCAAGATCGAAGCGGACGCGCCCAAGGTGCTTTTCGCTGAATCGCTGAAAGCGGCCAACCGCTCGATACTCATAGGCGAGCTCGCGAAGATTCTGAAACAGAACGGATATGAGACCGGACAGAAACGACTTTTTCAGTATCTGCGCGACAACGGCTATCTGATGAAGTCGGGCAGCGAGAAGAACCAACCCACGCAGAAAAGCATGGAGATGGGCCTTTTTGAAATAACGGTCCGCACGGTTGCCGCTCCCGACGGGCTGACCATCGCGAAAGCCACTACCAAAGTGACATGCAAAGGTCAGGAGTATTTCATCAACAAACTGACGAAAGGAGGCCTATCATGATCGCTGCTTTGTGTGCCGGCTTCGCCGCCGTGTGCTTTTTCGCCCTGGGCTGGCTGTTCTCGTCGTGGTTCAACGAAAAACACGATTGTAAGGTGATAACGACAGTTGCACCTGCTGCCGAAAAATTCTTCCTGCCGCTCGCTGACCGAAGCGCAATCCAAACAGCAATACCTTACCTAATAAGCGCCCATCGCAAGCTGGGCAAGAAAAAAAGCGACGACGCCCTTTCTTTTTGGATGAAAAGTAAGAGTCTAGAAGTCAGCATAGACAGACTGAAAAAACTCATCGAATGTTCAGTACCTATTTATGACTACCGATAAAGTAACAACCGCCATACTTAAGGAGATGGCCATGGGGGAGACGCGGGTGTTCAGACTGCCTCCCCCGGATCCGAGTCGTCCGGAATCACCCCTCGCCCCGGCGCAGATAGAGGCAAATCGAGCCAAAGCGCTTGCCTATGTAAAACAACGTCTTTGGGGCTGCAAGTTTGAGGCTCGCACCGACTTCGTCAACCACACGTTAACCTTGACCAAAAAACCGCAGCCCGAAAAAACCGCCGGGGAGGGTGGTAAGGAATGAAAATGAACCCTGAACCCCCGAATGTCAAGGATAATGGCATGTACCGGACCTCGGAAGCCATCGCCGCACTCGGCATGGACCGCACCTCGTTTTGGCGGCTTGCCAATTCCGGAAAGATAAAGCGACGGCTGCACAAACTCGATGGTCAATGGCGATACTCAGGCAAAGAGCTGAAACGCATATACAACGCCTACTTATAACCCGATATGACAGAGACTGAAATTAACGCTTTGGCCGACGCCCTCGTCGATAAAATCGCGCTGTATCATAAGGCGGTACTAACGTTCGACGAAGCCGCCCGATACACCGGTTTGTCAAAGAGCTACCTCTACAAGCTCACTGCCAACAAAATGATCCCCCACTCCAAACCCACCGGCAGGCTTTGTTTTTTCGAGAGTGTCGCGCTTAATAAGTGGATGTTGGGAAACCCAGTGAAGACTAATAACAAACAGCCCAATGCCAAAAGCAAGCGGCCTAAATAAACACATATATGGACTTAAATGTAACGATCACTCTGTCCGATCAGCTGTTCACGCTGCTTGAGGACAAACTGCCCAATCTGGGACGACGGATTGAAAAGTCTGTCGAAAAAGAAGTAGGCAAAGAAGTGCGTAAGGGGACCAACGTGTCCGTAACCGTCAACGCCACGCCCTCCGAGATCCCCGGCATGCCGGATGACCCCGACACCATCGAACCCGCACCAGCGGAATCCCCCGTCGCTGTCTCCGTCGAGCCGGTCACCACTCCGGCACCGACACCGGCACCCGTAGAGACACCCTCCCCTTCACCTGCCGCTCCCGCGGTGCCCACGCTTGAGGACTGTCGCGCCGCTCTGCATCGTGCCCGCGTCCGCTTCGAGGGAGAGAACTATGAGGACAAAGCCAGCGAGGGGCGTGCGAAATATCACAAAGCAGTCACCAACCAGGTGAAGCAGATCATTATCTCGGTAAGCTCCGGCACCGCCGAGAAGATCCCCGCTCTGCCCGAGGAGTGCCGCGCCGCATTCATCGCCGAACTCGACGCCCTTATCCTCGACGAAAAAGGTCAGATCACGGCCCCCCCGGCGCCATTCTAAACAATTAAGCTATGCCCGGACAACACGCATTACTATCGCCGTCGGCAGCGCACCGGTGGATGAACTGCACCGCCGCCCCGCGGCTGGAGGCCACCGTGCCCGACACCTCGAGCAGCTACGCTCAGGAGGGCACGCTGGCTCACGCCTACTGCGCCAAAAAGCTCAAGGCTTTTATGGGACTCGATACCGCCGCAGAGGACGCGGAGATCGCACAGCTGAACGACCAGTACCACACCGGCGAGATGGACGAGTACACCGACACGTACAAGACTATCGTGCTGGAGAAATTCAACGCCGCCCGCGCCGGTACGAGGGACGCGCAACTGCTTGTCGAGACCCGTCTGGACTTCTCGGATTATGTGCCCGAAGCATTCGGCACTTCCGACGCCACCATCATTGCCGACGGCCTCATGGAGGTTATCGATTTCAAATATGGCAAAGGTGTCAGAGTGTCGGCCATAGACAACGAGCAGATGAAAATCTACGCTCTGGGCGCATATCTGCGGCACTGTTTCGAATACGGCATCGGCCGTGTGCGCATGACCATCGTGCAGCCCCGCATCGACAATCTGAGCGAGTTCGATATGTCGGTCGCCGACCTGCTGAAATGGGCCGAGGAGGAACTGCGACCCAAAGCCGAAGAAGCTTTCGGAGGCAATGGCCTGCAGAATCCCGGCGAGTGGTGCCAGTTCTGCAAGGTGAAATGCGGATGCAAGGCTCTGGCCGAAAAGTGCACATCGACGTCGAGCGCCAATCCCGATCCCGGATTGCTCACACCCGAAAAAATGGCCTCCGACATCCTGCCGTGGCTGGCGATCATCAAATCGTGGGTAGCGAGCATGGAGGAATACGCGCTGCAGCAGGCTCTGTCGGGTGTCAGCTACCCCGGCTACAAGCTGGTCGAGGGGCGCAGCAACCGCAAAATAACCGACGATAAGGCCGTCATCGCCCTGCTGTCACAGGAGGGCTACGATGAGAGCGAGTTCATGAAGCCCGCCGTGCTATGCGGCATCGGCGATCTCGAGAAGCTGGTAGGCAAAAAACGTCTGGCTGCTCTGTGCGCCGACTTCATCACCAAGCCCCAGGGCAAACCGACACTGACCACCAGCGACGACAAACGCCCGGAGTACAACTCCGCGGCAGATGATTTCAAAGACCTCAATTTTTAACAACATTTCAATTACATTCTTATGATCACACCCCAAATTATCAACGACACAAAAGTAGTATTCGGCCCCTGCCGTCTGAGCTTTCCCCACCTTTTCGCGAAAAAGAAGTTTGACGGCGACACCGGCGATGGCAAATACATGGTCACTGTAATGATTCCCAAAAAGGAAAAAGGAACTATCAACGCGATTAACAAAGCCATCGAAACAGCGAAAGCCGCCGGCATCGCAAAGAAATGGGGCGGAAAGGAACCCCGGAAGCTCACACTGCCCCTGATGGATGGCGATGATGCAAACGACGAGCTTATGCACGGCCACTATACCATCAAGGCCAAATCGAACATGCGCCCCGGGGTCCTGGATAAGGAACGCAACCCTATCGTGGACGAGGAGGAAATCTATGGCGGCATGTGGGCCGTGGTGTCGGTTACCTTTTTCCCCTACAACGCCGCCGGGAATACCGGCGTGGGCGTAGCGCTCAACGGCGTAGTAAAGTTCAAGGATGACGAGCGGTTCGGCCAGAGCGCGGATCATGACTTCGACAACATCGATCTCGAGGACGACGACGATCTCTAAACCAATCATATCTCTACCCTATCCACCGCCGGCCCGGTGTCGGCGGTGGATATACAAAGCAACGCCAATCATGACAACAACGCAATATATAAAAGAACTTTTCTCACTTCTCGCCGTCGCCATCTGCAGCATTGTCGCAGTCTTACTGCGCGTCGTTTCAGTGCCTTTTATAATGGGCTTCGCGGTATTCGACACGACAGCCGATGCCGCAAACAACGCTGCGAAGAGTATTATGGAACAATATAACTCCAACGAAAAATGAGCAATCCGAAAACATTCAAAGGCCCCGTCACAGGTCATGTATACGATCTGGAACACGGAGAAAAAATCGACCCCTTAAAGGAGGGAATCGGCGCCGCCGGTTGTGGTGTCGCCCCCCTCCGCCGTAGTAAATGGCCGGGAAAAATACGGCCGCATATTTATACGCCTCCGCACTCCCGCCGAAACTCTTACCTGCCGTCCGATACAGGACGGCGCTGACTTCGCCCAAAGGGTATCAATAATTGAAAACTGGTTTAACTCTGTCCTGAGAAAGCCCAATATGGTGCTGACCTTTGAGGCGATGGAGCTGACCGAACAGGAGGCCGTCGAAATGGAATCTGAACAATGAAAGAGTTAGGCATAGACATAGAAACGTATAGCAGCCGGGATCTGGGTAAATGCGGCGTGTACAAATACGTTGAGGCGCCCGATTTCGCGATACTCCTTTTCGCCTACAGTGTAGACGGTGGAGAGGTGGCATGTGTGGATCTGGCGCAGGGCGAGAAGCTGCCTGCCGAAATCCGCGCCGCCCTGACGGATCCTGCTGTGACAAAAACGGCATGGAACGCAGCTTTCGAGCGCATATGCCTCAGCAAGTATTTAGGGCTCGACAAACCGCTTGATCCGGCGCAGTGGAAATGCACCATGGTACGTGCCGCCCGCATGGGGCTGCCGCTGGCGCTGGGTCAGTGCGCCGAGGTGCTCCGTCTCGCCGAGGGTAAAATGACCGAGGGAAAAGCGCTTATACGTTTCTTTTCTGTGCCGGGGCGTAACGGCGTGCGCCACATGCCTGGAGCTGCGCCCGACCGCTGGGACACTTTCAAACAATACTGCATCCGCGACGTGGAGGTGGAGCAGGCGCTGCTGACCAAAGTGCGCAGGCTGGAACCCGCCGCGTTCGACGAGGAGCTGTACATTGCCGACCAGGAGATCAATGACCGCGGAGTGCTCATCGACCGCGAGCTGGTGGATAATGCCGCACGCTTCGACTCTGAGTATAAGGCCGAGCTGCTGAAAGAGGCGCAGCAGATCTCCGGAATGGAGAACCCCAACAGCGCCGCGCAGATCAAGGAATATCTGAAACGCACCACGGGGCGCTATTTCGAAAGTATCGGCAAAAAGACTATCGACGAAATCGAGGAGTCATTGACTTACTGGCCCAAAGCCCGGCGTGTGATAGCGCTGCGCCGCGAAATGGCCAAAACATCCAATAAAAAATATGAGGCCATGCAGACGTGTGTTTGCGATGACGGACGTATACACGGGTTGCTGCAATTCTGCGGAGCCGCACGCACCGGGCGCTGGGCAGGCCGTCTGGTGCAGGTGCAGAACCTGCCCCAGAACCATCTGCCCGATCTGGACTTCGCCCGCTCCATAGTGAAAGCCGGCGACCTCGAGGATTTCGAGCTGAACTACGCCGATGTCACGCAGGTATTGAGCGAGTTGATACGTACGGCATTCATCGCCTCGCCCGGCCACATTCTACATGTCTGCGACTTTTCTGCTATCGAGGCACGCGTGATAGCGTGGATCGCTGGTGAAAACTGGGTGCTGGATATTTTCCGGCAGGGTGGCGATATATATTGTGCGACGGCCTCGCAGATGTTCGGTGTGCCGGTGGAGAAGCATGGCAAAAACAGCCATCTGCGCCAAAAGGGCAAAATATCGGTGCTGGCGTTAGGCTATGGCGGCGGTATCGCCGCTCTGGAGGCAATGGGAGGATCTAAATTAGGTCTGACCGAATACGAGGAGAGAGAGACCGTGAAGCTGTGGCGCGAGGCTAACCCCCGTATTGTCCGATTCTGGTCTATTATCGAAAAGGCTGCGATCACGGCGATCAAAACAGGTAAAACGGTTATGATTAACCGGGGCATCACGGTCGGCTTCCAGTGGGGCATGCTGCTGATCACGCTTCCCTCCGGGCGCACTATCTGCTACCCCCGCGCTCGCATCAGCATAGAATATGATGACGGCTGGCGCGGCGACCATGAGGTTGTCGAGTATGAAGGGCTGAACCAGACCACGAAAAAATGGGAGGTGCTCCGGACCTACGGAGGCAAACTGACCGAGAATATCGTGCAGGCCACCGCCCGTGACATACTGGGCGAGGTGATGCTGCGTGCCCGTCGCAATAATCTGCCCGTTGTTTTCCATGTTCACGACGAAATAATCGTGGATGCCCCCTCCGACCGGCCTCTGGCTGACGTAGAGGCGCTGTTCAGCGAACCCATAGAGTGGTGTCGCGGGCTGCCGCTCAAGGGTGCCGGCTATTCTACACCCTATTATCTGAAAGACTAATTTAAAAATCATTAAACAATGAACATCCCACAGAACCCCGAAGCCCTGATACTCGGCGACCTTATCATCGTACAGGTCGAGGGCCTGTCGCGCGGACAAATGCGCAAACTCGCAACTGCTTTCATCGCTATTGCGGCTGGCGAATCATCCGATGATGGCGCCGATGAACCAGAGTTGTAATCCCTAAAATTCACTTCCCGATATGAACCCCTCAGAAAAAACAATCATTACTCACGCAGAGGAAGCCTCCCGTTATGCCGAAAGCGCCTATTGGTGGATGAAAGGCATTGATCGCGACGAAGCGCAGCGCCTCGGACTCAATGATCAGATACAAACAGTGCTCAATCTACTGCAGAGAGTGGAAGGCATCGCAATAGATATAGTCATTAAAATTAAAAAAGTTCAATAACCCACCCCGCCATGACCTCTAAAATCAAATCCTACAAAGGCTTCAACGCCGACCTCACCTGCCGCGGCTTCCAGTACGAAGTAGGCAAAGAATATAACCACACGGGCGCTGTCAGCGCCTGCAACAGCGGATTCCACGCCTGCGAGAATCCCATGGACGTACTCGGATTCTACCCGCCCGGCGACGATAACGGGCGCCCACGCCGATACTGCGAAGTAGAGCAGAGCGGAAACATCGACCGGGAAAACGATAAAATCTGCTCATCCCGTCTCCGGATAGTCGCCGAAATCGGAATCGAAGGCCTCATCAAGGCAGGCGTTAAATTCATACTCGACAAAGTCAACTGGAAAGACGCCAAAGAATCCAACACCGGCTATCAGTCAGCAGCCACCAACACCGGCTATCAGTCAGCAGCCACCAACACCGGCTAT
>ERZ827108.4087-NODE-4087-length-11174-cov-3.831010_pt1 | contig 11174 bp, 5 predicted proteins | sample MGYA00519921_ERZ827108 | MGnify/ENA primary metagenome ERZ827108 (study PRJEB31778, sample SAMEA3449258) | human gut metagenome | biome: human gut; feature: human-associated habitat; material: faeces | place: United Kingdom | collected 2010/2012 ... | reverse complement strand
CAGTATGCTTTCCGCCTTTCAGGAAGCCGCGCAGAAATTCAAATTTGAGGACGAAAACTGCTTCGTTCCATTTTATGCCTTCTATGACACCGTACATACTTTTCTGGACGGCGCCATTCGCCGGGTGATCGACCGGGCGACCCGCGCTGCCCAGACGGGAGACGGCCTGAAAGAACAGGACGTGGATGTGCTGAAGCTGCTGTTCCTGATCCGTTATGTGGACGGCATCGCTTCGAACATCGAAAACCTGTCCACGCTGATGATCTCGGATATCCACGCGGATAAGGTGACGCTTCGCCGTGTCCTGCAGGGATCGCTGGATCGTCTGGTCCACGAGAACTATGCCTCCCGCAACGGAGAGACCTACCTGTTCCTGACGGATGAAGAACAGGATATCAACCGGGAGATCCGCAACGTGATCGTGGATCAGAACGAAGTGATCCACATGATCGGGCAGGCCGTATTCGGCGACCTGTATCCCGGCAAAAAATACCGCTACAAAAACCGCTATGACTTTGCCTACGACCAGATGGTGGATAACGCCGTGGTGGGTCAGCCCGCCAGTGACATCAAGCTTCGGCTGATCACGCTGGCCTCCGGACTGCAGGAAAGCGACGCGGACGCGCAGCTGATCCTGCAGTCCCGTGCAGGAAACGAAGCCATCGTCCTGCTGAACAATTCCGGCGATTATTATCAGGAATTTGAAGAAGTCCGCCGAATCGAAAAATATATCAAGCAGCGCAATATTTCCCAGCTTCCCGAATCCATCCGTAAGATCATTCAGGCGAAACAGTCCGAGGCCAAGGAGCGGGAAAAGACCGCCACCAACCTGCTGAAGGACGCCATTGTAAAGGGTTCCTTCTACATTTCCGGCGAGCGGGCGCAAATTCGCTGTACCTCTGTAAAGGAAACGCTGGACGCGGCGCTGAGCCATCTCATCGAGGACGTGTACAGCAAGCTCGGCTATGTAGATACCTTTGTTCAATCCGATCAGGAAATTCAGCAGATCTTGTCCGGCAGCGCCGTGCAGGAAACCATGGCGGGCGCGGTGCCCAACGCTATGGCACTGGAAGAAATGCGGCAGTATCTGGAAATTCGCGAGCGCCAGCATATGACCATCACCATGGCGGAGATCCAGAAGCGCTACCAGTCCGCGCCTTACGGCTGGCGGGAGATCGACATCGCCGCGCTGACGGCCGCTCTGGTGCGCGGCCAGAAAATTCAGCTGATGTACGGCGGCGCGCTGCTCTCTCCTACTGACCGAAAAACGGTGGACTGCCTGCGGAAGCGCACTGAAACGGAAAAGACCGTCGTTCGGCAAAAGGTGTCCGCGCCGGATATTCTGGTCAAAAAAGCCAGGCAGCTGGCCGGAGAACTGCTGGACCTGATGGACCTGCCCAGCGATGAAGAAAACCTCTGCGGGAAGCTCATCGTTCTTCTGGCGGATGAAAAAAATAAAAACGAAGGCCTGCTGAAGCTGTATTCCTCCACGATCGCCTATCCGGGCAAAGCGGTCATAGAAAAAGGTCAGACCGTGCTGAACGGCGTTTTGGCCCATCGAAACGACAACGTTGCCTTTTTGGAGGCCTTTACCAAAGTGGAGGACGATCTGCTGGACTGGTCGGAAGACCGCCGCGAAGTGGAATTCTTCTTCAAAAATCAGCGGCACATCTTTGATGCGGCATGGAAACTGTGCGAAAAGCTGCAGCGGGAGCGGCACTATTTTGCGGAGGAAGAAGGAGCACTTTCCGCAGCTGACACGATGCAGCAAATTTTCAAAAGCGACAAGCCCTATCGACGTATCGCAGAGCTGCCCACGCTGCAGCAGACGATCACTCAGGCTTATGAGCGTATCAATGCCGCCCGCCGTGAACGGGTGCAGGAGATCATCGTCCAGTCCCGGGGCGATATCCATACCCTTGCCGCAGACGAACCTGGTCTGCGGGAGACAGTGCGCAAGGCGGACGAGGAGCTGGAACGCCGCAAGCAGGAAGCCCTGTCCGCCACCAGCCCCACGCTGCTGGACGCCAGCATCACGCAGATCCTCACCTATAAAGACGCGGTGTGCCGGAAAATGGAGCAGCTCATCGCCAGCCGTCAGGAGGAAGGCGAGGTCAAAAAGATACGCGTCGCCACGCTGCGCCGCTACGACGTTCTGCCCCAAAAGCGGCTGACCTCTCCCGGGGAAGTGGACGATTACGTGAACGCCCTGCGCGCCAAACTGATGGAAGCCCTGAAAAACAACGACGCGATCCAGCTGAACTGAAAAACATACGCAAGAAGGAGCGTTTTCCATGAACAAAAGCGATCTGAAAAACTTTGCCATCCGTGCCCGGCTGGAGCTGCTCCAGCGGGTGGCGGACCGCGCCGCCCTCTACGGCGTTGACGAAGCCAAAAGCAAGACTAGGACCATTGCATCCTCCGAGACGTTTCACAAACTGGACGGCGCCGTGCTGACCGATACGGAGATCCGTCAGCGCAACGCCCTGATCGCCCGCGTTTACCGGTTGGGCTACCGGCCCGCCATGGAAGAAGCCGCCTATACGTGGTTCAACCGTTTCATCGCCATCAAGTATATGCAGGAGCACCAGCTTCTGCCTGTCCTGCAGCGGGTGCTCCCGGACAGCCCCAGCGTTCTGCCCCAGGTGCTGCGGGAGGCGCAGGACGTTTCCCTGCCCGGCGTGGACCCCGCCGCGGTGCTGGCCCTGCTGGACGCGAATCGCACGGACGAGCTTTACAAGCTGCTGCTGATCGCGTTGTGCAACGCCCTGTCCGACCCGTTGCCGGGGATGTTTGAAAAGATCAGCCAGACGTCGGAGCTGCTGTTCCCGGACGCGCTGCTGAAAGCCGAATCCGTGCTGGGCGAGCTGGCCAAGCTGGATGCGGACAGTTGGTCGGACATTCAGGTGATCGGCTGGCTGTATCAGTATTATAATACCCAGCTGAAGGACGAGACCTTCGAACTGCTCAAAAAGAATGTAAAGATCACCAAAGACCGCATCGGCGCGGCCACACAGCTTTTCACGCCGGAGTGGATCGTCCGCTACATGGTGGAAAACAGTCTGGGCCGCCTGTGGCAGGAAGGACACCACGACAAGAACCTCCGTATGAAGTGGCGCTATTATATGGACGAAGCGCCGCAGGAGCCGGAGGTGGCGGCGCAGCTGGCCGAGCTTCGCCGGGGCTATGCCGCCCTTCAGCCGGAGCAGCTGACCGTGCTGGATCCCTGCATGGGTTCCGGGCACATTCTGGTCTATGCCTTTGACGTGCTGATGGATATTTACCGCTCCATGGGCTATACCGACCGGGACGCGGTGCAGAGCATTATGGAAAACAACCTGTACGGGCTGGATATTGACGACCGAGCCGCCCAGCTGGCCTATTTTGCCCTGATGATGAAGGCCTGCGAGTACGACCGCCGCTTCCTCCGCCGGGGCGTGCAGCCTCATGTGTGCGCCATCGCGGAAAGCGTGCCGGTGGACGAGCACCTGCTGGACGTTTTCGGCACGGAAAAGCCGCTGGCCCGGCAGCTCGTCCATACTTTCGCCAATGCCAAGGAGTACGGCAGCCTTCTGTCCGTAGACCTGACGCAGGAGGAACTCCGCCGTCTTTCCTCCCGAGTGGACGAATTGGAATCTTCCTCTCAGAACAGTCTGCTGGCCATGGCGGACAGTGCACAGGCCGTTGCCGTCGTGAAGCCGCTGCTCCAGCAGTCACAAATTCTTGCCCGTAAGTACGATGCCGTCATTACCAACCCACCGTATATGGGCGGCAGCGGCATGAACGAAAACCTCTCCCGTTTTGTCAAGGAACACTATCCGGACAGCAAAAGCGATTTATTTGCTTGTTTTATTGAGCGCGGCTTAGATTTTATTAAAGAAACAGGCTTTTCATCTATGATTACCATGGAAAGTTGGATGTTCCTTTCCAGCTTTGAAAAGCTTCGTACATCTTTATTAAAAGAAACAAGCATTGTGAGCATGGTGCATATGCCCTATTTGGGCAAAGGCGGGACAAGTTTAGGAATTAACTTCGGCACTGCGGCAACTGTACTAAGTAAAGCGCACACCAATGGTTATGTGGCGGCTTTTGATAGAATTAGCTACTACGAAACAGATGATGAAGGGGTTCCTTTTTCTTTCCCTGTTGAAAACGAATATTATAAGCACACCAACACAGACAACTTCTCGAAGATTCCGGGCGCGCCGGTGGCGTATTGGGTGAGTGAGAGGTTGATAGATAATTTTGAAAAGGGGATAAGTGTTGATGATATCAGTGATTTCACTGGTTCGCAGCACATCACCGCAGATAACGATAAATATTTACGATTCATATGGGAAATTGAAAGGGAAAAAATCGGGAAAAAGAAAAGCTGGGCGCAATATGCAAAAGGTGGGGAATTCCGCAAATGGTATGGTAATGTATTGCTATGTGTTTGCACAACACCAGAGGCAATGCAATTTTATAAAATAAATTCAACGTCAAATTGTTTAGATGCAAAATACTGGTTCACCGAGGGAATAACGTACTCTGCCGTAACCAGTAAAGGAACTGGTTTTCGATACTTTCCAGCGGTAGGCGCTTTTGATAAAGGTGGAGCAACTCTATGCTATGTGGAACATTTGGAATATGTTCTGTCTTTGTTAAACTCAAAAGTTGCACAGTACTTCTTTGATTTTTTGAATCCAACAATCAATCTACAGGTAAAAGATGTAAAATCCATTCCGGTAATTCTAAACAAAGAAGGAGAACAAATCGTTTTTGTAATAGCACAAAAAGCGATTAATACGTCAAAAAGTGACTGGGACGATATAGAAACCAGTTGGGATTTCAAAAAGCATCCGATGATTTGAGGTGATTTGTTTGTATAATGATGTAAAGTTTAAGAATGTCATTCCTCTTCATGACAAAAATTTTCAAGAAATTTTGAGATTTTATTTGTTTGGATGTCCAGTTGCTGGAGCCTCATATAGTGCAGACACGTTTGAACAACTCGGCTGGAAAAAAGAATCATTTTCAACTCTAAAAAGTAAGATGTTGAAAGCCGCTTCTCCAGACCTAAAAGTAAATTATTTTCCATGTAAAAAAGAAGAATTAGAAAAGCGTTTTCAACAAATGGAAAAGCTTGCTACTTCCAAAGAATTTTGTGTGTTTTTAAAACATGATGAAACCAGAATAATGGATTCCCTGTACAGTGCCATTCGAAACGCCTTAGCTCACGGAAGCTTCACACTCAAAAAAGCAAATAAAAAATACATTTACTTTTTCGCAAATTATGATGTGTATTTAAAGGCACAAATTCGTCTTCACGAAGAAACTCTTTTAAACTGGGTAAAAATAGTTAAAAATGGCCCCTATCCATCGGGGCAGAAAGGATGACTTCAACGTGAGTGAAGCAATATTAAATACATTTGCATCCGTCGCCATTGCCTACGCAACGGCAAAGTTTACACTTAGGCACGATAAAGAAAGAAAAATTTATGCAAAAAGAGAAGCAATTTATTTAGAACTTTTTGATTTAGTGAGTTCCCTACAAAATTGTCCAGATGATATTTATGCCGATAAATATTATCAACAATTAGTACATATACGGGCAAAGCTAAATCTATTTGCTTCGTCTGAACTTTGCACTCTTTTTGAACAATTTTATTCAGAAACTGCAAAAAAGTATAAACAATACGGCGATTTATTTTGCAGTCTAGAACGAGAACACGAAGAACAAGATCGCAAAGAATATGACAATGCCACAGAGGACACGTTTAGATACGAGGAAGAACTATACGCGAAGGAACACAGATTTTCTGATGCAGAACTGTCTGACTACCTTTTAAAAATGGTTAGCCTTATGCGTCATGACATTGGAACGGGAAGAAACTTATTTGGAAAAGTCAGCAGGTGGTTCAAAAACATACTAAACAATTTAAAGCAATTTGGGAAAGATAAGATACAGAAAGGAAAATAACCATGTCCCGCCTAATATCCGCCAAATACCACGAAGTCCGGCAACAATACCTTGACCGTTTTACCCAGCTCAAGCAAAACGAAGAAGAACTGAACCGCATTTTCATCGATATTTACGGTCTGCAGGGAGAGCTGACCCCCGAGGTTGCCGAAAAGGACGTGACCGTTTACCGCATCATTGACCAGCCCAACGAGGAGCAGCGCAAAATGGCCTACGTGCTGTCCATGCGGGAGGAGATTGTCAGCCTGATCTCCTATATGGTGGGCTGTATGCTGGGGCGGTACAGTCCCTATGTGGACGGGCTGCTGTATGCTGGCGGCCCGTGGGATGAAAAGGAGATCTGCGCCCGCATCGCCGAGGGGGCCAAAAGCTGCGATTTTTACGATGAGTCGCTGGGGCTGTTCCTGCCGGACAAAGACGGCATCATGCCCATCACGGACGATGAATACCTGCCCGACGACATCGTGACCCGCACCGAGGAATTTGTCAAAAAGGTCTACGGCGCGGACACGCTGGAGGAAAACCTGAAATTTCTGGCCGATGCACTGGGCAACAAGGGCGATACGCCCCGGCAGGTGCTCCGCCACTACTACTTGAACGACTTTTACGCCGACCACCTGAAGAGCTACCAGAAGCGGCCCATTTACTGGCAGTTTGACTCCGGCAAGCAGAATGGGTTCAAGTGCCTTTGCTACCTGCACCGCTACGACCGGGACACCGTGGGCCGGGTGCGCACCGACTACGTGCATGAGATTCAGGAGCGTCTGCGCACCCAGCTGGAGGGCGAACGGAAAACGGTGGAGTCCGCCGACGGCCGCGCCCGGGTCAACGCCGTCAAACGCGCCCAGAAGCTGGAAAAGCAGCTGCTGGAGGTCAACCAGTACGAGGAGATCGTCCACCACTACGCCGATATGCGTCTGGAACTGGAGTTGGATGACGGCGTGAAGGCGAACTACGCCAAGCTGGCCGAGCTTTTAACGAAGATCAAGTAAAGGAACGATCGCAAGTGAAAGATACGCTGAACGCGCGTTTTCGCGCCCCGCTGCCGGACTACTACCGGCGCAGGATCATCGTCTGGAAGGATGAGACGGGTGAATTTGCCGATACCGTGGCCGACCTGCAGCTGGAGAACGCCCGAGTCCTGACCATGCGTCCCAACGCCATGTTTGAGCTGCGGCGGCAGATCGAGGTGGACTTTGCGGACGAGAACCTGCTGCTCTACTGTCCCATGTCCTTTGAGCGTCCCGAGGATAACTGGCTGCTGGATGTGTTCCTCTACAGCGAGGAATTTCGGGCGGACTACTGGTCGTTGCTGTTTGCGGAGCTGAATATCGAAAACACGCGTCCCGTGCGGGAGTACGCCAAAACCGTTTCCGCCTTTTTTGCCAGCAAGGAGCGCCGGGCAAAGCTGCGCGGTCTCCGGGAGAAATATGCCAACGAGCGCGAGCTGCAGACGGGCATTTTCGGTGTGCTGTGCGGTGCCAAAACCTACGGCTTTGCCGAGGTGGTCAAGCAGGTGCTGTCCTGCTCCCCGGAGGATGAACCCACGGCGCTGAACGCCATGGCAAAGTTTTGCGGCGAAAACGCCTTCTGGAACGCCTGTGAGGAAGTCTACGGCTATGCGGGCGCGCCCGAGGAACTGCGGCTGACGGCCTACCTGCTTGCAACGGCGGCGCTGAACGTCTCCGGCGCGTCCGCTCTGCCGGGGCTGCCCTCCAACGGGGCCTATGCGGTCCAAGCCTACGGCTTCTTTGCCGGCTGGTTCCATGCGGATCGGGAGACCCTCATGGCGCTGTGCCAGCGTGTGGAAGACGCGTTCGACGTGTCCGCCCTGCTGAAACGGCTCAGCCGGGACGCGCTTCTGACCATGGTCGTTTTTCCGGCGGCAGACCGGCTGCTGCTGGAAAATGCGTTGAACAGTTTTGCGGAAGGATGCTTTTCGCTGGATGATGCGGAAACTCTGCTCCGCGCCCGGCGCGATCAGCCGTGGGCGAAGGAATACGTGCCCTACTATGGCGCCGTTCGTGAACTGATCGATATGCAGCGTTTTTATCTGGCGTACCGCGGCGGTTTTCATGCCGCCGAGCCAAAAGAGCTGTGGACTGCCTATGTCCGGGAACTGTACCGGATGGATCAGCACTATCGGGCGTTCTGCACCCGCTACGATCAGGCGCTGTCCCTTGGCATGATGGCGCTGGAAGATGCGCTGAAAGCGGCGGCGGACGCGGTGGAGCGGCTATACAAAAACTGGTATCTCACGGAATTGAACCTGACATGGACGCAGCTGCTCTCCTCGCAGGGGCTGGGCGCGCTGACCGGCGTTGCGCGGCAGCAGGACTTCTACCAGCAAAACGTCGCTCCCATGGACAGCCGCGTTTACGTGGTCATTTCCGACGCGTTCCGCTATGAAACGGCGCAGGAGCTTGCGGCGCAGATGACCGGCAAATTCAGCGGCAACACGGAATGCGGCTGCATGGCCGGACTGCTGCCCGGGGTCACCTCCGTGGGAATGGCTGCGCTCCTCCCCCATCGTGCTCTGGAAATGGACGACCAGTTGAACGTTCTCTGCGATGGAAGGAGCACCGAAGCGTCTGACCGAGAGGCGGTCCTTCACGCCGCCTGCGCGGAAAGCGCTGCCGTGGACTATTTCCGTTTTCGTCAGTGCAACCGCGCCCAGCGAAGCGAGTTGGTCAAGGGGAAAAAGGTCGTTTATCTCTACCACAACACCATTGACCGCATCGGCGAAAGCGACGGCAACGTATTCGAGGCCTGCACCGGCGCCATGGATGAGCTGATGCAGCTGATGCGTATCCTGACCAATGAACTAAATGCGGCAACGGTGCTGATCACCGCCGATCATGGTTTTCTGTATACCCGTTCCCCCATGGAGGAATACGAAAAAACCGGCAAGGAGATCCTCACCGGGGAAATTCTGAAATACAAGCGCCGTCATGCCATTCTGCGCGGCCAGAGTACCGATCCGGGTTCCGTTTCCATGCCGCTGGACGCCTTCGGCCGAAGCGACCTGATGGCGGTATTTCCCAACGGCTGTATGCGTTTCCGTCTGCAGGGCGGCAATTCCGCCTATCTGCACGGCGGCCCCTCTCTGCAGGAAATGGCAGTTCCGCTGATCCGCTATCAAAATCGAAAAGCCGGGCAAAAGGGCTTCACGGCCATTACCAAGGTCGATCTGATCCTGCTGGGCGAAAACCGAAAGATCAGCAACAATATCTTTTCTCTAAACTTCTATCAAAAACAGCCCTGCATCGGAAAAGTCCAGCCCCGGACGGTCACGGCCCGCTTTGAGGACTCCGGCGGCAAGGCCGTCAGCGACGAGCATCGCCTCCTTTGCGACATGACCGCCCCGGAAAACGATCAGCGTGTCCTCCGCACCACCTTCCGTCTGCTGGGCAGCGGCTATGACCGCAGCGCCGAATACTGGCTGGTTCTGCGGGACGAGGAAGCAAAATGCGATCTGGAAAGGATCCCCTTCCATATTGACATCGTATTCGAAAATGATTTTGACTTTTAAGGCGGCGACAGTCCATGGCCTTCAACAAAAAACGAATCGTATACAAAAGTGGAAAGCACTACTACAGCAAAACCTATCACCCCAAGCGAAAGCAGGAATCGAACCACGCCCTTGGCGCTGCGGCCGCGGCGGTCGGTGCTTATCTGTTCAACGGGATCGGCGAAAGAAGCCTCGCTTCCTCCAGGCAACCGCCCGCAGCACAGCTGCCGCCTGCCAGAATCGAAACTTCTCAGCGTACCTTTCACTACACGGGAGGAAACAATCACATGGATGCTCTGGATCATAAAATCGTCGAATCGTTTCCCGGAAAAATCGTCCGCAAAGACCTGACCGCCATGCTCAAGCGAGGCGCAAACGTGCCTACCTTTGTTCTGGAATACCTGCTGGGTATGTATTGCGCAACGGACGACGAGACTGCGATCACCGCAGGCATCGAGAAAATACGAAAAATCCTTGCCGAAAACTACGTGCGGCCGGAAGAAAGTGAAAAGATCAAATCGCTGATCCGTGAGCGTGGCGAATATACCGTCATTGACAAAATATCCGCCCATTTGGACGAGTACAACGACTATTACGTCGCCCGTTTCGCCAATCTGGAGATCGAGCCTTTTCTGATCCAAAGTGAATACGCGGTCAATTACACCAAAATTCTGATGGGCGGCATCTGGTGCATCGTCCGCATTGCCTACACCTATAAAGAAGATTCCTTTGAGGATGAAAAGAAAAACAAGAAGAAAAAACGCGGTCCAGAGGATTCTCCCTTCCACATCACCAGTTTAAAGCCCATCCAACTGCCCAATCTGGATCTGGAGGAGATCATCGCCAAGCGCGCCGACTTTTCCACCCAAGAATGGATGGATATGCTGCTGCGCACGGAGGGCATGGAGCCGGATGCTCTGGAGAAAAAAGAAAAGCTGCACTTTCTGGAGCGCATGGTGCCGCTGGTGGAGCACAACTACAATCTATGTGAGCTCGGCCCCCGCGGCACAGGCAAAAGCCACCTGTACAAAGAAATTTCCCCTTATTCCATTCTGATGAGCGGCGGTCAGACCACCACGGCGAATCTGTTCTATTCCATGTCCGCCCGGCGCGTAGGTCTGGTCGGTCACTGGGACTGCGTTGCCTTCGACGAAGTGGCAGGAATGCATTTCCGCGATCAGGACGCCATCCAGATCATGAAGGACTACATGGCCTCCGGTTCCTTTGCCCGTGGACGGGATATGATCAACGCGGATGCCTCCATGGTATTCGTGGGAAACATCAACGATTCCGTTCAGAATCTGCTCAAGGTCACACATCTTTTCAGCCCGTTTCCACCGGAATTTAACAATGACAGCGCCTTTTTCGACCGAATTCATTACTATCTGCCGGGCTGGGAAATTCCCAAGATGCGTTCGGAATTGCTGACGGAAAAATACGGTCTGATCACCGACTGTCTGGCCGAATACACCCGGGGAATGCGGCGCATGGATTTTACGCATGTGCTCGATGAATATTTCCATTTGAATCGAAAATTCAATAAACGCGATGAAATTGCTGTGCGTAAAACCATGTCCGGACTTATCAAGCTGCTGTTCCCTGATAAAAACATAACGCGCGATGAACTGGAATGGCTTCTGAAATATGCCATCGAGGGCCGCCGGCGGGTGAAGGAGCAACTCAAGATCATGGCAGGGATCG
>ERZ827108.4078-NODE-4078-length-11207-cov-6.664724_pt1 | contig 11207 bp, 9 predicted proteins | sample MGYA00519921_ERZ827108 | MGnify/ENA primary metagenome ERZ827108 (study PRJEB31778, sample SAMEA3449258) | human gut metagenome | biome: human gut; feature: human-associated habitat; material: faeces | place: United Kingdom | collected 2010/2012 ... | reverse complement strand
TGTAAATGCAATAATGGGTTTGTTTTATGAACTGCCACACTACAACGGCAAAATCAGAATGGAGATTAACTATGACAAACAACCAATTAACAAGAAAACAGCGTGCAGCTGTAGTCAGACGACAAAAAATCACACTTGCCGCAGGCATTGCGGTTTTAATTTTAGTAATTATATTCGTACTAGCATTTAAAGGCTGTAACAGTAAAAAAAAGAATAACGACAAAACAGTCCCGGCTACTACTGAGACTACTACTGATGACAATAAAACAACAACAGAAAACAACAGCGAAAACATAAAATCTGAGGAGGCCCAGGATGCTTCCACATCATCAGATAACAATGCTGATAATAATTCTGATGGAGGCTCTGATAACAATTCAGGTAATGATAATAACAGCTCTGATTATTCAGGAAGCCAGTATGCTGATTCGCAGTCTGTCTCATCCAAAGGATTTTCAATCCAGACTATCAATGGAATAACATATGTTGATGGGGTGCTTATCGCCAATAAAACTTACTCTCTTCCAAGTGATTTTATTCCTCAGGACCCTGAGGTTCCTGTAACAAGCCAGCGAAGCACAACAAGTCTTGACAGAACACTTATGAGTGCATGGCGTACGATGCAGGCTGATGCTTCTTCACAGGGACTTAATATCTATATTGCAAGTGCTTACCGTTCATACAGTTATCAGGTAAATCTATATAATTCCTATGTAGCAAGAGATGGAAAAGCTGCCGCAGATACATATTCATCAAGACCCGGTAATTCAGAACATCAGACAGGGCTCTGTTTTGACCTCAATTCTATAGATGACAGCTTCGGCGATACCGCAGAGGGCAGATGGGTCAATGACAACTGTTATAAATACGGCTTCTGCATACGTTTTCCTAAGGGTAAGGATACATACACAGGCTATCAGTATGAATCATGGCATTTAAGATATGTCGGCAAAGATCTTGCTGAAAAGCTTTACAACAATGGCAATTGGATTTCACTTGAAGAATATTTTATTGTAAATATACAACCAAACTCTAATAAAATACCAATAAGATTTAATGTAATTAACTTTCCAAATGTATCTAATTCAAAAGTTTTAATATGACCTTTCTTTAAAAATATAACATTTAAAAATGCAATATATAATATACTTAAACTTAAGAATGCTAAATTAACATTTACATTCATACTAGCCACCTACCTTATAACAATTGTACCACAAAAAGAAAAAAAGTTATAGTACTTTTATAGCTTTTTTATCTTCTTTTTATTATTTTCTACTATATAATTTTCTATTCCTAATCCAGAAACAACTATGAGTGAATTATTAGGTATACCTTCCTCGGTAAGTGCAATATTATTTCTCTTTCCGCATCCACTAAGAGGAAATTCATTTCTCTTATTAAAGACAAATTGTGAAGTAATTTCTTTTCCAAATATTTTTAAGCATCTTTTATAAATACTCATAATTAATTTATTAGTATCTTTGATTTTAGCATCAGGCATAGCAACAAAATGAATTACATATTTATCTTCTATTTTTATAACTTCACAAGATAAAATATTTTTTGTATCTTTTAAAACAGTATCCGCTATTTGAAATGGTTGTATCTTATCTTCAGAATTAATTCTACCTTTCATATGAATTTCACCATATCCGTCTTTATAACCATATACACAGCAGTCTCCCCATACTTTACCTAAACTATCTTTAATAAAGAATTTATCAGTAGCTTCAGGATTATTTTTATAATAAAGCATAGTACAAGGTGAATTAGCTACTACTCTACCTATTTCTCCAGGTTTACAAGAGTTACCAAATTTATCAAGAACATCAACATGGACCATATTATATGTTCTAAGTCCTTTATCTTCTTTCTTTAATAAATAATTTAATTTTTTTCTTTGCCATTCTTTAAATAATACAAAGAATAAACCACCATGTTCGCAGTCTCCTCCAGCCATTGACATCACAACCGGAGATAATAGTGAATGAGTAAATTTACTACCAGCATTTACTTTTCTTAAAAATTTATTACAAAACTTTTCTTCACCAATAGAATTTGGTTCTCCTACTATCATTGGTACTAGTAAAAATGGCATCTTAACATTTTTAAACTTCTTATTATTTAAAATATCATTAGCACACCTTACAAAGAAACTTCTAGTAGCGGTAACAAAACTTGGTTTATTTATAAGTAGACTATATACAAAATGATCAGGAGTATATATAGGTTCTACTGCAATTTCTGATCCTTGCATTAATGGATCAGTAATACATGACATAATATTAGTATTAGAATGTGTTGGAATATGAGCAAGCATTCTAAGATTTTTCATTGATGGAACTTTAGATATTTTAGGATCATGATAAATACCCATTACAATATAACTTTTAACATCATGGACTATAGCTTTAGGTCTACTAGAATTAGTGGAACCACTTGAATAAGTAATTGTAAATTCATCATCTAAATTAACTTTTTCAATATAGTTACCTTTATATTCTTTTCCAAGATTTAAAAATTCAGAACTAAACATAAATCTACTACTATTATCTTTAATTTCATTTCTTCTATCTTTAAAATCATACCATTTCTTTTCTAATTTTATATATGGATTTTTACCATTAAGTAAAGATTCTGTTAAAGATATTAATACTACCATTTTATTTTTAGATTTTTTAACAGAATCATCTATAACACTATATTTGTCATCAGTAGCAAATAAAATATCACTATTACATTCATTTATTATTTCCGTAATATATTCTTTATCAAAACCTTCTCCAAATATATTAGCCTTAGCTCCTATTAAACTAATACCTCCAAGTAAATAAATAAATTCAGGAGTATTAGCCATACATATAGGTATTTCATCTCCCTTTTTAATACCATAAGCCTTAAGAGCTTTAGCATATTTAATAACATTATATTTTAATGTTAAATAATTTATTTTAGTTCCTTTATAAAATAATGCTGTTCTATATAGTTCTTTATCCCTTCTTTTAAATATTTCTTCAAATAAAGAATTATTATGATTTTCCTCTATTTCTTTTAATAATTCTTCTGTAGTCATTTCTTTCATACAAAAACCCTCTTTCCATTTAATTTTTTTCTCATAAAGATGATATTATTTTACCACAAAAGAAAAATTTTTACAACAAAAAAGAATAACACTATGTTATCCTTAATTATTATTCTTCAGTTTTTTTAGAAGCTTTTGCTTTTTTAGGAGCTTTTTCCTCAGTTACTTTAGTTTCTACTACTTTTTTAGAAGTATCTGCTCCTTTATAAAATCCACATTTTGGACATGCTCTGTGAGGTCTAATTTTAGCACCACAGTTAGTACATTCTACTAGTCCGTTAGCGGTAATTTTATAATGAGTTCTTCTCATATCTCTTCTAGTTTTACTTACTTTTCTAAATGGAACTGCCATCTTCTTCACTCCTTCCCTATAATAGATCTTTTAAACTACTTAGTGGATTATTCTCTAATTTAACATCATCTTCACTAATTAGTCTCCAACCATCACCCTCAAGTGTTAAATCTTTATTTTTATCATTAACACACTTAAGAGGAATTTCCACAAGAATATTTTGCCATAAATCTTCCGTAATATCAATAGTTTTTTGAAAATTTATTCTTGTTTCATCTATTTTTTCATCAATACTACTAGTAAAATTATATTCATAGTCCTCTAATGTTATATCATCAGGTAATATCATTGTACCACTAAGAGTACCAGATAATTCATAAGTATCATCTATTAACCTATCTAGATATCCATTAAAATGGACATTATTTAATCTTCTAATTGTACTAGTTTTTAATAGTTCGTCATTAATAACAACATCATTATCAATAATAATCTTTTTATTATTAACAACAAGATTAAATAATTCAATTACCATAAAATTTCACCTGCCTAATAATTATATAATATTTTTTACAAAATATCAACCTTTTTCTTGATTTTTCCTTTTTTTATAACGATATTATCTATACTCATGGGATAAACAAAGTTAAAATATCTAAATATTCCTGATGTTTTAGATAGTTTAGTAATACCTCCACTTATAATTAAATGTGTATTATTTATATCTTTTACTCCTCTAGTATTATCTGCAAATAATCTATTATCCGGAGATATTAGTCCTCTATTTCCTTTAATAATTTTATCAAGATAATATGGCATCATCCCATTATGCATATGACCGCAAAAGATAAAATTAAAATCTTTAAGTTCATTACTAATATCATTATCAATCATGTTAATAGGAGAATGACAAAGTACAATCTTTATTTTATTACAATCCATATTATTAAATAATATTTTATCTTTTTTAATTCTATCTAACAATAATTCTTTAGATTCATGTTTATTCTTGTAGTAATAATCATAATCTTGTTCTAATAAATATACTATAATTTTATCATCTTCATAATAATTATTATATCTAGATAAATATATTCCATCTATTCTTGATACTTCTAACCAAAATTCATTATTATCATCTCTTACCCCTTTATAACCTTTTCTAATAGCTAAATCATGATTACCTAGAGTAATAAATACCTTATGTTTCTTTCCTACTTTTTCTAAGAATTTTATTAATTTATCCCTCTTATCTATATTATTTACTACATCAGTACTATCTAATAGATCTCCTGCTATAAAAATATACTCACTACTAATTAACTCATTATAAATTAAATCTAATTTCTTATCATTAAAAATATTAGAATAATGTAAGTCTCCAAATACCATCATATTTATATCTTCATTACCCATATTATAACAATGTTTCTTTATATCTATCATTTTACACCTCTAAAAGAAAGATAGTAATTATTCATCACTATCATTACTTACTTCTTTCTTTATTAATACTTCTCTTGGTTTAGAACCATTTTGTGGACCAATAATACCTCTTTCTTCTAGTAAATCTACTATTCTAGCAGCTCTATTATATCCAATACGATATTTTCTTTGAATAAGAGAAGCGGATATTTTACCAAATTCCATAGCAAAATCTACAATATCATTATATAGTGGATCATCATATTCCTCTTTTGATTCATAACCATCATCATACTTAGTATTATCACCATTCTCACTACCACTCTTATCTTCTGTAAGTGAGTGATCATAATTAGCTTTTTGTTGTGATATTGTATAATCTACTATTTTTTGAAGTTCTTCATCACTTACAAAAGCACCTTGTATTCTAATAGGAACATTCTCACCCATTGGTTTAAATAACATATCACCTTTACCAAGTAGTTTTTCTGCTCCAGCTTGGTCTAATATTGTTCTAGAATCTATTGATGATGATACAGCAAATGATATTCTAGATGGAATATTAGCCTTAACAACACCAGTAATAACATCAGTAGAAGGTCTTTGTGTTGCTACGATTAAGTGAATACCAGCTGCTCTAGCCATTTGCGTAATTCTCATAATTGAATCTTCAACATCTTTAGCGGCTACTAACATAAGATCTGCTAACTCATCAATAATAAATACTATATATGGCATCTTAACATAATCTGTATTAGTTTCACACATTTTATTATATGCTGTAATGTTTTTACACTTAGTATCTTCAAATACTTGGTATCTTCTTTCCATTTCTACAACAATATTTTTTAAAGCAATAGAAGCTTTTTTAGGATCAGTAACAACCGGTGTAAGTAAGTGTGGAACTCCATTATACATTGATAATTCAACCTTTTTAGGATCAACCATTACTAATTTTACTTCATCTGGTCTAGCTCTCATAAGAATAGAAGCTATAACGCAGTTAATACATACTGATTTACCACTACCAGTAGCACCTGCTATTAAAAGGTGTGGTGTAGCATTAATTTCAGCCCATTTAACAGTACCCATGATATCTTTTCCAAGTCCAACCGCAAGAATAGTCTTATCACTAGGAGCAGGTAATTTAGATAATATTTCTCTAAATGAAACAGCAGAGTTTACTTTATTAGGAAGTTCTATACCAATAGTACTTTTTCCTGGAATAGGAGCCTGTATTCTAACGTCTTTAGCAGCCAAATTAAGAGCTATTTCTTTCTGAATAGAAAGAAGTTTATTAACTTTAGTACCAGCTTTTAATTCAAGTTCATATTGTGTAACTGATGGTCCAATATGACATTCTTTAATCTTACCTGGAATATCAAAATCTGCTAATACTTTTTCTAAAGTTGCAATATTTTGTTTAACTGCTTCAATATTTTCTTTGTCATTACCAGCTTTAGCTACTTTAAGTAAACTAAGAGGTGGAAGTTTATAATTTAAATTAATTTCCGGTTTTTCCATTACATTATTATCTTCATTACTACTAGTCATTTCAGTAGCGGATTTTATTGGAATATCTGGTTCACTAACTACTTCTTTATCACTAACTTTATCTATGTCTTTAGAAGACAATATAATTCTTTTATCTTCTTCTTCACTATGTTCTTTTTCTTTCTTTTCATGTTTAATCTTGGGTACTTTAATTTTCTTAATTAAATCTATAATACTAGTATTAAATAATAATATTGTACCAATAACTATTAAAGTAATAACTACTATCTTAGTACCATCTCTAAATAAACTATAGAATAAATAAGTAAATAAAGCTCCTATCATACCTCCACCACTATTAGAGATATAATAACTAAAGCCATCTACTAAACCTTTATTTGAAGAAGCATCAAATGCTTTTAATAAATTATCAAAAGTATCTGTAATAATTTTTACTCCTTCTTGACTATTTAATGTTATATATTTTACATGTAATAATACTAAGAATGAAATAACTATTATATAAAAACCTATCCATCTTAAACTACTAAAATTAGGCATCTTTCTTTTTAATATTAGATATCCTCCAAGTAATAATAAACTCATTAATAAAAATATATAAATATTTCCTACTAAAAAGATAGCAAATGCTCTAATAAAATTACCCGCAGGTCCATATGCTCCAATACCTATAATTGAAGCTAATATTAATATAATACCTATTACTTCATTACTATATTCGAATTTCTTTTTTTCATCATCTTTTTTCTTTTTTTTCTTAGCCATCTTATCAATCCTTTACTCGTATTAATTATAACATTTCTAGATATAAAAGTAAATGTTTTATAGTTATTTTTATTTTTTATTATTACCATTAAAGCCTATATATAATAGTCTTTAATGGTTATGAATAGCCTGTAGTCTATTCATAATAAACTATCATATTTGGGGTGAAGTACTTTCTAACTATTAGGTTACATAATATTTTTTCACAAAAAGGTAGACAACATCTAATATTTGTAGTATAATTAGTTAACAAGGGAAATACTATTAATAGTAGAGTATTTCTCTACTGCGAGTCTGCCATATGTATAAGATGGTTAGGACTCGACCCGTGTTGGGGCTGAGCCCCGCTTAAAAGAGCAACCTTAGGGTTGCTTTTTTAATTATATATTTACATAAATCTTTTTTTATTTACTTCTTTCATTATTTTCTTCATTTCCTCTAATTCAAAAAAGTATTTTTCTGATTTATTAAAGTTTAATTTATTTTGATATTTATAATTATATTTATCAATAACAGTAAGCATATCTGAAACTTGAAATAACTTTTTTTCAGTATGGTCAAAGTTTGATTTTCTTACGACATTTGAATATTTTGAAAAAATAATATCAATTATACTTGATAATGTTTCTTGACCATTATCATAATAAATAACTATTTCATCAAATGAACTAAAGTATTTTTCATTTTTGTATAAGAAAATTTCAAGTTCATCTAATATTTTCTTATTTAGTTGACTTCTAGTATTTAAATACTTTTTATTAATTAAAACAGTTTTTATTTTAATTTTAATACGCTTAAAAAATAAAAATAATGTCCAAAATATTTCTTTTCTTTTTTCTAAATGAAAATTAGTATAATCTCCCCTTTTTGCAATCAAAAGTGCTGAATGAATCATTCTATTATAGCCTATATTATTTAATTTTTTATTTAAATAATCTATTTCTTTTTCTATCGAATTAGAACTTTCATGAAAGGTTAAAGAAACTATATATAATTCTGAACTTCCACTACCAAAGCCAAAATCACCACTTTCATCAATAAATATATTTAATCTTTTCAAATATTACAACCTTCTTTCTGCTGAAAAATTTAACTCTTTTGAATTTTGTAGTAATATTTACTATAAAACAAATATTAAAAAGTGTCAATGATTTTTTTTAATTACATTGTAAAAAAAGAAAACTATTTATTATAGTCTTCTTTAGTCTTCTCTACAATTTCTTTTAAATATTTACTAGTATAAGTACAACCACTAATAGTATCTAGATTATCTAGATTATTTTGATTATTAATAATTTTATTTAAATAATCATTACTATATATCATATTAGTATAAGTTTCATGACTACTAATTACTTCAATATTAGAAATATTATTATTAGTAAAGATAATCTTTAATTTTATACTACCTTTACCAGCATATCCCATACCTTTAACTTCATATGTAGTAGTAGTCCCAGCCTTAACCTTAGATAATATTTCATAAGTATCATCTAATGGCTTAGTAATAATATTCTTACCTATTACAAAAGAAGATATAATACATAGAAGAATAATACCAATTAATATAATATTACCTATATTCTTTTTATCATATAATTCAACACTTAATTTATTAATAAATATAGTAATAATATTAACTATAAGTATCGATATAAGTACTCCTTCTGGTAATGGTGTTAAATATCTAATACCCATAGTAATAATACCCATAAGTATACCACTTATTACTTGTCCTCTTCTTGTAATAGGAGTAGTTACTGGATCAGTAGCCATAAATACTGCTCCAAAAAGTAAGCCACCACTAAGTATATTAAATAGAATAAACCATATACCTATACCTTTAGTTAAACAAATAATAATACTAATAATAGTTACACTACCAATATAACTAGTAGGTATTCTCCATTTAATTATTTTTTTATAAGTCAAATATATAAAAGCAATAATACAAAGTAAACTACAAGTCTCTCCAATAGCACCAGGTATATTACCAAATAAAAAGTTAAATAAACTACCATATGGTTTAACTAAATTATCATAAGTAACTAAGTATCCACTAGCGGTCATATTAGTAAGAGGAGTAGCACTACTTACTACATCTACTTCATAGGGATTAAGATAACCACCAGTTAGTGATGAAAAGATAACTGTAATAAATAAACTACCTACTAAAGCAGGATTTAATTTATTTTTACCTAAACCTCCCATTAATACTTTAGATAAACTAGCTATAATACTACCTATTATTACTAACCATATAGGAGTATTAATAGGAATAATAAGAGATAAAAATACCCCAGGTATAATAGCATAACTTTCACTAAATAACTTATAAAAACTTCTTTTATCCTTCTTAATATAATAATATAAATATTCAGTAACAATACAAAATAAACTAGCTACTGAAGCAAATATAAGTGGTTTAAATACCAAATATAAATTACCATAACCTTTAATAATTGGATAAATACCATTCTTATATGTAGAAAATATAATAAATGGAATTAAAACAACTAATATAGTATACATCATATTAGAAGTACTATTACTACTCTTTAGAAAGTTACCACTTCTTACTTTAAATTCTTTCATTTATGATTCACCTTCTCTTTAGCAATATTAACAAATTCTCTAACTTCTATTTTAGAGGGACAAATATAACTACATAATGAGCATCCTATACATTTGTTACATTTAAGTTTCTTTAAATTATCTATATTATCAATATTTTCCATAATAAGTACTGGCATAATATTAGCAGGACATACCATTGTACATTTACCACATTTAATACAAGGTAAATTCTTTTCAAAATGATCTTCCATCACAATAATAGAAGTAACATCTTTAGTAATAACAACATCATCACAAGGCATACTCTTACCCATCATTGGTCCTCCAACAATAAAGAGAGGATTCTTTATATTTTTATATCCATCTAAATTACTAATAATCTCACTAGCTAAAGCACCTATTTTAACTTTAACATTTTTCTTTTTCTTAATACCAGGACCAGTTATAGTAATAACTCTCTCAGTAAGAGGTCTATTATATTTAAACATTTCATATATAGCATATATAGTAGAAACATTATTAACAATAATACCTTTTTCACTAGGATATTTATCATATTCTATACCAAGAGTATTTCTAACTACTAGTCTTTCCCAACCATTAGGAAAAGCATCCTCTACCAATCTCAAACTAATATTAGGATAAGTCTTAATATATTTATTAAACATTCTAATTGATTTAATATCATTACTTTTAACTGCTATAATAGCTCTAGGTATCTTTACTATTTCTAATATATTATCAATAGCCTCTAATATAGAATCAGCATAATTAGCCATAACTGCTTTATCACAAGAAACAAATGGTTCACATTCTACACCATTAACAATTAAACATCTAATATTATCCATACTATACTTTAAAAAAGTAGGATAATCAGCACCTCCAAGTCCCGATATACCATTATCTCTTAAATCATTAATAAATAATTCTTTAGTATAACTATTAATATCTTTACTTTTTAATTTACTCTTTTCATATTTTTCTTTAAAATCATTTTCAATAACAACACATTTAATTCTTTTACCATTACTAATTAATTTATTAGTACCACATACAGCATATCCAGATACTGAACTATGTACAGGAAAATTATTATCCTTATTAATAGCAACAATCATTCCTTTATATACATAATCTCCTTCTTTAACTAAATACTTATATGTAGTACCATTCTTATTTTCAAGTGGTACATAAACAAACTCAGGTTTAATATACATCTCTATATTATAATCAATCTTATTACTACTATCAATTCTAACTGGTTTATTCATATCTATTCTCCTCTATGATAATAATATATCATAAAATTATAAAAAAATAAATATATTTATTACCTTTCATGAAAATCCAAGGTATTTTCATGTCATTACTAGCCTGTAGTCTAGTAATGAATAATTATTAGATATTATATTCAAGGGTGAAGTACTTTCTAACTAAGAATATTCTAAATAAAAAGAAGATAAACTAGTATCTTCTTTAACCATTTAATCTAGCATTCTTACCAGTAGCATATAAGTTAAATGATAATGTCTTATTCTGCATAGT
>ERZ827108.4076-NODE-4076-length-11212-cov-2.900511_pt1 | contig 11212 bp, 10 predicted proteins | sample MGYA00519921_ERZ827108 | MGnify/ENA primary metagenome ERZ827108 (study PRJEB31778, sample SAMEA3449258) | human gut metagenome | biome: human gut; feature: human-associated habitat; material: faeces | place: United Kingdom | collected 2010/2012 ... | reverse complement strand
TAAAAGTATAAGTTCGGGAGTTTTCGGAATGAATGACTTTGAGCCGAAAATTCCCGAATTTCTGCGGCAGAGCGTCACTCGGTTCGATTTCGGATTTTACTGAAAATATTCACATTTTGTACATAAATTGAGCGGAATTATCGTTGATTTTTGCGCATAGGTTTGGCATAATAAGGTAAAGATCGGCGGTTTTGACGTCCGAATGACGGTGAGCGGGTCTTCTGCCGTGCAGCTGCGGCAAAAAGTTAAAACAAAAAGAAAAACAAGATGGAACGGAGAAAAACAATGGGATTCAAAAATGACAGCGTATACAGAACGAGACGGATACTCTGCCTTGTTATTTTTGTTCTGCTGCTTTCAATTATTGTTGTGTGCATATCGCTCGCCTGCCGCGGAACATGTGCAAACCACGGCGATTCGCACGGCCCGGCGAGCGCAAAGCCGTCCGCACCGCAGCCTGCGGTCACGGATACGCCCGCATTGCAAACGGAACCTGCTCAGACGGATAATCCTCCGGCAACTCAAACGGCAGAAACCCCGGCTCCTTCCGACGGAATCCCGCTTGTTGTTACGGAAGGTGACATGAATGCCGTCATGGCAAGACTGGAGCAGCTTAAAACACTTCCTTCGGACAAAACGATCATCCTGCTTGACGTTGGACACGGCGGATTTGACCCCGGTTCGCTCGGACTTGATACGGGAGTTCGTGAAGATGAACTGAACCTTCAGGTTGCACGGTTCGTTGCGCAAAAATTAGGCGAAAAAGGTTACTATGTCTTTATGACGCGCATGGGCTCATATGCCGTTGCGGACACCAAAAACGAGGATATGCGCCTGCGCAAAGAGTTCATGAAACTCGATATTTTCGATGCTGCAATCAGTATTCACATGAATTCGTACCCGGACGATCGCAGCGTTGACGGCACACGGCTCTTCTACTACAAAGAGGGCACCAAAGGGCAGACGCTTGCAACAATTATCCTTGACGAAATCTGCAAAGCAACGGGGCAGCGCAATCGCGGGACAAACAGCGGAGATTTGATGGTTGTACGCGAGCCTGTCGCGCCGAGCGCACTCGTGGAATGCGGATTCATTTCCAATGCAAATGAGGAGCGTTTGCTCGCAAATCCAAATTATCAGGAAAAGCTTGCTCAGGCGGTCGCAGACGGTGTTGAAAAGTTCTTTAACTCCGACACTTGAGGCCGGTAATGCAGATATTACTGAAATGATAAAGAATCACGAAAAATCCGCGCAGAAAAAACTGTGCGGATTTTTGATTAAGTCACGTTTATAACACTTTATTCCACAAAATTCGTCCCATACCGCCATTTTTTGCCAAATTTGCAAATGACGAAAAACAAACACAATCAAAAAGCAATTGCTAAGCCGAGCTGAAAATGAAAACTAACAGAGTAAAAACAAAATTAATATTGCAATACGAGAATAAGCAGTAAAATCGAAACGGAAAACACTGTCGTTTTATCCCGCTGCAACCGGATTGAAAATGCGGTGAAATCAACAAATTTTGCGATTCGGGTTGCATTTTTTGAGATATGTGTTATAATGTATACGATGCGTTGAGTAAGGGGTGCGATCAGGGGCACGGAGCAGCGCATCAAAAAGCACAAACGGCTGACGGCTGAGCCGCCGCCGAAAACGAAGTCCCCGCTTTTGTGCGATCGGGCGGGGAGCCGCAGGCATCGGGCGCACGGTGCGAACGGCAAACCAAGTGCATTTGTTAGAAAGACAGATGGGAAGGAGGCAGTATGAAAAAGCTGTTATCGGAAGCAGCAATTCGTGCAAAACGTATTTTTCTTGCAATCGCATCATTCTTCAGCACATTGTGGGCAAAGGTTCTTTCAACATTCCGAAAGAGCAAAAACGCTGAAGCAAAAACAACGTATTCACTCAACAACAAAAGCTCCGCGGGAGGAGCGGGCAAACATGTTTCCGCCGCAGGAGGCAAGGTGCTTTCATTCTTTAAGAGACTGCCTGCTCTTGCAGTGAAATACAGGCTTGCAGTATCATGTATCATGGTCGTCATAATCGGCGCAATCGTTATCGGCGTTGCGCTGGGCGGCAAATCTTCAAAAACTTTCAAGGGCGATCAGCAGGCTCTGCACTCGAGTGACAACCCGGCGGCGGTCACCCAATCCCCTCAGAACACCGAGCCGGGATCCACCGATGACCCGGGTGCAGCGACGGAGCAGCCCGGCGATACCGACCCTGCCGAAAACACGACACCTCAGGCAACGCATAACATCTATATCACCCCCGTGCCGATCGTTTCAATGCGTCCCGTTGACGAAACAAAGGATGTTGCGAAAGCAGGAGAACACAACGATGTGATTCCGGATGTTCAGGAAAGGCTCATGATCCTTTGGTACATGGATCAGGATGAACCCACGGATTATTTCGGAAATATAACAAAAAATGCATTGCGCGTATTCCAGCGCAGGAACGAACTTGAGGTCACGGGCAGACTTGATCCCGCAACATACGAACTGCTTATGTCGAATGATGCAAAGGCATACCTCTGCATGATCGGCGATTCGGGACAGGATGTTGTTGCTGTCAAACAAAGACTTTACGAACTCGGCTATGTCGATACGGAGGACGGCGGGTTTGACGAAGCTATGGAAGCCGGCGTAAAGGAATTCCAGGCAGCAAACAATCTTTCCGTTGACGGAAAAGTCGGAAGAAACACAAAAGAAGCTCTTTATAACCCGGAATGCGTTCCGAAAGCGTTTAATATAGGTGATTCGGGCGACAACATCCTGCTCTATCAGAACAGGCTTCAAAAACTCGGTTATCTCACAACGGAGCCCGACGGCATCTACGGAACCGATACTCAGATGGCGGTTCGCAGGTTCCAAGAGCAGAATTCGCTTATTGCGGACGGCTATCTCGGACCTATCACGAGGGATACGCTGATGAGCGATGACGCAGTCGGCAATGCGCTCAGCTACTCCATGCACGGGTCGGATGTTAAAAATGTTCAGCAGAGACTGTATGAGCTTAACTATCTCCGCGCAAAGAATATCAACAGCTACTACACAAGCCTTACCGAAAAAGCTGTGAAACTTTTTCAAAAAAATAATGGGCTTACCGTTGACGGCAAAGTCGGAAGGCATACCATGAGCGTTCTGTTTTCCGATGATGCGGTGCGCGCCTCCTCCCCGGTAACGGACGGCGGAACCGGAGGCGGTGGCGGTGGAGGCGGCGGAGGCGGCGGAAGCAATCCTACGCCCAAGCCTTCCGATCCCGATCCGGATCCCGATCCCGGTGAAGGCGCAAGTGAGCGTATCGACAGGTTTATCCGCATTGCGCGGAGCAAACTCGGTTGTCGCTACGTTCGCGGCGGAAAAGGGCCGAACGTGTTTGACTGCTCCGGTTTTGTATACTGGTGCATCAACAAGGCAGGCATTTCGCAGGGCTACATGACGAGTTACATGTGGCGCAGCTGCACCCGCTATCAGCGCAACAACAATATCAACAACGTCAAACGCGGAGATGTAATCGTTTATTACGGTCACGTTGCAATATGCAGCGGCAAGTGGACAATGATCGATGCATCGCAGTCCAACGGCAGGATCGTTGAACGCTCGTTCAATTCCAACTATTGGCACCGCAACTTCATCTGCTCATTCCGCATATTCAGATAATATCGGAACAGAAAATTCAACTTCATAAGGCGGAGCGGTGAATGCATTGCTCCGCCGATTTCTTTTGCGGCAAAAAAACACTTGCAATTATCCTTCGAATGCTGCATAATGAAAAGCGCAAAGAAACAACACAAAAAGGCATGAAGCAGCCGACGGTGCATAAAGGCAACGACATATAAGTGCCGACGGCATATGCCGATGCAAAAAAGAACGGACAGCGAATGACTATGAAAAAAGAAAGCAGACGCAATATTTCAAAAAAAACGGTTTATTTCGGCATTGTTTTCACAGCGGCGGGTTTTGCTTTGCTTGCTGTGCTTTTTGCGATGACGGGCAAACAAAACTCAACCATGAGCAGGCTTCGGGCGGAAAGGGAGGAACAGCAGTGCAAACTTCAGGAAGCCGAAATTCAGCAGGAGGGGCTTGAAGAGCTGAATGCATACATTTCGAGCAGTGAATTCCTGATAAGATACATGCGCGAAACGCAAGGATATATGCTGGACGGAGATATAAGGTTTGATGTTGATGATCCGAATGCAATTATCACAACATCGGTGCCGATTTCAAGCGCACCGGTCTCTGCCGACGCTCACGATACGCCGGAACCTGCGGAGCCGACAGCAGAACCCTGAAGAGGCGCAATCTGCGAATACAACCTGCAAAGGAGTAAAAAATGGCGGATACTTACATAAAAAAAGACATTGTCGGCGGAGCGGATTCCGTTGCGGTTATTGATATAGGTTCAAACTCAATCAGATATGCGGCGGGCAGGAACGGAAAAAAACTCGTAATAACAACGCGTCTCGGCTCAGGCCTTGCACAAACCGGGCGGCTTGATGAGGAACGAATGGAAAAGAGCATTTCCGTAATTTCAGCTTTGGCATCGAATGCCCGTCATTCGGGATATATTCCTTTCGCCTATGCGACAAGTGCGGTCCGCGATGCATCGAACAAAGCTGAATTTGTAAACAGATTAAAGCAAAAATGCGGTATCACGGTCGATGTTTTGAGCGGAGAAAGAGAGGCGCAGTATGCGTTTGAAGCGGCATGTAATTCTTCCGACGGGTGCAGCGCACTCATTGATATCGGCGGCGCGTCAATGCAGATTGCGGAGGCAAAAAGCAAGGTGAGTTATCCGATAGGCTGCGTTCGCGGAAAAGATATTGCGCTGCAAAACAGCGGCAAAACGGACTGCGATGATGATTTTGAGACGCAGCGTACCGCAATAAACAAATATATGAATGAAATTATCGGCACGCCGAACCGACGACTCGGAAAATGTGCGGGAATCGGCGGAACAATAACCACTCTTGCTGCTCTTTCGCTCGGTATGCGTGAATATGACCGCGATGAAATCGAAAAGGCTGTTCTTAACAAGTCAGAGGTTGAACAGCTGATTGTAGGATTGAGCACAATGGGCACGGAAAGAAAACTAAACCCGCTGCTCAGAGAGAGGCACGACGTCATAATGTATGGGGCGGCTGTTCTGGCACATGCAATGGAGCTGTTCGGGATTGAAGAGGTTCATGCCCGTGATCGTGACGGCTTGGACGGATACATGCAGTATGTGACGGAGCATTTGCTCTGACGGAAACTGCCGGCGGTTGTGCCGAAAAATAAGCGAAAACAGAAAAGAAAAGCATTGCTTGAGGAGGATTGAATAATGAGACTGATTATAGCGTCAAACAATAAAAATAAGATTCGCGAGATTAAAGAGATACTCGGCGACAAATTTGAAGAAATTGTTTCAATGAGGGAAGCGGGCATTGAACTCGATGTTGAAGAGGATGCGGATTCGTTCATCGGCAATGCACGCAAAAAAGCGGAGGAAACAGCGAAACTTTGCCCGCAGGATGCCGTGCTTGCGGATGATTCGGGCCTTTGTGTCGATGCTCTGAACGGCGCACCGGGAGTGTATTCGGCAAGATTCGCCGGGGAGGGGCATGATGACGCCGCAAACAGGGCAAAGCTTTTTGCCAAACTTCGGGATGTTCCCGCCGAAAGAAGAACTGCGCATTTTGCATGTGCAATGGTGCTTGTTCGTCCGGGAGAGCCCAATATTGAGGTTGTCGGAAGGGTTGACGGCCGCATTCTGTTCGAAGAGCGCGGTGAAAACGGTTTCGGATATGATAATATGTTTTTGTATGAACCGTTCGGCCTGAGTTTTGCGGAAATCGATGCCGAACGCAAGAACGGCGTCAGCCACAGACGCAGAGCGTTGGAACTGGTGCTCGATGCGCTGAAAAAACAGTAATTGTTTCAACAGAAGATACAGGGTAAAAAACAAAGCAAAAAACAAATGCCTCCGCGGAATGCGGCGGACTCGGGGAGAGCGTACGAAAGATGAGAGTTGCAGTTGTCAGCGATACACACGGCTGCCTGTCCATGCTTGACAGGTGCATTAAACTCGCAGGTCAGGTTGATGTGTGGTGTCATTTGGGGGATTTGACTTCGGATGCCGAAGCGCTCATGAGCAGAACGAATGCAAAGGTTTATGCGGTGCGCGGGAATTGCGATTATTTCGGAGGCTCGGCGCAAAGATACGAGAGCGAAGCCGTTGTTGAGCTTGGCGGAGCAAGAATCCTGATGATGCACGGCCATACGCACGGAGTCAGCCCGTATTCGTATGACAAAGCTGCATACAGGGCGGAGGAACTGCATTGCTCCGTGCTGCTGTTCGGACACACGCATATTTCAATCGTGAACAATGACGGGAGAGTGCTTGCGGTGAATCCGGGCAGCCCGTCCTGTCCGCGCGGAGGCAGAAGTCCCTCGTTTGCTCTGCTCGAAATTGAGAACGGCGATGTGCGGGCGGAAATTATAACAATGTGAAATTTTACGCCGAATTTATTTCGAGAAAACGAAAAAGGAAAAACATACCAAAATACTCGGAATTCAAGGAGGCACGGTATTTTAAACTACAAACAGGACAAAAAATAAATATATTGTTGAACCCCGCAGAACGGCAAATGCCGATTTGCGGTTTTTTTGTCTGAATTTCGGGCATTTGAAGCCCGTTTTTTGCCGCAGCAAGCAAATTTTCGGGAAAAACACGCACGCGAACAAGCTCGAATTATAAAAAGTATAATATCGATATTTCTTTCGCCTGCTTGCAAAAAGCATGGTTGCGTGTTATAATCACAATTGGCATAGGCGAATGCAAAAAATGAAAGTATTTGCCGTTCGTGCCGATTTATATCGAAGTCATACAATGAATGAGTATAGATTCGAAAGGAGCAATCACAGTCAATGTATAAGATTACGCTGAGAAAAGAACTCAATCCGACCGTCACCATGATGGAAATCGAAGCTCCCCTCGTGGCGAAAAAGGCAGAACCCGGTCAGTTCATCATTCTGCGCGTCAACGAAGACGGCGAGAGAATCCCCCTGACCATTGCGGGTTATGACAGAGAAAAGGGCACAGTAAGAATCATTTTCCAGATTGTCGGTGCAACAACAACTCTGCTTAATGCAAAAAAAGAAGGCGAATACATTCAGGATTTCGTCGGTCCACTTGGCGTTGCAACCCATATCGAAGGGCTGAAGCGCGTTTGCATCGTCGGCGGCGGCGTGGGCTGCGCGATCGCTCTGCCCATTGCACAGAAGCTGCATGAAATGGGCTGCGAGGTAACAAGCGTTATCGGTTTCCGCAGCAAGGATCTGCTGATTCTTGAAGATGAGTTCAAAGCTGCTTCCGACAGGCTCTTTGTTATGACAGACGACGGTTCTTACGGCAGGCACGGCAATGTTTGCGTACCTCTCAACGAAATGTTCGCAAACGGCGAAAAATTCGATGAAGTTATCACCATCGGTCCGTTGATCATGATGAAATTCGTTGTTGCAGCCGTCAAGCCCACGGGCATTCCCTGCACGGTTTCAATGAACCCGATAATGATCGACGGCACAGGCATGTGCGGCGGCTGCCGCCTCACCCTGCACAGGGACGGCGAGCGCATTACAAAGTTCGCATGTGTTGACGGCCCCGACTTCAACGGCTATGAAGTTGATTTTGACGAAGCAATGAGCAGAGGCGCGATGTATCGCGATTTCGAACGCCATGCGCTCGAAGAAACCTGCAATCTTCTCAACAAGGAGGTAAAATAATATGCCTAACATGAGCCCCAAAAAGAACGAAATGCCCACCCAGGCACCCGAAGTACGCGCACACAACTTCAACGAGGTTGCAACCGGCTATTCCGAAGAGACCGCGCTTGACGAGGCGCTCCGCTGTCTCAACTGCCCGAAGATGCCCTGCGTCAGCGGCTGCCCGGTCAACATCCATATCCCCGAGTTTATCGCAAAGATTCGCGAGAACGATTTCGAGGGCGCATATCAGGTCATTCAGCAGACCTCCTCTTTGCCCGCAGTCTGCGGCAGGGTATGTCCTCAGGAACTCCAGTGCGAAAGCAAGTGCGTTCGCGGCATCAAAGGCGAACCCGTCGGCATCGGCAGACTTGAACGCTTTGTTGCAGATTGGCATAACGCTCATTCCACCGAAGCTCCCAAAGCTGCGCCTTCCAACGGCCACCGCGTTGCTGTTGTAGGTTCCGGCCCCTCCGGCCTTACCTGCGCGGGCGACCTTGCCAAGAAGGGCTATAAAGTCACCGTTTACGAAGCTTTGCACACCGCAGGAGGTGTTCTTGTTTACGGTATTCCCGAATTCCGTCTGCCCAAGGCAATTGTTCAGAAGGAAGTTGACAACCTGACCGCCATGGGCGTTGATATGGAAACCAACACCGTTATCGGCAAGACTCTCACCATTGACGAGCTGTTCGAACAGGGCTTTGAAGCTGTTTTTGTCGGTTCCGGTGCAGGCCTTCCCAACTTCATGAACATCCCCGGTGAGGCATACAAAGGCGTTTACTCCGCAAACGAATTCCTGACCCGCAGCAACCTCATGAAGGCATACAAGGCTGATCCCGTGACCCCCATCATGAAGGGCGGAAACGTTGCGGTCGTCGGCGGCGGCAACGTTGCAATGGATGCTGCAAGGACTGCGCTGCGCCTCGGTGCGGACAAGGTCTATATCGTTTATCGCCGCTCACTTGAGGAACTTCCCGCTCGCCGTGAGGAAGTTGAACACGCAATGGAAGAGGGCATTGAATTCAAACTGCTCAACAATCCCGTTGAGATTCTCGGTTACAACAACCCCGATGACAAGCGCGATCCCAAGAACGGTTTCGTCACCGGCATGAAGTGCATCCGCATGGAACTCGGCGAACCCGATGAAAAGGGCCGCCGCCGTCCCGTTCCCGTGCCCGGCAGCGAGTTTGTGCTTGATGTCAACACCGTTATCATCGCAATCGGCACCAGCCCCAACCCTCTCATCAAGTCCACCACCAAGGGTCTTGAGGTAAACAAAAAGGGCGGAATTGTTGTTGAAGAAGGAACAGGTCTCACAAGTCGCGAAGGCGTTTACGCCGGCGGTGATGCCGTTACCGGTGCCGCAACCGTTATTTCCGCAATGGGTGCGGGCAAGGCGGCTGCAAAGGCGATCGACGAGTATCTCAGCAATAAATAATCGATTTAAAGCTGCAATTTCGGCATAAAACCGAAATTCGGCAATGAAAAAGATACTTGGCACAGTATCAATTTGATACGGTATCAAATACGCTCCGCTGCCCGAAACACGGCGGCGGAGCGCGGAAAAACAAAACCGAACAAAAACAATTTGCAGATTAAATCTCTGCCGACCGAAAAGCATTGCGCGCGCATCATGCGTGCGGCATCGGTTCGGCTCGGGAGACCTGCAGGGACTTTCCGGGCTTTTGTTTTTCAAAGGGATTTAAAAACAAATTTGTTTCAAAACAAAATCGGCAGTTTCCGAAATTACGAGGAAACAGCGATTTCAAAATATCTATTTTAATAAGGAGACGGAAAATGAACAAAGAGTTCGATTACAACGTGCTCGATGAAATTCTGAAAGAACACAATTACGATGAATCCCACACCGTTACCATTCTTCAGGAAGTTCAGGCACACTACAGCTACCTGCCCAAGGAAGCTTTCCCTTATCTTGCGGAAAAGCTCGGCGTACCCGAGGCAAAGATTTACGGCGTTGCAACATTCTATGAGAATTTCTCCCTTGAACCCAAGGGCACGAATATCATTCGCTGCTGCGACGGCACGGCTTGCCACGTTCGCCATTCCACCGAAGTTCTTGACTATCTGCGCAAGGAACTCGGCCTTTCCGCAACGAAGAGAACAACGGATGACCTTAAATTCACCGTTGAAACAGTTTCATGTCTCGGCGCATGCGGTCTTGCACCGGTCATCACCGTAAACGGCAAAGTCTATTCCCAGATGACAAAGGAAAAGGCAGCCGAAGTCCTTAAGGAACTCAGGGAGGAGAATTAACATGCTTAAAAACAGGCAGGATCTTATCGCGCTTCGCGAGGGCTGCATGGCTGCGGCTCAGCTCCAGAAAAGAAGGATTCTTGTTTGCGCCGGCACGGGCTGCGTATCCAGCGGCTCACTGAAGATCTTTGACAGGCTCAAAGAACTCATCGAAGCAAACGGCATCAGCTGCCCCGTCGAACTCAAGGTTGAACCCCATGAACCCGGCATCCATGGCGGCGAGTGCGCATGTCACGCTCAGGCAGAAAATGCCGATAACAGCATCGCAATGAAAAAGAGCGGCTGCCACGGCTTCTGCGAAATGGGTCCCCTTGTTCGCATCGAACCCGAGGGATACCTCTACACCAAGGTTAAGCTTTCCGATTGCGAAGAAATCGTTGAAAAAACGATTCTCAACAACGAGCCCATCGACAGGCTTGCATATAAGCGCAACGGCGAAATCTACAGGAAACAGGAAGAAATTCCCTTCTACAAAAACCAGACCCGCATCGTTCTTGAACACTGCGGCCACATTGATGCACTTTCCGTCAAGGAATATCTCAGCATCGGCGGTTACACCGCTTTTGAAAAGGCTCTGTTCGACATGACTCCCGATGATATCGTTAACGAAATCTCCGAGTCCAAGCTCCGCGGCAGAGGCGGCGGCGGCTTCCCTACAGGTCGTAAATGGGCTTCCTCCGCAGTAGTAAAAGAAAAAGAAAAATTCAGAAATACTATGAATATGGTATGGGTTATTTTGAATACATGGAACGCATTTTCACAGTTCAGAAGCGGCGTAGTTACACCGCATTTGTGGAGTGCACTTGCGGTTGGTGCACCGATGGCAGCAGTTGGTTTCTTTGTGGGCATGGCATTCCTGAAGAAGATTAATAAAGAGACTTTCCTGCGTATCGTATATTGTGTACTGTTGTTTGTTGGAGCAAACATGCTGATTACAAGTTTACTTGCGCTGTAATAGTTGCCTGGTGACAGATTTCTAAGTTATACTAAATTATGTAGAAAAATTTAGAAATGGATTGAGAGACAATGGAAAAAAATACAAATAGAAAAACAATCATCGGTTGGGGGGTGACAATCCTCCTGCCCCTGATCATTGGAGTAATCCCTGTACAGGGGATGTTTACAGAGAATCTTAGAAAATTCTTTATGATTACGGTGTTTGTAATTTTAAAGAATTTTCTAAGATTCTC
>ERZ827108.4071-NODE-4071-length-11217-cov-2.097474_pt1 | contig 11217 bp, 9 predicted proteins | sample MGYA00519921_ERZ827108 | MGnify/ENA primary metagenome ERZ827108 (study PRJEB31778, sample SAMEA3449258) | human gut metagenome | biome: human gut; feature: human-associated habitat; material: faeces | place: United Kingdom | collected 2010/2012 ... | reverse complement strand
TGAACTGGGACAGCTGGGAGCTTCCGAAGAACTCCTTCACCGCAGCCGTCACCGGCTTGATGTTGATCAGAGACTGGGGAGTGATCCCCTCCATATCCTGTGTGGTCATACGCTCTCTTACCACACGCTCCATTCTGGAAAGGCCGATGCGGTACTGGTTCTGTAAGAGCTCGCCCACGGCACGGATCCTACGGTTTCCAAGGTGGTCGATATCGTCCTTCGTACCAACGCCGAACTCCAGATGCATATTATAGTTAATGGAAGCAATGATGTCTTCCTTTGTGATGTGCTTGGGGATCAGGTCGTGGATGTGGCGGCGGATCTCTGCCTTTAACTCATCCTCTCCCATATCGCCTGCTTTTTCCAGGATATCGGCCAGCACCGGGTAGAATACTAACTCCGTAACGCCGGCCTCTTCCGGATCAAAGCCCACATAGGCAGCCAGATCCACCATCATATTGGAAAGGACCTTCACGTTCCTCTCCTCGGTCTGTACCCATACATAGGGAACAGCCGCATTCTGGATGGCTTCTGCCTGCTCCATGGTCACGGTCTTTCCAGCCTCGGCAAGGATTTCGCCGGTTGTGGTATCCACCACATCCTCTGCCAGGATCTGACCCGTGATACGGTTCTTAAAGTGAAGCTTCTTATTAAATTTATATCTGCCGACCTTTGCCAGATCATATCTTCTGGGGTCGAAGAACATGCTGTTCAGCAGGCTCTCAGCGCTGTCCACGGAAAGCGGCTCGCCGGGACGGATCTTTTTATATAATTCAAGAAGGCCGTCCTGATAGTTATCGGAGGTATCCTTTCCAAAGCTGGCTAACAGCTTGGGCTCTTCTCCGAATAACTCGGTGATCTCTGCATTGGTGCCGTAACCCAGGGCACGGATCAGGACTGTCACCGGGACCTTTCTTGTACGGTCTACGCGGACATAGAACACGTCGTTGGAGTCTGTTTCGTACTCCAGCCATGCGCCGCGGTTGGGGATCACGGTACAGGAATATAATTCCTTTCCGATCTTATCATGATCGATCCCATAATAGATTCCGGGGGAACGTACCAGCTGGCTGACGATAACACGCTCTGCTCCGTTGATGACGAAGGAACCTGTATCGGTCATTAATGGAAGATCACCCATGAAGATCTCGTGTTCATTGATTTCATCTTTATCTTTGTTGCAGAGTCTCACCTTTACTTTTAAAGGCGCTGCGTAAGTGGCATCCCGCTCTTTGCACTCTTCGATCGTGTACTTGATATCATCTTTGCAAAGTGTGAAGTCCACAAACTCCAGACTCAGATGACCAGCAAAGTCCGCGATGGGAGAGATATCCTCGAAGACCTCTTTCAGGCCCTCATCCAGGAACCACTGATAGGAATCTTTCTGGATTTCGATCAGGTTCGGCATCTCAAGAACTTCCTTCTGTCTCGAGTAGCTCATCCTTACGCTTTTACCGGCCGGCACCGGACGTATTCTGCTTTTCTCCATTGACGTTTCACCCCTGTTTTCTTTCTATATCAACTCTATTTTTGGGCATAATGGTACCCTTACGCGCAAGATACCACAATAGTGCACATTTCATATTATCATGCCCGTGTCAACATGTCAAGGAAATTTCCCAACATTTTCAAAGACTTAATTTTATTACTTTATCTGCCCAAATACTTTTGTTTATTATGTATAGTTTTATTGAATATATTATCTGGATTATGGTAGAATTTACAAATAACATTCATTCCCATCCGGGGCTGACAGAAGAAAGGAGAAACGATCTTGAGCCAGATTCACCTTGAAACGCTGGATGCGATCCTTGAAAAGCACCAGTGCGATCCATCCCAGGTCATCGCCATCATGCAGGATATCCAGAAGGAATACCACTACCTTCCGGAATCCGCCCTCTGCTACACTGCCAGAAAGCTGGGCATCAGCGACGCCAAGATCTATGGTGTTGCCACCTTCTACGAAAACTTCTCCCTTGAGCCAAAGGGAAAATATGTAATAAAGGTCTGCGACGGGACTGCCTGCCATGTGCGGAAATCTGTTCCCATCCTGGAGGAGATCCGCAAGCAGCTCAACGTCACCGAAAAGAAACCCACCACCGACGACATGCTGTTCACTATGGAGACTGTATCCTGTCTGGGAGCCTGCGGCCTGGCTCCCGTCTGTACCGTCAATGATCATGTATATCCGGCCATGACGCCGGAAAAAGCCAGAGAAATGATCCGTGAGATCCGCAGGAAGGAGGGCCTGGACGCATGAGTGAGATAAAAAGAATCAATACAAGAGCCGAGCTTGAACAGAAGCGGGAACACTTCATCCAGTGCCTGGCCACCCAGGATAAGCAGATCCTGATCTGCGGCGGCACCGGCTGTGTGGCCGGAGGCTCTTTAAAGATCTACGACCGTCTGAAGGAATTAATGGAAGAAAGGGACATTGCCTGTACCGTGCAGCTGGAGGAGGAGCCCCACGACCACAGCATCGGCCTGAAAAAAAGCGGCTGCCACGGTTTCTGCGAAATGGGCCCCCTGCTGAGGATCGAGCCCATGGGATGGCTGTATATTAAGGTAAAGGTGGAGGACTGTGAGGATATCATCGAGCAGAGCATCCTGGGCGACCAGGTGGTGGATCGTCTGGTGTACCGGGATAAGGACGGCACCCCCTACCAGAGGCAGGACGATATCCCCTTTTATAAGCAGCAGACCCGGGTGGCCTTAGAGCACTGCGGCCACATCAACGCCGAATCCATCCGGGAATACATCGCCATGGGCGGTTACAGCGCTGTGGCAAAGGCCCTGTTCGACATGACGCCGGAAGGGATCGTAAAGGAGATCTCCGAGGCCGGTCTCCGGGGACGCGGCGGCGGCGGCTTCCCCACAGGAAAAAAATGGGAGCAGGTGCTGCGTCAGCCCGGTCCCGAAAAATACGTGGTCTGCAACGGAGACGAGGGCGATCCGGGCGCGTTCATGGACCGCTCTATGATGGAAGGCGATCCCCACCGTGTCCTGGAGGGCATGATCATCGCCGGCATCGCCACCCAGGCCCACCAGGGGTATATTTATGTCCGGGCGGAATACCCACTGGCCGTGGAACGTCTGTCCATGGCCATCGACCAGGCCAGACAGAGGGGGCTTCTGGGTAAAAACATCCTGGATTCCGGCTTTGATTTCGACATCCATATCAGCCAGGGCGCAGGAGCCTTCGTATGCGGCGAGGGAAGCGCTCTCACCGCATCCATTGAAGGAAACCGCGGCATGCCCAGAGTAAAACCGCCCCGTACCGTGGAGCACGGCCTGTTTGACAGTCCCACGGTCTTAAATAATGTGGAGACCTACTGCAACGTGGCCCCCATCATCCAGAAGGGAGCCGCCTGGTATAAGACCATCGGCCCGGAAAACAACCACGGCACCAAGGCCTTCGCCCTTACCGGAAACGTCAACAATACCGGACTCATCGAGGTTCCCATGGGTACGCCTCTCCGGAAGGTCATCTTCGACATCGGCGGCGGCGTCAAGGACGGGGAATTCAAGGCTGTACAGATCGGCGGCCCCTCCGGAGGCTGTCTCTGCCTCAGCGCCACCGAGGACCATCTGGATATGCACCTGGACTTCGACTCCTTAAAAAAGGTGGGAGCCATGATCGGCTCCGGCGGCCTGGTGGTCATGAACGACAAGAGCTGTATGGTAGAGGTGGCCCGGTTCTTCATGAACTTCACCCAGAATGAATCCTGCGGCAAATGCGTTCCCTGCCGGGAGGGTACCAAACGGATGCTGGAGATCTTAACGGATATCACCGAGGGACGGGGCACCCTGGAGCACATTAAGCTTCTGGAGGAGCTTTCCTCCACCATCTCCGAGACAGCCCTCTGCGGCCTCGGGAAGTCGGCTCCGTCTCCTGTCAGCAGCACCCTGAAATACTTCCGCGACGAATACCTGGCCCATGTGGTGGACAAAAAGTGTCCGGCCGGCCAGTGCAAGGCCCTGGTGACCCTGCAGATCGATCCGGAGCTCTGCCGCGGCTGCACCAAGTGCGCCAGACTGTGTCCGGTGGGAGCTATTTCCGGTTCTGTGAAGCAGCCCCATGTCATCGACACCCATAAGTGCATCAAGTGCCGCGCATGCCTGGACGGCTGCAGCTTCGGCGCAGTAAAAGAAGTATAAGGAGGGGAGACACATGGCTAAATATATGATCGTAGACGGACTCCGCGCAGAGTTCACAGACGAAAAAAATATCCTTCAGGTGATCCGGAACGTCGGGATCCACATCCCCACCTTCTGCTACTATACGGATCTTTCCATTTACGGCGCCTGCCGCATGTGCATGGTGGAACAGGGGATGCCGCCCCGGCTGGCTCCGGGCCAGACTCCCTCCTATGATGAAAACGGCTACCAGCGCATCCAGTGGATGCCGCGCCCCATCATCTCCTGCGCGAACACGGTGGCGGAAAACATGGGCATCCGTACGGACAGCCCCCTCGCCAGCGAGGCGCGCCGCGGCGTGATGGAATTCCTGCTTACCAGCCACCCGCTGGACTGTCCCATCTGCGACCAGGCCGGGGAATGCAAGCTCCAGGAATACTCCAACGACTACGGCCAAGTGGAAGGCCGCTATGAGGAAAAGAAGACCAAGAAGGGCAAGAACCTGAGCATCGGCCCGCGCGTGAACCTGGACCAGGAGCGCTGCGTGCTCTGCGGCCGCTGCGTGCGCTTCATGCGCGACATCATGCATGACGAAGTTCTCACGATGGCCCAGCGCGGCACCTTGCTCGTTGAGCACCTTCAACGCCATCACGGTCTATCCGGGCCGTGAGCTGGACAGCAACTACTCCCTGAACACCGTGGACCTCTGCCCGGTAGGCGCTCTTACCTCCAAGGACTTCCGCTTCAAGATGCGCGTCTGGTTCCTGAAGGAAACCAAGACCATTGACGTGGACTGCGGCACGGGCACCAACATCATCCTCTGGACGCGTGAAGACAAGGTGTACCGCATCACCCCGCGCCCGAACGACGCCGTGAACTCCTGCTGGATGCCGGACTCCCACCGCCTGAATTACAAATACATCAACGCGGAAACGCGCATTCCCCAGCCCGTCATACGCACGGACGCGGGAGCGCCCCACCGCCCGTCCACCTGGGAACCCGCCCTGGCCTCCGTCACGGAAGCCGTCAAGCGCGTCTCCCCGCACCAGCTCGCCATCATCGCCTCCGGGCGCATGACCAACGAAGAACTTTACATGGTCCGCCACCTGGCCGCGCAAATCGGCACGGACATGGTGGACATCGTCCCCCGCATGGGAGAAAGCGACGGCATGCTGATTGCCGCGGACCGCAACCCGAACACGAACGGGGCCAAGCTGGTGCTGGGCATTGAACCCGGCTCCAGGCTGGCCGCCATCCGCGACGGCGTGCGCAACGGCTCCATCAAGGGCATCCTCACGCTGGGGGAAGACCTCACCGCCCCGGAAGCCGGCTTCACGGCGGAAGACCTGAAAAAGCTGGATTACCTGTTCATGACCGCCCACAGCGTGAATGAAACGGCGCGCCACGCGGACCTGGTTCTGCCAGGCGTCACGTATGCTGAAAAATTCGGAACGATGATCAACGTCACGGGCCGCATCCAGCGCCTGAACCGCGCCATCCAGCCCGTGGGCTACGCCAGGGATGACTGGCAGATTCTCCGGGACATCACCCTTCTGCTGGGCGGCAACCCCGCGCTGAAAGACTTCAACTCCGCCCTGGACATCCTCACCGTCATGAGCACGGAATACGGCGCCCTTAACGGCGTCACCTGGGGCTCCATAGGAGACGGGGGCCAGCCCATTCTGGAAACCGGCGTCACCATTCCCGTGGTGGAACATGAAAAAAGCCAGGGCCGCTAATCACACTTCACACGCACACAACCTGTTAATCCGCCATGATTGATTCGATTCTAACCTTTTGCGACGAAGTGCTCAGCAACCCTGTGTGGTTCTACGTCATCACCCTGCTGATCAAAATCGTCATCTGCTTCGCCATCACCATCCTGTTCATTCCGGTCTGCGTGTACATTGAACGCCGGGTGGCCGCCTGGATTCAGGACCGCGTGGGGCCCAACCGCGCCGGCATCCCGCTGAGCATCTTCCGCCGCTTCGGGGCGAAGTCAGACCTGCCGTTTAAAAAGACGCTGGACTACTTCGGCCTTCCCCACGACGGCAAAATCGCCAACCTGTGCCGCTTCTTCCGCCTGGACCGCGACATTCCGATCTTCGGCCTCGTGCAGCCCATGGTGGACGGCGGCAAGCTGTTCCTCAAGCAGGACTTCACGCCTCCCTTCGTGCGCCGCGTGTACTTCTGGATCGCCCCCATCCTGGTGCTGGCCCCCCCGCTGATGACGGCGGCCGTGGTCCCCTTTGCCGGAGACCTTCACACCTCCTACGGCAACGTAAACATGGCGGTGGCCAACCTCAGCGTAGGGCCCCTGTGGATGTTCGCCATCTCCTCCCTCTCCGTATACGGCCTGGTGCTGGCCGGATGGTCCTCCAACTCCAAATTCCCCTTCCTGGGCGGCGTGCGTTCCTCCGCCCAGATGATCTCCTACGAAATCAGCATGGGCCTGTCCATCATCCCCGTGCTGATGATTTACAGCACGCTGGACCTCTCCAACATCGTGGAATACCAGGCCGCCAACGGATGGCTGCTGCTTCCCGTGTGGGGCGAGGGCCTGAGCTGGCAGCGCTGGATCCTGCTGGTTCCCATCGCCATCAGCTTCATCATCTTCCTGACCTCCATCTTCGCGGAAGCCAACCGCACGCCCTTTGACATGTCCGAATGTGAAACGGACCTCGTGGGCGGCTACCACACGGAATACTCCTCCATGAAATTCGCGCAGTTCTTCATGGGTGAATACGCCGCCATGGTGGTAGGCTCCTCCCTGGTCATCACGCTGTTCCTGGGCGGCTGGTCCATCGGCTTCGGCCTGGACGGGTGGCTCAACGAACACGTAGCCAACTGGGTGGCGGTCATCTGCCAGCTCATCGCGTACGTGCTCAAGCTCCTCTTCTTCGTCTTCTTCTTCGTCTGGGTGCGCTGGACGCTCCCCCGCTTCCGTTACGACCAGGTGATGAAGCTCGGCTGGATGGTCTTCTTTGAACTGGCCGTCATCAACATCTTCATCACGGCCGCCATCCTGTACTTCGTCAAGTAATCAACCTTCTTCATCCCGACAACATCACTATTATGGCCTTCAAAACGATCAAGCGCCCGAAGATTTCCCTCGGAGAGCGGTTCTACTTGCAATCCATCCTTGGCGGTCTCTGGATCACCATCAAGCACCTCGTTCTGGCTCTGCTGGGCAAATCCCGCAACAAGAAGGAACTGGCCGGCTCCGGCATAGGCGTCACGATGCAGTACCCGGAATTCCGGTGGGACAAGCACCTGCCGGAATACTACCGCGGGGCTCCCGTCCTGGTGAAGGGGGAAGACGGCCGCGAACGCTGCGTGTCCTGCCAGCTCTGCGAATTCATCTGCCCTGCCCGCGCCATCACCATCACCCCCGGCGCCATCAAGGAAGGCCCCTGGGGCAAGGTGGAAAAAGCGCCCAGGGAATTCCAGATCGACATGCTCCGCTGCATCTACTGCGGCATGTGCGAGGAAGCCTGCCCGGAACAGGCCATCTTCATGAGCCAGGACTACCTGTTCACCCCCACGGACAAGGCCCAGGCCATCCACAACAAGGCCAAGCTCTACGAAATGGGGGGCACCCGCAAGGGACTGGTCAACAAGTGGAACCAATACAAATAAATCACCCCGAAACATTCACTCCAATTTCCGTACGTTATGAACATTTTTGCCAGTGACATACTCTTTTACGTCTTCGGGGCCCTGGCCGTGATCCTGTCCCTGATGGTCGTCTTCATGCGCAACCCCGTTTCCTCCGCCATGATGATGGCCCTCTCCTTCGGAGCCACGGCCGCCGTCATGATCGGGCTGGGCGCCCACTTCCTGGGCATTCTCCAGATTCTGGTATACGCCGGAGCCATCATGGTGCTCTTCGCGTTCATCATCATGCTGCTGAACGTGAAGCGGGAAACCTCCCCCTTCCGGCGGCCCGTCTCCGTCGCCATCGGCGTCATCATCGCCGGCCTCTTCCTCGGCCAGCTCATCGGCATCATCTACTCCCTGCCCGGCGCGAAGGAAACGCACCGCTGCCCGATGGCCACCGCGGAACAGGCGTGGAACGATCTGAAGATCGGCCAGGACAGCGCCAATTCCGGGAAAACGGAAACCAACAACCTTTCCGGGGAATGCGCGCAGAAACCCTGCGTTGCTTCCGGCGGATGCACACGAGGATCGGACTATGCCATCACCAAGACATCTCTTGACCAATTGCTCCATTCCACCTGCGGCATAGCACCGTCCATCACCCTCCCTCCCCTCTCCCCCCAATGTTCCGCACACCTCTATCCGGAAGGCACCACCATCCGCGCGGAAATAGACAACGGGGAATTCCCGGATACCGCCCTGCTGGGCCGCACCCTGTTTGACAAATACAACCGGAGCCTGGTCATCGCCGGGCTGGCCCTGCTGGTGGCCTCCATCGGCGTCGTCGTGCTGAGCCGCCGCCCCTTCGGCAAATAACCCGAACCCCTTACCACAGCCATCATCATGATACCTCTTACGCATTACCTGATCCTCTCCGGCGTCCTGTTCGCCATCGGCCTGATGGGGGTGATTGTCCGGCGTGACATCATCGTCATCTTCATGTGCCTGGAAATGATGCTCAGCGCGGCCAACCTGTCACTGGTGGCGTTTTCACGCGCCCAGGGCACCATGGGGCTGCCCAATTACGACGGACAGGCCCTCTCCATCTTCATCCTGACCATCGCCGCGGCGGAAGTAGCCATCGGGCTGGCCCTCATCGTCTCCCTGTACCGGGCCAGGCGCACGGCCAGCACGCAGGACCTCAACACGCTGAAAGACTAAGAGCAACATACCACTTCAAGAACATGTTTAATATTGATATTCAATACACCTGGCTCCTGCTCTTCCTGCCGCTGGTCGTAGCCGCCTTCAACTGGTTCCTGCTGACCCGGCGTCCGAACGTCGCGGCCCTCACCTCCACCTTCTCCTGCCTGGCGACCTTCGTTCTTTCCCTGGGCCTGCTGGACCAGACCGGCTCGGACTCCTTCTCCTGGCTTCCGATCTCCGACGTCTTTTCCGTTGACCTGGGCTTTGTGCTGGACCCCCTTTCCACCCGCATGATGCTGGTGGTCACGGGCATCGGCCTGCTGGTCCACATCTTCTCCCTGAGCTACATGGCGGACGACAAGGCGAAAACGCGCTACTTCGCAAGCCTGAGCCTCTTCATGTTCTCCATGACGGGCATCGTCCTGGCGAACAACATCGCCATGACCTTCATCTTCTGGGAGCTGGTGGGCCTTTCCTCCTACCTGCTCATCGGCCACTGGTACACCAGGGACGCCGCCGCAAACGCTGCCAAAAAGGCCTTCATCTGCAACCGCGTGGGGGACTTCGGCTTCCTGATCGGCATCCTGACCCTCTGGGCGCTGACCAACACGCTGGACTTCAGCCTGATGGAAATGCCCGCGGGCCTCAGTGAAACCCTGCTGAACATCACGGTGCTGTGCCTCTTCTGCGGGGCGGTGGGCAAATCCGCCCAGTTCCCGCTGCACGTGTGGCTTCCGGACGCCATGGAAGGCCCCACCCCCGTCTCCGCCCTGATCCATGCGGCCACCATGGTGGCCGCCGGGGTGTACATGATGGTGCGCGTCCAGTACTCCATCGGCGTGGAAGCCTTCCCCGCCCTAGCCTGCAACGTCATTGCCGTCATCGGCGCCGTCACGGCCGTCATCGCCGCCTTCATGGCCACCCAGCAGAATGACATCAAGCGCGTGCTGGCCTACTCCACCCTCTCCCAGCTGGGCTACATGGTCATGGCCCTGGGCCTGCTGGCCGGGGAAGCGGCCATGTTCCACCTCTTCACCCATGCCTGGTTCAAGGCCCTGCTCTTCCTGGGCGCGGGCGCCATCATCTTCGCCTGCCACCATGAACAGGACATCTGGAAAATGGGCGGCATCATGAAGCGCATGAAGCTGACCTCCCTTACCTTCATCATCGCGACCATGGCGCTGGTCGCCATTCCGTTCACGTCCGGCTTCTTCTCCAAGGAAGCCATTCTGGAAGCCGCCCTGCACAAAAACCCGGTCTTCTTCTGGATCGGCGCGGGCGTGGCCCTGCTGACCACCTTCTACATGATGCGCGTGATCTTCGTGGTCTTCTTCGGCAAGAGCCGCAGCCACAGCTCGGAACACGCCACGGAAGTGGGCGGCCTCATGCTGGTTCCCCTGCTGATTCTGGCCGTGCTGGCCCTCATCTCCGGCTACGGCTTCATGGCTGACAGGCTGGTGCCCTTCAACGGGTTCGTTTCCGAAAGCTTCCATATCGGCATGCCCTTCTACGTCTCCATGGGCGCGCTGGTGCTCGGCATCCTGCTGGCGGCCGTCTTCTATGCGGGCTCCCCGGCCTCCGACAAGCTCTCCGGCAATGCCGTCTCCCGCGCCCTCGCCAACCGCCTCTACATTGACTGGTTCTATGACAAGGTGCTGGTCAGGGGCATCCAGGGCTCCCTGGCCGCCATCATCGACTTCATGGACCAGTTCATCATCTCCGGCCTCATCGTGGGCGGCCTGGCGCGGCTGACCGCCGCCGTCGGGTCCCTGCTGCGCCGCCTCCAGTCCGGCAGCATGGCCGCCTACACGGCCCTCTTCGGCATCGGCCTGCTCCTGGTCATCTACTTCACCGTCTTCTATTCCTGCTAACCTACCAACCAATCACACACCATGCTTATCTGGCTTGTTCTCATTCCTCTGATTGCCACGGCCCTCATCGGTCTGTGCAAGGCGCCCGCACGCCCGACAGCCCTGCTCAGCGCCGCGCTGACGCTGGCCCTCGGCATCTGGGCCCTGGTTAGCTTTGACGGCTGCTCCTCCTGCTGGTCCCGCTTTGAAGGGATGGACCTCCAGCTCACCTTGGCCCCGGCCCTGGCCAAAGTGATGCTGCTGCTGACCATCCTGGTGACCTTCGCCACCGTGCTGGGAACCAACCCGCCCAAGGGAGGGGAAGCCTCCTGGTACAACTCCGCCCTGCTGATTTCCGCGGGCGCCACCGGGGCCTTCCTGTCCGACAACATCATCTCCTTCTTCGCCTTCCATGAGCTGGCCC
>ERZ827108.4066-NODE-4066-length-11236-cov-6.280029_pt1 | contig 11236 bp, 5 predicted proteins | sample MGYA00519921_ERZ827108 | MGnify/ENA primary metagenome ERZ827108 (study PRJEB31778, sample SAMEA3449258) | human gut metagenome | biome: human gut; feature: human-associated habitat; material: faeces | place: United Kingdom | collected 2010/2012 ... | reverse complement strand
GTTGAAGAACCAGCGGTAGGTGGGCAGCGTGCGGCCGATGCCCTCGACCTTGTAGAACTTCCGGTCGTCGAGCTGCACCTCGGAGGTCTTGACCTCCACGGCGCCGACTTCGGTATTGGGGAACATCTTGGCCTTGTAGCTGACGCGGTAGAAAAGCTGCTCGCCCGGGTGGTAGAGCTGGGCTGCGGCAGGCAGCGCGGCGGTGAATAACAATATCGTGAATAACAATCGTTTCATGGGAAAAGGGTTTTTAATGGGTAAACGGTCTGCGGGTATGAAATATTACGAAATCATGGAAAAATCAATCTCTTCGCGTCCCGAATAGCGCCGTCTTAACTCCCTGAGGCCGCGGTGCTCAGGCAGGGAGAGGCCGCGGTCGCCGGAGAGGATACCGGCCGCTGCCTCGCGCGAGACGGTGAGTATCTGGACATCTAGCGTGGGGTTGGCGATCTTCAGATCAAACGCCATGCCGCTCTGGAGCGTGCCGTTGATATCGCCCGCACCCCGCAGTTTGAGGTCGAGCTCCGCCAGGCGGAATCCGTCGTTGGTTTCGCACATGGCGTCGAGGCGTGCCCGGGACTCCTTCGAGAGCTTTTCGCCCGACATCAGGATGCAGTAGGATTGTTCGCCGCCCCGTCCTACGCGCCCGCGCAACTGGTGCAGCTGCGAGAGCCCGAACCGCTCGGCCGATTCGATGACCATGACCGTGGCGTTCGGCACGTCGACGCCCACTTCGATGACCGACGTGGCGACCATGATATCGGCCTCGCCCGACTTGAACTGGCGCATCGACTCCTCCTTGTCGGCGGGTTTCATCTTGCCGTGGCAGATCGTGGTGACATACTCCGGCAGCGGGAAATCGCGCGATATGGCTTCGTAGCCGTCGGTGAGGTCTTTGTAATCCATGGCCTCGGACTCCTTGATGAGCGGATATACGACATAGACCTGCCGTCCCTTGGCGATCTCCTGCTTCATGAAGCCGAACAGGCGCAGCCGCGCCGCATCGGTGTAATGTACGGTCTTGATCGGCCGTCGTCCCGGCGGGAGCTCGTCGATCACCGAGACGTCGAGGTCGCCGTAGAGGGTCATGGCCAGCGTGCGGGGAATCGGCGTGGCGGTCATCACGAGGATGTGCGGCGGCTGCTCGTTCTTCGTCCAGAGCCGGGCGCGCTGCTCCACGCCGAAGCGGTGCTGCTCGTCGATCACCACGAACCCCAGGTTGGCGAACTGCACGCGGTCTTCGATCAGGGCGTGCGTGCCGATCAGGATGTGCACCTCGCCCGAGGCGATCCCTTCGAGCGCCAGCCGGCGCTCCCTGGCCTTCGAGGCGCCGGTGAGGATGGCGACCTTCACCCCCATGCCGTCGAGCATACGCATGATGGTGGCGAAATGCTGGCGGGCGAGTATCTCGGTGGGCGCCATCATGCAGGCCTGGTAGCCGTTGTCCACGGCCAGCAGCATCGACATCAGCGCCACGAGGGTCTTGCCGCTGCCGACGTCGCCCTGCAACAGGCGGTTCATCTGGTAGCCCGTGACGGTGTCCTGCCGGATCTCCCTGATGACCCGTTTCTGCGCCCCGGTGAGCGGGAACGGGAGTTTTTCGTTGTAGAAGGTGTTGAATACGCCTCCGACCTTCATGAACAGGAAGCCGTTGTTTCGGGCCAGACGCTCCGTACGGCGCGACTGGACGTTGAGCTGGATGCCCAGCAGTTCGTCGAATTTCAGCCTGTACTGTGCCTGCCGCAGCAGTTCGGGCGACTGCGGGAAATGGATGTTGTAGTAGGCGTCACGCAGCGGTATCAGCCCGTAGCGGGTTCGTACCTCGTCGGGCATGTAGTCGGGGATATGGTCTTTGGCCAGCGCCCATGTGTTGCAGATAATCTGATACATGCCCTTGGCGCCGAGTACGTTCGAAAGTTTCTCGGTCGAGGGATAGATGCCCTGCATGCCGCTTTCGGCCTTGCGTGAGAGCGCCTGCTCCATGGTTTCCAGCTCGGGGTGCGCCATCGACAATTCGCCGCGGTAGAACGACGGCCGCCCGAAAATGAGGTATTCGCGCCCCACTTCGACCCGTTTTTCGATCCATTTGATACCTTGGAACCAGACCAGTTCGGCCGACCCCGTGGGGTCGGAGACGTAGGCCGTGAAGCGTCGTTTGCGGCCCGTGCCGGCATAGGCTACGCCCGTTACGCGGGCGCGGAACTGGAGCAGGGTGGGCGCATCGTCGGTGATTTCGGCGATGCGGTAGACTTTCGTGCGGTCGATATAGCGGAACGGGTAGTGACGCAGCATGTCGCCCAGCGTACGGATGCCCAGCTCCTTGTCCAGAAGCCGGGCGCGGGCTTCGCCGACGCCGCCTACGAATTTTATGTCGTTGTCCAGATAGTCCACACGACAAATATACGAAAAAACAGGAAATCCGTATCGCGTACGGGGTGTTATTCCGTTTGCCGGGTGTTGCCGCGGGATATTCCGGGCTATTCCTGCGCGTCCTCCTCCAGCGTGACGTCGACACCGGTGCGTGCGAAACTGCCCCCGCACCATCCCTCGGCTTCCGAGACGCGGTCGGCTTCGGTGAATTCGACCGGAACGGACTGTGCCGCGAACTCCCCGCCGTTGGACGGGCCGTCGGTGTCGGTAAACAGGATGTCCGCCGTCGTTTCAATGGAGAATAATTGTCCGGGAAGTTCGTAGGAACCGTCGTCCCCGGTCAGGGCCTTATAGGGGCTGTTTTGTTGGAGTACCTCGATCCCGGGTATCGGGGCGCCGGTTTTGTCGGTTACCTTGCCGCCGACCCAGATCTTTACGTGCGGCGTTCCGTACATGGCGGTCGGCGGTTCTCCGTTTTTCTGTTTTTCGCAGGCCGTGAAGAACCCGAGCCGCGCGAACAGCAGCGACAGGCGTTTTTTTGGCGTTTTATCATGGCCGAAGCCGGAATGTGGATGCTGCCCGAATAGTAGGGAATAAACCGGTGTTCGCAAAATCGCGGATTATCTTTATCTTTGCATCACAATCGCAGAAGAGATGAATCTTTCGGAATACAGTCGCCGCCCGAGTTGCGAGGTGCGCATCGGGCGGGTCGTGATCGGCGGCGGGCACCCGGTCGCCGTGCAGTCGATGACCAACACCGACACCAACGATACCGAAGCCAGCGTGGCGCAGATCGAACGGATCGACCGCGCCGGGGGAAAGATCGTGCGCCTTACGGCACAGGGGCGGCGCGAGGGCGAGAACCTTGCCCGCATCGTCCGCCGCCTGCGCGACGAGGGCTTCGATACGGCCGTCGTGGCCGACATCCACTTCCTGCCCGAGGTGGCCGCCATTGCCGCGCAATATGTCGACAAGGTGCGCATCAACCCGGGCAATTACCGCACGGATCGCGGGGAGCTGGAGGAGTTGATCGCCCGCTGCCGCGAGCGGGGCGTCGCCCTGCGCATCGGCGTCAACCACGGGTCGCTCGCCAAACGTGTCTTCGACCAGTGGGGCGATACGCCGCAGGGCATGGTCGTCTCGGCCATGGAGTTCCTGCGTGTCTGCAAGGCGCACGGGTTCGACCAGGTCGTCGTGTCGATGAAGTCGAGCAACACGCGCGTCATGGTCGCCGCGTACCGGCTGCTGGTCGCGGCGATGGATGCCGAGGATATGCACTATCCGATCCACTTGGGCGTCACCGAGGCAGGCAGCGGCATCGAGGGGCGTATCAAGAGCGCCGTAGGTATCGGGGCGCTGCTCTGCGACGGCATCGGCGACACGATCCGCGTATCGCTGACCGAGGCCCCGGAGCACGAAATTCCCGTGGCGGAACTGCTGGTAAGGCATTTCGCGGAGCGCCCCGGGACATTTCCCGTGCTGCATCCCGAGCGTTACTCCCCGACCGAGTACCGCCGCCGTACGAATATACAGGTGCCGGTCGTGCACAGCGAGCCGCTCGACGGCTTCCGCGTAATCGAGGCTGTGTCGGGCAATCCCACGGCCGAGCTGCGCGCCGCGATCCTGAACCTCGATACCCCCGAACCGGTCGTCGTGAAACGCCGTTACGAGGAGACTTCGCCCGAGGCGCTGGCCGTGAAGGCCGCCGCCGACCTGGGGGTGCTGCTGCTCGACGGGCTGGCCGACGGCATCTGGATCGACGCGCCGGGATTTGCCGAAGACCAGGTGCGCGAAATCGAGCTGATGATCCTGCAGGCGGCGCGTGTGCGGTTCTCGCACACCGAGTACATCGCCTGCCCGAGTTGCGGCCGCACGCTTTACGACATCGAAAAGACCCTCGCCGACATCAAGTCGCGCACGTCGCACCTCTCGAACCTCAAGATCGGCGTCATGGGGTGCATCGTCAACGGCCCCGGCGAGATGGCCGATGCCGACTACGGGTACGTGGGTGCCGCACCCGGCCGCATCACGCTCTACAAGGGGCGCACGGTCGTGGCACGCAACATCCCGCAGCAGGAGGCGCTCGACCGCCTCGTGGAACTGATCAAGGCCGACGGCGAGTGGGTGGAACCATGACGATCCTGCCGCTCGCATACCTGCCCTCGGTCGAGTACTTCGCGCACTTGTTGCGCGGCGGGTGCGTCGTCGACCTGGGCGAGCATTTCGTGAAGCGCTCGGAGCGCAACCGTGCCCGTATCCTCGCTACGGACGGGGTGATGGAGTTGACCGTCCATGTGCGCAACGCCAACCGTCCCCGCCAGCCCGTACGCGACGTGCGGATCGACTATTCGAAACGCTGGCAGCACCAGCACTGGGGGGCGTTGGTCGCCTCCTACAAAGGGTCGCCCTATTTCGATTTCTACGCTGAATATTTCGAACCTTTCTACCGCCGGGAATACGGATTCCTAGCCGATTACAATGCCGAACTGCTCGGGCGGCTCTGCTCCCTGTTGCACGTACCCATGCCCGAGTTCTCCCAGACGTATGTCGATGCCGCCGCAGGCGACACCGACCTGCGCCCCAAACGGCACAAAGAGGGCCCGGCGTTCATTGCCGAGCCCTATGTGCAGGTCTTCTCCGACCGTATGCCTTTCCAGCCTAATTTGTCGGTTGCGGATTTGCTGTTCGCCGAGGGCCCTGAAGCCGTTTCGGTTTTAAGACGTTGCCGACTCTGAGCGTCACGCTGTCGCGCAGCGGCCCGGCGATGGCCTTGATTTCGACCGTGCCCTGCAGCGACACCGAATCCGTGCGGTACTGGCAGGCGGCGTATTCCGTCACGGCCAGCGTGTCGGCTCCTGCGAGCAGCGTGGGGGCCCCGGCCGACGAGTAGATTTGGAATGCCTGCCGTTCGCCGTCGCGCAGCGTCCGCCGCTTGTCTGTAATGTGCAGTGTCGGTTCCTCCTTGTTCCACAGAGCCTTATACAGGTAGAACGCATCCTTGCGCTCGCGGCGGTCGATGGTCACGAGTCCGGCACCGTTCACCCCGTAAGGCCGGCGTACCGAACCGTAATCGAACATGTTGTTGATCCATGTGCCCCAGAAGAGCGAGTCATTCTGGAGGTTCTTGGCGTACTGCTCGTGGAAGCGTGTCTGACGCTCTTCGGGCATCCAGTTCGCGCGGGGTGCCGCCTGGGCCGTATAGCTCTTGTGTCCGATGAAGCCGCTGCCCCCGTAACAGATTCCCGAGCGGAGGTGTGACCAGCCTTTCTGCAGCTGGTCGCGCCATACGGTCACGTCGTCCGTCGTACCTTTGCGCCAGCCTACGTCCTGTCGCCAGACGATCAGGTCGGTGATGAAGTTGATATTGCCGTCCTGGTCGCTGCAGGCCACTGTGGGACGCGAGGGGTCGAGGGCGTGTGCCGCCGCGTTGAGCTTGGCCAGGTAAGGGGTCACGTCGTTGCCGCGTGTCCAGAGCCGCGAAAAGATGCCCCACATCACCACCGAGGGATGGTTGTAGTTCTGGGCGATGATCTCCTGCAACTGTTGCAGGCCGTTCTGTTCGAACTGCGGGGTGGCGTAATAGGCCACGTCGCCCAGGAACGAGGAGCGGTGGAACGGCGCATCGACCCACGCCAGCATGCCCAGCTCGTCGCAACGGTCGTAGAGGTATTGCGCATGGGGCATCACGGCCGAGCGCAGGGCGTTGGCTCCAAGGGTGCGGATCTGGCTGAGGTCGGCGTCATAGTCGGGCGCGATGAGTGCGCCGCCCGAGATGGCGTTGTCGTGGTAGAGCGTTACGCCGTGTATCGGGATGCGGATGCCGTTGATCGCAAAGCCGCCCGCCGGGGTCGCCGCGATGCTGCGGAAACCCGTACGCACGGCTACGCTGTCGGTGACGGTCGCGTCGCCGATACTCACCGATACCCGGTAGAGGGCCGGGTTGGCGGGGCTCCACAACCGGGGGGCGTCGACCGAGAAGGGAATCGTGACGGGTTTCCCGTCGAGGCGCGCCTTCTGCCGTTTGGAAAATACGCGGTTGCCGTCGGGCGCCGTGATGTCGAGCGTCAGGACGCAGCTGTTCTCCCCGCCGGTGACGAGGTGTATCTCCGCTTCGCCTTCGACCCGATCTTCGCCGACCGAGTTCTGGCGCACCAGTATGCCGTCCGAGCCGAGGTAGAGGGGCGATACGGCGGTCTTTTCCGTGAGGATCAGCTCGGCTTCGCGGTAGATGCCCCCGTAGAGGTTCATGTCCGTCGAGGTGGGAAGCACGTCGTCGCAGTAGTTGTTGCTGACCACGACCAGCAGCGCATTGTCGGAACCGAACCGTATCTTGTCGGTGATTTCGAGCGCAAAAGCCGTACCTCCGCCTTTGTGCCCGCCGACATAATAGCCGTTGACGAAGACGTCGGCCACGCTTTGCACGCCGTAGAATTTCACGAATAACCGTTTGGTCGCCCATTCGGCCGGGATATACATGTTGTTCTGGTAGTTTGCCGTTGTCTCGAGGAAATATCCGGTGCCGCCCGTGTCGGTATTCCAGGTGTGGGGCAGCGTAACATGCCGGGCATTGTCGCTGCTGTTCTCCGACTTGAAGAAGAAACGCCATCCCTCGTTCAGGGGGAATACCTCGCGGGCCTGTGCGGCGGCGCAGGCGGCGAGGAGCATGAGTGTCGCTATGTATCGTTTCATTGTCGCGGATGGTTTTGGTGTCTTGTTGCAAAGATAATACAACGCCGGCTCAAAATCAAATTTTCCGTTGCAGGCGCCGTTTCCGTGCGGGGAGGGCATCCGCGGTCGGCTGTCCGGCGTTGCGCGGGACGAATGCCTGCCGGGGGCCTGTGTCCGTGTATTGCGCCGCTGGGCGGTTGTATGCTTCGCGGGCCGGCTGGGCCGGGTGCATGGCCGGGCGCATGGATGGAGCGGGCCCGGGCGAGAGCCGTGTGGCGTGTGTGGCGTGTCGCGGGCGATGCCGGAAAGAGGAGTTCCGGAAGAGTTCCGGGGAACTTCCGGGCATAAAAAAAGCGGCAGACCGCGCCTCTTCGGTCTGCCGCAGGCAGGAGTTTTACTTGAAAGTGGGAGTTGTTACCAAAAAACTATTGGGATGTGCGACCCCTGCTTTGGGGAACTGGTTTCCCGCATCCCCGGCACCGTCCCGAAGGACGGCGCCGGATATTGCGGAAAGGGAAGCTAAACTTATTCGGTTACGGGGGTCAGCTTGAACTCGAAGATCGAGCTTTCGTTGTATCCGTAGTTGCCCGTTACGGCGATCTTTGCCTTGACGGTGAAGGTCTTCACAAAGGTCTGGGCCGTGTTGTCGTTCACAATGAACTTGTAGCCGTCGGTGAACCGGTAATCCAGTACCGAAGCGCCGTCTTCGCAAACGACCGATGCGATCGACCACGTAGCGTTCAGGTTGTAGGTATTGCTGATCGAAGCCCAGTTCATGACACCGATCCACTGGTTCGTTACCACGCCGCCTTCCGTTGCCGAGAACAACTCGTTGTTTTCGAAGTCATACAGTTGGGCATAGTCGTAGAGGTTGATCTCCTTGCGTACGTTGGCCGGAACCTCGATCGAAACATTCTCAGCTACGGTCGGAACGGCGGTGATCGGTTTCTTGACCGCTACCTTGAAGTCGCGAACCTCGACCTTGCTGTCGTTTGCATCGTACAGCGTCGTGGTGATGGTGATGTCGTCTGCCGGGTAGGCGCTGTTCCAGTTCAGCGTCTTGCCGTCCGCCGCGATGGCAGGGCACTGGCCTGCCACCATGCTCTGCGGGATGTTCACGGCATACGTAACCGTTGCACCCACATCGGCGGGCTGTGCATAGAGGGCCAGCGTCAGGTCTACGTTATTGTACTTGAAGGTACTGTTCCGGTAGGTGAGACGTCCTGTCGAGAAATCGAGTACGCCTTCGAGCGTTACCACGCCGTTCAGCAGGCGTGCGCCTTCCTGGAGCTTGACCGTGGGCTTGGTTACCGTGAAGTCGCCGACCACCTTGATCTTGGGCCCGTAGGGAACCTCGATCGTCTGGTTCGCATTCATCGAGAAACCGATAGCACCCGTCGAGAAGTCCATGTTGCTCAGCGTTACACCGAAATGCGGGTTGTCACCGTTTGTACCGTTGAAGAATTGAATAGTCCGGTCTGTCCTGCCTGCATTGGGGGTCAGCGTCGAGGTGAAAGTCTTAGCGGCTGCTTTGCCAACGATTTTCCATACATTGGAACGAGTATTACCGAAATACCTGCGTAGGTCAGCAGAGCTGTAAACGCCTTTATCCCCAGCATTCCCTGAGATCTGGTCATATGTGTAGACATTCTGTTCCGTCAGGATGGGCTTCAGCGTCTTCGAAATATCGAGCGTCTGCGCCGTCGGGCCGTTTACGGTGATCTCGGCCGTGACCTTGATCTGGTCGCCCGCCAGAATGTCGATCGTCTTGCTTACCTTGATCGTCCGGACGCCTTCGCTATAGGAGTAACCCGAAACCTGGAACTGGATCCACTGCGAGTCGGGATCGTCGTGCGGGAGCGAGGAGCGTACTGCGGATACCTTGATACCTGCATCCAGGCCCGAGGCTTCCTCTACGACCCATTCGATCGGGTTCTCCAGATAGCCTGCGATGTCGTTGAACTGCTCTGCGGTGAGTGCGGGAGCGCCGCCGGTAGCCGCGAAGCGGCCTTCGCTGGTCGTGTATACGACGTTCGAGAAGTCGCCGTCAGCGTTCGTATTCCACTTAGTATACTGCCAATCGAACGAAGTCGGAGCCACGGCATAGTCGCCCAGCATTTCGCGGGTGTAAGTGATAACGGCAACGTACTGATCGAGGGTTACGATCTTGTTGTTTACAGTCATGGTCATATCGCCCCTGTCGGTAACCGTACCGCCGATATTGCGGGTATTGGGCGTTTTAACCGTAACAGTCTCCTTCGTCACGCGGTTGCCCGCTACGTTGTAGGATTGTGCCAAAGCCGGCGAGAAGGTGAAGTCGCTCGCGGTGATACCATTCGTGGAAACTGCAGCCGCACGCGATACGTTGGCGGCAACCTCGTCGCCGTCCTTCATGAATTTCGGCAGAATGTCCCAGTCGTACTTCTTGGCAGCGTCGGCTACCGGGATCAGCGTACCGTCGAAGTCTTCGAACACGACTACATATTCGCCCATCATCTTGAGGGGGGTCTTGTCGTTGTAGAACTTCGAATATTTTACCGTGTTGTACTCCAGGGCGCTCAGCGGCTGGTAGCCTTCGCCTTCGGGTTTGGCGACGATGAATTGGTCGGTGAGGTTTTCGCCGTCGGGTACGACTGCGTAGTATTTCGAAATGAACTCGATACCCTGCATACCTTCGCTGGCGCTGGTCTGCACGATTTTCAGGGCGATGGCGAGCACTTTTTCCTCTTCGAGCTGCTGCTTGTAGTAGTCCGTGTTGATCAGCATGCGGAACTGGCCTTTGGCCGCGCTTACCAACTCTATCTTTTCGATGTTGGTGAACTGGGCGCGCGTATTGGACGGGTTTATCTCTTCCTCGCAGAAATCAAGCGATACCGTACCGTTGGCATAACCCGTGACGATGCCGCCGGCGAGTTTAGCAGGGGTAACCTGGAAGGTGATCCACTTTTTGGGGTTGGTGTTCACGTCGATAGGCTCGCCGTTGTCGGGCAAGATATAATCGTTGCCCAACTGGATCATGTTCTCCGCCATCTCGTCCCATAAGCACGAGGGAACGAGTTCCAGCGACTGGATACGGTCGGCGAGTTCGCCTACCTGGCCTTCGAGTGCTCCGATACGCGCTTCGTGGGCGTCGATCTGATCCTGGAGGTTCTGTTTGAGGGCGTCGAGTTTCGATTTCAGCTCCGTGCCGATGATGCCGTCTTCGGCCAGCGCCGAGGTGATGATGCCGTTCACGCCGGCGAGGAATTCATCACAGTTCGCGTTGTAGGTGGCTTTCACCTCTGCGAGTGTCGTTTTGGCGTCGATGGCGCTCTGCAGGCGCTGCTCGAGCAGGGCCAGCGTACCGCCGTCCTTGGTCATCTCCTCCATCCATGCGTTGAGCGTGTCGATCTCGGCTTCGGCGGCGTCTGCACGGCCTTCGATGCTGGTCTTGAACTCGCCGTAGGCCGTGAGGAACGCCTCGTAGGTGTTCTTCAGCAGGTAGTTGTCGAGCATAGCTACAACGTCTGCCTTGGCAGCGTCGATGTAACCCTTGATCGTCTGGCCCTCGGGGAACCCGGCGCAGAGAGCCTGCAATACCGAGATAGCCTGGGCGTTGGCCTGAAGCGACTGGTTGGTTGCCTGCGTGAAAGCATCGTATTCCGACTGGTCCACCTTGCCGGCGATCTGGGTCTTCATCGTTTCGATCTGGCCCTTGATGGCGTCGATCGCTTCGTTGCAGGCCGTGATCTTAGTGTCCAGCGCGGCGATCTCGCCAGCGAACTTGGCATCCAGTGCGGCCAGTTTCTGGTCGATGACCGTCTTGGTGTAGTAGTTGGCTGCCAGATCGTCGGCGACCTTCTTGATTTCGGCTTTGAGGTCGGTGTTGTAACCTTCGACTTTCGAACCCAGGGCGTTCAGGTCGCCGGTGAGTTTTGCGATGTCTGCTTCGTGGGTGCTCTTCAGCGCAGCGATCGACGATTCGAGCGCACTCTTCGCTGCCGTCAGATCCGAAGCCTGTTTCTCCAGGGCGGTTTTTAATTCTGCGTCAGCTGCTTTATAGGCGGTTTCAAGCGAAGCGATCGACGAGTTGATGGCGGCAATCTGCTGCTCTAAAGTAGCGAGTTTTCCCGTTTCCAACTGGTCGAGGCGATCGTTCACTTTGTCGATGTCGTCGTCGTAGTCCTTACAACCGACACCGGCTAACATTGTTCCCGTG
>ERZ827108.4061-NODE-4061-length-11262-cov-2.660034_pt1 | contig 11262 bp, 10 predicted proteins | sample MGYA00519921_ERZ827108 | MGnify/ENA primary metagenome ERZ827108 (study PRJEB31778, sample SAMEA3449258) | human gut metagenome | biome: human gut; feature: human-associated habitat; material: faeces | place: United Kingdom | collected 2010/2012 ... | reverse complement strand
ATACCCATTTTCTTCTCATGACTTCCAAAGCTGAATCCTTCCCATCCTTTTTCTACGATGAAAGCACTGATTCCTTTGTTTCCAAGTTCTTTGTTTGTCATTGCAAATACAACGTAAACATCAGCAACTTCACCGTTTGTGATGAAGATCTTGCTTCCGTTTAATAAGTAGTGATCGCCTTTGTCTTCTGCAACTGTTCTCTGTCCAGCAGCGTCAGATCCAGCGCCCGGCTCAGTAAGACCGAAAGCACCAAGTTTTTCACCAGATGCAAGATCTGGAAGGTATTTCTGTTTCTGTTCTTCTGTTCCGAATGCTTCGATTGGCCAGCAGCATAAAGATGTATGAGCTGAAATTGTAACACCTGTGCTTGCGCATGCTTTAGAAACTTCTTCTACTGCAAGAACGTAAGACATATTGTCTGCACCTGCTCCGCCGTACTCTTCAGCGACCGGGATTCCGAGAAGTCCTGTTTCTCCAAGCTGTGGAATCAGTTCTTCCGGGAAGCGCTCCTGCTCATCTAACTCTGCAGCGATTGGTTTGACAAACTGCTCTGTAAATTCAACGAACATGTCTTTCATTAACTGCTGGTCTTCATTTAATTTAAATTCCATAGTGTTTTACCTCTCTTCTCTTACTTTTTTAATCAAAAAACCTCTGGCTACTTCTTATAACCCTTTGTATTTTCTGATCTTTTCTGTCAGAATTGGCAGAACTACTTTCAGGTCTCCAACAAGACCGTAATCAGCCACATTGAAAATTGGTGCATCTGGATCTTTGTTGATTGCAATGATCACGTCAGAGCTGCTCATACCGGCAAGATGCTGAATTGCTCCGGAAATTCCGCAGGCAATGTAGATCTTTGGTCCAACTGTTTTACCAGTCTGGCCTACCTGGTGTGCATGTGGGATCCATCCTGCATCAACAGCTGCTCTGGATGCTCCTACTGTAGCACCTAATACTTCTGCAAGCTCTCTTACAGGTGCAAAACCTTCTGGTCCGCCTACTCCACGTCCACCGGAAACGATGATTTCTGCGTTTTCCAGATCAACGAGTTCCCCTGCCATCTCATTGATCACTTCGAGTAACTCTACACGTTTTTCTGCATCTGTGATCTCAACTTTTTCTTTGATCACCGGAATGTCTTTTACTTCACCTGGTTCACTCTTCTTGAATACGCCAGGTCTGACTGTTCCAAGCTGTGGTCTGTGGTCAGGACACATAATTGTTGCCATCAGGTTTCCACCGAATGCAGGTCTTGTCCATGCCATGTTGCCTGTCTCATCATCAATATCTAATGCTGTACAGTCTGCTGTTAAACCAGTTCCAAGTCTGCAGGAAATACGAGGTCCGATGTCTCTTCCGTTATTTGTAGCACCGATCAGCATTACGGATGGTCCGTATTTTTCGATCAGTTCGCAAAGAACTTTTGCATAAGCATCTGTGTTATAGTGCTTTAATTCAGGCTGATCCACAACGATTGCTTCGTCAGCGCCGTGTGCTTTTACAGCTTCGAGTGCTGGTGCAACATTGCTTCCTAAAATTACTGCAACAAGTTTTCCGTTCTGTTTATCTGCAAGTCTTCTACCTGGAACGAGTAACTCAAGTCCTACGCTTTTCGCAGTACCTTCATCCTCTGTTTCGATAAAGACCCAAAGATCCTTTGTCTTTTCTACCGCCATCTCTTTTCACCTCCTTAAAATACTTTATCTTCGCAGAGAATGGCAAATAATTTTTCTGCGCCTTCTTCTGATGTCGGTTCATTGATCTTCACACCTGAAGTTTTTACTTCTGGGGTAAATGTTTTCTTAACCTTTGTTGGAGAACCTTTTAATCCGATTCTCTCATTATCCATACCAGCTTCTAAGTCTGCATAGGCGAGAACATTGATCTCTGCTTTCTTTGCAGCCATCTTGGATTTGATGGTAGGGAATCTAGGATCGAAGGATGGTTTTGTTACGGTGATCAGACATGGGTAAGAAACTGCAACCTTCTCAAATCCGGCTTCTACTTCTTTCTTGATCACAAGTCTGTCTTCCTCAGCTTCTGCTTCGATCGCATATGTTACCTGTGGAAGTCCGATATGCTCAGCGATTTCAGGTCCAACCTGTGCTGTATCACCATCAATTGCCTGTTTTCCACAGAAGATGATGTCGAATTTTCCTTCTAATTCTTCTAATTTCTTAATTGCGCAGGAAAGAATGTAACTTGTTGCAAGTGTATCACTTCCTCCAAATTCTCTTCCGCTGACAAGGTATGCTTTGTCTCCGCCTACAGCAAGACACTCTCTTAAAGCGTTCTCTGCCTGTGGTGGTCCCATAGATACTAATGTAATCTTCGTACCTGGTTCTTTATCTTTGATTCTTGCTGCGAGTTCCAATGCGTATGCATCAAATGGATTGACAATACTTGGTACTCCTTCGCGAATCAGTGTTTTCTTTACCGGATCGATACGGATTTCTGTCGTATCCGGTACCTGCTTAATGCAGACAAGAATATTCTTCATTGCAAATATCCTCCATTCCTCTCTCTTTATTTATATTTCTTTAATACCTGACGGCTTGCAATAACTGTCTGAATCTCACCTGTTCCACCGGAAATACGTGTGATTCTTAAGTCTCTATAAATACGGCTTACGCGGCTTCCGCAGTATCCGATTCCGCCCATTACCTGGAGTGCATGGTCAGCGATATCATTTGCAGATTCAGAACAGAACTGTTTTGCAATAGATGCCTCTGCTCTTGTCAGGCAGTTGTTATCTTTGTTCCATGCGTAGTGAAGAAGCATATTTCTCATAGCTTCGATCTTCATGGTCATTTCCATGATATGGTTCTGGATCAGCTGTAAACGTCCGATCTCCTGACCTTTTACGATTCTCTGGTTTGCGTATCTGCATGCATCTTCGTATGCACATAATGCCTGTCCATATGCGTTGAATGCATCGATCAGACGCTCGTAATCAAAACCTTTGGATGTTGCCATTAATCCGTTTCCTTCGAAGCTGAACATATCGCTTTCTTCGATCTCAACATCATCAAACCAGATGTCGTTTACGTTTTCCATGTTTAATCCCATTTTTTCCATTGGCTCTTTCTTGCAGCCTGGAACGTTTGTAGGAACAAACCATAATGTAAGCTGTTCTGGATTCTCGCTGTTTTTAGCAAGTGTCAGACAGTAATCATTGTCCTGTGCTCCGGAAATGAAATGTTTGTGTCCATTGATGTATACTTTTCCGTTACGACGTGTATAAGTTGTAAGGATTGTATTGCTGGATAATTCAGTACCTGCAGTTGGTTCTGAGAATCCCTGTGCGAATGCTCCGTTTCCTTTGAAGAATAAAGGCATGAATTTATCGATCTGCTCTTTTGTTCCATTCTCTAAAAGTGCATCAGCTTTTACATGATCCCAGAAAAGGTAGATTGGTGCGCCACAGCGTCCTAAAGCTTCCATTACGAGGAACATTGTAACTGCGCCTTCGCCGCCACCTGGTTCTCCGTCTTCTCCTTCAGCTTCTTCTGGTAAGAACATACTAAAGCATCCGAGCTCTTTTAAGATTTCCCACCATTTCTCTGGATGTGTGTGGTTTTTGTCACAGTCCTGGAAGTAAGGCTCAAGATTTTCTCTTGTCATAGCCTCTTCGATTGCCTGTACCATTAATTCCTGTTCTTCTGTAATTCTGAAATCCATATTATTTCCTCCATTATTTTTCTTAATTATATTTTACATGGTTTCTTTTTTCATTCCATGCCAAACACTTGTTATTATCTGCCTTTCCAGTCCGGTTTGCGTTTCTCTAAGAACGCTTTTGGTCCTTCTACTGCATCTTCTGTTTTCTCGATGTAATCCCAGCAGCGATTGCAATATCTCTGTGCATCTTCGAAAGAGCACTGTGTTGCTACATGGAAAATCTCTTTGCTGAGTTTTAATGAGATCGGTGCGTTTGCAGCGATGATCTCTGCTAATTCCATTGCTTTGTCCATAACCTGTTCTCTTGGAACAACATAGTTAACAAGACCTACCTCGTAAGCACGCTGTGCATCGATCAGTTTTCCTGTCAGAACCATCTCAGATGCGATCTTCTTAGGAATGATGTTTGGTAAACGGATCAGTCCTCCGCTTGTTGCCAGGAATCCGACTTTTACTTCAGAAAGTCCGAATCTTGCATTCTCAGATGCAACGATAATGTCACATGCAAGTGCGATCTCAAGACCTCCTGCTACTGCAGTTCCGTTTGCTGCACAGATGATCGGTTTTGCGGAAAGACGTTCTGTGATTCCTGCAAATCCATGTGCCATAATTGTCTGACAGGTTCCGTTTTCATCATAAGCTGCTAAATCTTCTCCGGAACAGAAGCTTCTGTCGCCTGTTCCTGTGATAATGATCGCGCCAACTTCCGGATTCTGTTCAGCATCGTTTAAGATCTGTTCCATCATTGCGGATGTTTCCGGGTCGATTGCATTGCGGCGCTCTTCACGGTTGATTGTTACGATCAATACGCCATTTTTCAGTTCAGTAAGTACTTTCTTTGTTTCCCCCATAATTGTCACCTCATTTTTTCTATCATTTACAGCTATCTGCACATCTTCAGATAGCTGTTATGTGCTCTTTCCCACTTCAATGTGGTTGTGTCGCCATGTCCGGGACATAGGGTAATGTCCTCTATGGCAAGATTATTAATTTTTCTCAGGCTCTGCATCATCTGGCGCTCATTTCCACCTTCAAAGTCCGTTCTTCCGATACTTCCCTGGAAAATCGTATCTCCGGTAAAGATTGCATCCTTTGTCAGAAACAGAACGGATCCCGGCGTATGTCCCGGTGTTTCCATCACAGTGATCTCTGTTCCTGCGATCACCAGCTCCTGTCCATCTTCGATCGTCTTCACATTCTTAAATGCCCTGACTGTCGGGAACTGCTGTCCCATATCATACTCCGTAAGACTCTCCGGAATATCCTTTGCATTGCAATACACCGGAATCTCTTTCCATCGTTCCTGCAGCTTCGGTACCGCAAGAATATGATCGTAATGACCATGTGTCAGAAGAATTGCTTCCGGACAGATCTGCTTTTCCTCCAGGATGGAGATCAGCTTTTTCGGATTATCTGCAGGATCAACGAGAAATCCTCTTCCCGGTTCCTGTCCTTCTGCAATATAACAGTTTGTGATAAATGCCCCTACCGGGACTCTGATTATCTGCATCTTTCCTCCTACGCAAAACCTGTATTCTATCTGTGATCCAAGATTAAATCATGCTGCTTCCGACAACACCGTCTGCAAAGAGCTGGTCAATCTTTTCTTCGCTGTATCCAAGTCCTGCAAGAATCTCTCTGCTGTCTTCGCCAAGAAGTGGTGCTCCTCTCCAGATCGGGCATAACTCGTCGTTGAACCGGATCGGATTGTTATAGAATCTCATCTGTCCAATCTTTTCCTGATCAACAAGTGTTGTCGTCTCTGTTGAATTTGCATGTTCTGAAGTATATGCTTCAATAAAAGGAAGTACTTCAGATGCCGGTACCCCGGCTTCTGTCAGGCGTTTTTCTATCTCGCTCCGTTTATAAGTAACGGTTACTTTTTCAAGTTCTTCTACCAGGCTGTCCCTGTTTGCGATTCTTGCCGCGTTATCTGCAAATCTTGGATCGTCTTTTAAGTGTCCGGCATCTAATGCATCACACATCTTTGCCCAGCGTTCCTCGCTGTCTGCAATGATAACTGCCCAGCCGTCTCTTGCTTCGAAAATTCCGTATGGTGCGGTGAAGCGGTCATGATTACCGAATCTTGACTGTGTATAAGTTCCTTTTCCGTAATCGACAACAGTCTCACCACAGGAGATCATTACCGTATCCATCATACCGATATCAACTCTGCATCCCTCTCCTGTCTTACGTGCCTGGATCAGGCCGATCAGCGCTGCGTTTAATGCGTGTGTTCCGGTTAAGGTATCACAATTTGCATTTCCTGCTTTCATTGGTGCACCGTCCGGTTCTCCGTTGCTTCCTGCAAATCCGCCGCGGGCTGCTGCGATTGCATCATAACATGGATATTTTTTCAGAGGTCCTGTCGCTCCGAATCCGCTCAGTGATACGAACACGATCTTTGGATTGATCTTTTTCAGTTCTTCGTATCCAAGTCCCAGTCTGTCAATGGAACCGCTCTTGAAGTTTTCAAGTACGACATCTGCTTCCTTTACCATATCGTAGATGACCTGTTTGCCTTCCTGAGAAGACAGATCCAGCTCAATGCTCTGCTTATTCTTATTATATGCTGTATAAAGAGTACTTAATCCGTTTACGAATGGATCCCATGTTCTTGCCTGGTCGCCGCTGCCGTAGCGCTCTACTTTCCAGACTTCAGCTCCCATATCTGCAAACTGCCATGCCACATATACACCTGCAAGTGCAATCGTAAAATCAAGCACTTTTACATCTTTCAATGGTCCCTTTCTGTTCTCTGTTCCCATAGCCTTTGACTCTCCTTATTCTACACCGTATTCTGTCAGAACTGCCTGCGTATCTGCACCAAGCACATGACCAGGTTCTATGTTATCAAGATCATCCGCACCGGAGAACTTCGCCGGAATTCCGATCTGTGTCTCTCCGCCTACCGTGATCATCATTCCACGGTCTGCAACCTGTTCATCCTTCATCAGCTCTTCTACTGTATTGCAAGGTCCGCCAGGTACCATTGCCCTGCGGCAGATCTGATCTGCTTCATCAATTGAGATCGTTGCAAAATAGTCTTTTAACTGCTGATCAAGTTCTCCGAAGTAATGCTTCATGGAACGATCCGGGTCGTGTGCATATACGCTTCCCTCTCCCCAGTCATCCCTGCCGGCCTCTCTTGCAAAGTCAAGCCACTGTTTATCGCTTCCGATACTTAAAGCGAACCAGCCGTCCTTACAGTGGAATGTGTCAGTCGGGTTCGTTGTCGGGAATCCGTTGCCGAGACGTCTAGGTAACACATTCAGTCCCTGCATACATTCTGCAAAAGTATCATCAAGCTCCATCATCGTATGCCATGAGCTTACGGAAACTTTACTGCCCTCGCCGCTCTCTTCTGCTTTCAGATATGCAGCCATCATTCCGGCTGTGAGATGCCAGCTTGCATAAATGTAAACCAAACTTTGTCGGTCTCTCCGGAAAACCGGTCTTCTCAAGCAGTCCGCATTTTGCCATAACGATCAGGTCATAGTCAGGACAATCTTTCCATGGTCCTTCTTTACCAAATGGTGTTAACACTCCGTAAATAAGCTTCGGATTCACTGCTTTTAAGTTCTCGTACCCCAATCCGAGTCTTTCCATATAATCTTCCTGTTTATTTACCGCTACCATATCACATTTTGCTGCAAGCTTTCTTACGATCTCCTGACCGTCTGCTGTTGTGTAATCAATTGCAATACTCTTCTTGCCGCGCAGATAGTACTGTGCATATGGTCCTTCTTCCTCCGGTGTTCCTCCCCGGCGCCGGATATCATCGCCGCCCTGTGGCTTTTCCACCTTAAGTACTGTTGCCCCGTAATCTGCAAACACGCTTCCGATATACGGGTTTCCCTCAGTGAGATCCAATACCGATACTGCTTCCAAAGGTTTCATGATAACCTCCTCCTGTTTTGTTTGACGTCCGAACAATTCATTTTCGTTTCAAACATTTCGTTTTATTTTTATCATACTTCTATTATTTCGTTATTTTGAATAAATTGCAAGCTTTTTTTTATTTTTTTTCGATATTTTTTTCAATTATTTACAGTTTTATTGTTGACACCGCGCTTTATTCATAATAAGATAAGCTTACAAATTTAACATTTTGTCCCGTTTTAAATTTGTTTCATTTTTCAAAATTGTTTTTTTATCATACAATTTTTAAACAATTCAAGACAATTTGAGACGACGCATGGTATTGTATCTTCTATTTCTATGATTGAAACAGTTTAAAACACCACAAAAAATAATTTTAGGAGCAGGTGAGCAAATGAAAATTATTACATGTTGTAAAGTAGTACCGGATGAAGAACAGATCAAAGTTCTTCCTAACAGAGAGCTGGCTCTTGATGATGTACCAGCAAAAATCAGTCAGTATGACTTAAACGCCCTTGAAGCAGCAAAGAAGCTTTCTGCAGAGACAAAGGGTTCCGTTACCGCATTAAGCGTTGGTTCTTCCAAAGCTCTTGATGCAACAAAGATCCGTAAAGATATCCTTTCCCGTGGTGCAAATGATTTAAAACTTGTGATCAGCGACGATCACAGCTTCTCTGATTCTTTTGAAACAGCAAAAGCTCTTGCAGCAGCAATCCGTGAGCAGGAAGAAGTTGACCTCGTTCTTTGCGGAACCGGTTCTTCCGATCTCTACAATCAGGTAACAGGTATCCAGCTTGGTACATTACTTGACTGGCCAACCTTAAACAACGTAACTTCCATCCAGCCAAACGGTGATACCGTTCTTGTTGAGCGTACTCTTGAGAACAGCACTGAAGTTTTTGAAGTAGCACTTCCAGCAGTTCTTTCCGTTTCATCTGAGATCAACGTTCCGACTGTTCCAGCTATGCGTGATATCATGCAGGCAGGTAAAAAACCGGTTGCAGTTCTTACTACAGATCTTGCAGATTTAAACGCTTCTGCATCTACTCTTGAGCAGCTTGCTCCAGAACAGCAGGAGAGACGTCAGGAAATTATCGAAGGAGACAACGAAGAAGCAGTAGACGCTTTAGTTGCTTTCCTTAAGAAAGAAGCTTTATAGGCTTAAAGGAGGATTTTAGATATGCAATCTTATGTAATTAGTGAAAATAATGCTTTATTATCCGAACTCTGTGCCGGAGCAAGAAACGTTGCTTCCGATGTTACAGCTGTTGTTTTCGGTGATGGTGCAGCTGCAGCTGAGTGTGGAGCAGACCACATTCTTACATGTCCATTAGAAGAATCCGGTTCTCCGGAAGATTTTGCAAAAGCTATCGCAGAAGAGATTTTAAAATCTGATGCTGCCTGCGTTCTTGTTGGAAATACAATCCTTGGACGTGCTCTTGCAGGAAAACTCAGTGTTTACTTAAACACAGCAGTGTTCGCAACCATCTCTTCTCTTACTTCTGAAGACGGTAAACCATGCTTCGAGCGTACTGTATTCGGTGGAACAGCTGTTAACAAACAGGTGATTGAAACAGCTTACAGTGTATTCACTGTAAACAGCGGAATCTTCGCAGCAGCAGAAGGAACAGGTGCCTGCACAGACATCGCTCCAATCGCCGGTGCTGCATCCGCAAGCTTAAAACGTGTTTCTAAAGATGAGAAACGTGAAACAGCTGTAAACCTTGTTGCTGCAAAACGTATCGTCGATGTCGGCCGTGGACTTGCTGCACAGGAAGATCTTGCTATGTGTGAGAAGCTGGCTTCTGCTATCGATGGTGAAGTTGGATGTTCCCGTCCAATCGCTGAGAACAACAAATGGTTACCAAAATCTTCCTACATGGGAATCACAGGTGTTCAGGTTAAGCCAGATCTTATCATCTGTACTGGTGTATCCGGACAGGTTCAGCATATCGGTGGTATCAACAAATCCAAAGTGATCGTTGCTATCAATAAAGATAAGTCCGCACCTATTTTCAAAAACTGTGACTTTGGACTTGTTGGAGATATGTATAAGATCATCCCACTTTTAACGGAAAAATTATCCTAATGAAAGGCAGAAATCATGACTGATATTGCAGGTAACCGCACTCTTTCCTCTCAATGGAATGAGACTGTACAATTTTATGGTAATCAGAATTTTCTGGAATATATTTCAGTTGATGACCAGCTTACCAGCTACACTTATTCTGAATTTCACTACCGTGTTATTCAGACAGCAAACTGGTTTCATTCGCTAGGAATCCGTAAAGGCGAACTGGTGGCACTTCATCTGCACAATTTACCAGAATATCTGATGTGCTGGCTTGCACTTGCGCAGATCGGCGCTGTATCCGTTCCGCTGAATGAGCACTATCGCCTGCAGGAAAGCAAATTCGTCCTTCAGAAATGTGATATCCATCGCATTATCGTTGAGCCGTCTTCCCTTCCTATTTATCAGTCCAATAAAGAAGATTTACTACTCTCTACCATTATTTTAGCCTGGGGAGAATGTCCGGATCCGGACATTCTCTCTCTTTCAGCAAGTAGTTTTTTTGACGGCAGCCGACTGGACGAATCCTGCGAGATTCTTCCGGAGGATACTGCCGTCATCCTATTTACCTCTGGAACAACGCAGTACCCGAAAGGCGTGATCTATACGCACTGCAATGTCGTATATGGTGGTATTATCCATATGCAGCAGATTGGCATGTGCCCCGGAGACCGTTTTCTTTCGTGTATGCCATGTTACCATATGGATTTTCAGGAAATGGCTGCTATGTCCGTCATTGTTGCCGGCGGTACACTGATCATGGTAGAGCATTACAGCGCACATAAATTCTGGAAACAGATCTGTGATACAAAAGCAAACTTTACAGATACCATGTCCATTATGAACCGGACACTGATGCTGCAGCCTGTACAACCATGGGAGCAGGATCATTGTCTGAAACAGGTCTATTTTTCTATGGGATTAAGCACAGAAGAAAAAGATGAATTCGAACGTCGATTCCACGTTCAGCTTCTGAACTCCTATGGAATGACAGAAACGATTTCTGCCGTTACCTGTTCTCCGATCTCCGGTGATAAAAACTGGCCTTCTGTAGGGCGCGCTGCTTTATCTTATGATATCAAGATCATCGACTGTGACGGAAAGGAAGTTGCCCCGGGTAAAACCGGTGAGATCTGTGTCCACGGTATTCCGGGTCGTTCTCTTACACCAGGATATTACAATGACCCAGGTGCGACAGAATGTCTTCTGGACAAAGATGGATGGCTTCATTCCGGTGACAGAGGATATATAGACGAAGCCGGCTGGCTCTTCTTTATCGATCGTTGGGGAAATATGATCAAACGATCCGGCGAAAATATCAGCAGCCTGGAAGTAGAATGTGTTCTCACTTCCCACCCAAAAATTGCTGATGCTGCCGTAATCGGCATTCCGGATCCAATCCGCAACCAGGCAGTAAAAGCATTTATTCAGTTTGCCGATGGAGAAAGCCTGACGATTGCAGAATTAGAACAGTATTGCAGTGACCGGCTTTCCAAATTTAAGGTTCCTACTTTCTGGCAGTTTGTAGATGACTTTCCGCGAACAGCTACCGGAAAGATTAAGAAAAAAGAGCTAAAATAATGTATTCACAAACGTAAAAACGTAAGGAGGCCTATTAGATGAAG
>ERZ827108.4060-NODE-4060-length-11265-cov-4.611686_pt1 | contig 11265 bp, 8 predicted proteins | sample MGYA00519921_ERZ827108 | MGnify/ENA primary metagenome ERZ827108 (study PRJEB31778, sample SAMEA3449258) | human gut metagenome | biome: human gut; feature: human-associated habitat; material: faeces | place: United Kingdom | collected 2010/2012 ... | reverse complement strand
CGCCACACCGACGAAATGCGTAGCATTTTGGAGGTTGGCTCTGAACAGTTACCATCATTTTTTGGAAAGGAGAGGATTTGATGAATACGGGATTTAAAAGAATAGCGGCCTCTTTTCTGTCTGCGGCAATGCTGTTCCAGCAGTGTGCAGTGACAGGTATCGCGCAGGAGGAGCAGACATCAGAAGCACAGACGCAGGCGGCTGCACAGAATGAAACGCAGACAGAGGTGCAGACACAGGCCGCATCGGAAGAAGCACAATCAGCAGAGCCAGAGACGCAGGCACCGACCGAGCCACAGACACAGGCACCGACCGAGCCGCAGACACAGGCACCGACCGAGCCGGAGACGCAGGCACCGACCGAGCCGGAGACGCAGGCACCGACCGAACCGGAGACGCAGCCTGCAACAGAGACCGAGACACAGGCTCCGACTGAGACAGAGACTTCTTCTGAGACAGAGACGGAGAAAGAAACCGAAACGGAAAAACAGACAGAGCGCTCCGAGCGTGTCAACGATGGCGAGAAAATTGAATTGCAGACACTGCGGCAGGGACTGAAAGGTGCAGTTCCGTATCTCTTCGCAGCGCAGGAAGTAAACGGCGCAGATTCCCTTGCAAAATCAGAGGAGATTGCATCCGGAGACGCAGGCCGTACTGCACTTTCCGGGCTGGAAAATCTTTCTGAAAAGCTTGCGGACGGAAAGTCCACTTCAAAAGTGCGTGTGATTAATGTCTATGCAGACAAAGACGGAACGCTTGACACAAAGCAGTTGAAAGATGCATTTCAGAGCGAGACGATCGACGTGACCAATCAGTATGTGGTCGTCAATGTGATCGCGGACCAGAAAGATCAAAACCTTGATTTCTCCGGTTACACAATGGTAAATGCAGGTCAGACGGTGCGTTACACCGATGAGACACAGCCGGGCGATATCCTTTACAATTTTGCATGGCTTGACGGAGAAAATTATGCTCCGTTTGAAGGAACGGTGACGCTGACGGGCACGGAAGTACTACAGGGTACCTTCCTCGCACCGGAAGGTGACGTGGAAGTGAAGTCAAATCTGGCGGGTGCCGTTTATGCGGATAAGATTACAGTGGCGGACAGCGTTTCAGATCTGAAGCGGATCGTGCTGATTGAGGGTGCGAAGGCGGAGGAAACGGAGTCCGAGACCGAGACAGAAGCTACCACTGAGACAGCGGCAGAGACCGAGACTGAGGTCGCAAGCGAAACGACTGCAGAGACCGAGACAGAGGTCACAAGCGAAACGACTGCAGAGACCGAGACTGAGGTCGCAAGCGAAACGACTGCGGAGACCGAGACAGAGGTCACAAGCGAAACAACCGCAGAGACCGAGACTGAGGTCACAAGCGAAACGACTGCGGAGACCGAGACTGAGGTCACAAGCGAAACGACTGCAGAGACCGAGACTGAGGTCACAAGCGAAACGACTGCGGAAGATCAGACTGAGACAGCGGGCGATTCTATGATCACAATCGACGATGGAATTTCCCTCTACTCTTTCCTGAGCACGCGGGCGATCGCTGCATGGAGTTCAAAAAAAGGTGTTGAACTGAAATTTAAACTGACCGATGCGGACGATGCAAAGGATCAGGCACTGGCAGGCGGCGAGGCAGTAATCCGTTCTGTGGATGAGCTTTACGATGAAGATGGAACACAGATTTTCAAAAAGGATGACGAGGCGGCAAAGCTTACCTGGAGCAAAGCCTCTGAGGTATCGGCAAAGCTTCATTACAGCGGATCCTATTATCTGGAGGTGACCAAAGCACCGGCTGTTTCCGGCGGAACGGAATCGTACGTCATTCCATCCCGTATCTATTTTTACATTGACGAGAATGGAAAGCCAGTCTTTGAAGGGAGCGGCAGCTGGTACACCTGGAGCAAAAATGTGCTTTCGATTGACCTTGCAAAGACAGAAAAGGTGCAGGCAAAGCTGCGACTCACCGGTCAGAAAGCAGACGGAAAGAGCGATGGTAAATTACTTTCCGGAGCAGCATTTGTCCTGAAAAATGAAGACGGACAGATCATTCGGGATGAAAAGGGATATCCAAAATACTATATCAGCTTTAACGGCGAGGAAGTCAGCATAAATGGACTGGAGGCAGGCACGTACCTGCTGTCCGAGATTTCCGCACCGAAGGGATACCAGCCGGCGGCAGACCGGAAATTTGCGATAGAGGCAGACGCGGCCGCGCCGGTAGAGCTGATCGTGTCAAATGCAAAGACAGCATCCGACGCACAGACGCTGGAACTGACCGCACAGAGCACTTTTAATCAGACGGTATTGACCTCAGAATATGAGGATCACTATTATGTGGCACTGTTCCAGGACAAAGCGCTGAAGAAAAAAGTAAGCAATGTCATCACGCTGACTTATGCGGAAGGAAAAACGACAACGGCAAAAGCGGCAGTTGCAGGCGTGGAGAAAGGAACGTATTATCTTGCACCGACCGATGAGTTTGGCGATCCGGTCAGTGATGAGTCCTTTAATCTGGTGCAGAAAAGCGAGACAGCCAAAGAGAACCAGAGCTATACGACGATTACGGTAAAGAAAACAGAGGGCGGAAAAGAAGCCGTAGCCCTGGAATACCAGTATACAGAATATCCGACCGATGACTTCAGCTATGAAGCGCCGATCACCCTGATAAAGCAGGTAAAGAATTACACTGGAAAGGCGAAAAAGGTAACGGAAGACTTTTATGCGATGCTTTACGCGGACGCAGACCACGAGGAAGCACTTCTGGAGGAGCCGGTTAAGCTGGCACTGAAAGATGCCGCATCCGTAAAAGAGACTGTAAAAGTAAAAATGACTGACAGCAGTGTGCCGGTGTGGATGGCAGAGGTCGATAAAGACGGAAATCTGATCACGTCCGATAAGGATGAATTCCTTTACACTGTTACGTATCCGGGACATGCAGACGGTAAGCTCACCGTAGTATGCGGAGAGAAGACAGAAGGTACCCTGCAGAACCAGCTGAACAATTCAACAGTAAAGATTCAGGTGGAGGATGAAAAAGGAACCCTTCTTTCCGGAGCAAAGCTTGTGCTGAAAAAGCAGGAAACAGGAGAGGTCGTACCGGTAAACCAGAAAGCAGTCTTTGAATCGACAGGAAAAGCTCTGGTACTGGAGAACAAGCTGGAAAACGGCACCTCTTATATTCTGACAGAGCTGACCGCGCCGGATGGCTACAGCAATACAGAAGATGTGATATTTACTGCAGAAGAAGGGCAGACCGTAGAGGTTGTCCTGACAAATAAGAAAGCAAAAGGAAACAATACGCTGACTGTTATGAAACAGGTCTACAGCGGAGAGTATCAGGTGTACGCACAGGATACAGCCGCCGGAACGTATGCACAGGAAGGCTGTTACACCTATTACGCCGCACTTTATGCAGATGCAAAGCGGACGAAGAAAGTCAGTGATGTAAAAGAGATTACAGTAAATGGCCTGAGCGGCACGGCTGCATTTGGCAAGCTGGAAAACGGCACTTACTATCTGGGCGAGACCGATCAGTACGGAAATGTAGTTGAGAGCAGCGACAGCTGCACCGTGAAATACACGAATGCGGGCAAGCTGCAGATCAAAGGAAATGTGACCGCAGAGATCCAGAATGTTTATTCGGAGCTTCCGAGAGGTTACCGTTACACGGCGACCTTAACGATCACGAAAAAACTGCAGAATTCTTCCGGTGAGGCAGAGGCTGCATCGAAGACATTCTATGCAGGCATTTACCGTACGCAGGATTACAGCGATACGCCGACCATCATTCCGGTTACGCTGAACAATGCTTCAGAGGCGTCAGAGCGCAGAAGAATTCTGCTTCCTGGCAGCGATGATCTGAACTACTACATCGCAGAGATAAATGAGCAGGGACAGCGGATTACAGACAATTCTGATTTCGGTTATGTGCCGACGATCGATCAGCCGCAGCTGACCGTCAAAAAGGGAGAAGATGCCAGCGTGACAATCACGAACAAGACAAAGATTTCGAAGGTAACGCTGTATCTGACCAAGAAGGTCTACAAGGGAACTTCCCAGTACGCGGTCAACGAGACCTTCTACGCCGGACTGTTTAAAGATCCGGAGTTCACACAGCTGTATGCAAACCCGATCCCGATGCAGTTAAACGGCAAGAGCGAACTGACACTGAAGCTGACGCTGAATCTTGGCTCTGCATCTGAGGCGAAGATTTATGTGGCTGAGGTGGACAAAAACGGAAAGCTTGTCAAGAGCAGCAAGGAATTCGGCTACGATATCCGAGTGGTAAATGCAACGGCCTCCTTCAGTCAGGACCGCACCGAAGTACAGTCGATCCTGCTGAACGCAGTCTACGGTTCCGTAAACGATGATGACTGGAGAAGCATCGAGAACAAAGATGACAACAACATCGGTGATGAGCCGGGCGGAAGCGGTTATTCCTCAAACGGGAGCGGTGGAAGCACGAACGGCGATGTATCGACCGGAGACGAGACACCGATACTTCCAAATGTAGCAGTGCTTGTGGCATCCGTGGTTGTGATCCTTGGACTGGTTCTCACCTCAAAGAAAAAGAAACACAGAAAATAAAACATAGAACATAGAACAGTATTCTCAACCCTATTATAATAGGAAGAAACACCTTCGCCAAAACGCGCAGAGCGGGAAGCGGAGGTGTTTTTTGTTACTGTCTGGAGTCAGTGGGAGTGCGGCTTTGAACAGGAAAAGAGAAATTTGACATTGGGAGAAGCACAGGCTCATAAAATGAATAAAGAGAATGGCGGGAAGCAATACAAACTATCATGCAGTTATTTTTAAACATATCAAAATTAATCCTTCCAATGCTCATCGTTTCCATCATCGCTTTTGGCATGTGGAAAAAGATCCCGGTTTATGACAGCTTTGTGGAAGGGGCGGAAGCAGGGATGAAGACGGTATTGCATCTCATCCCGACCATGATCGGACTGATGCTGGCGACCGGTGTGCTGCGGGCTTCGGGATTTCTGGATCTGATTGCTCATCTTCTGGAGCAGGTCGCAGGAGACAGCCCATTTCCGGCCTGTCTGTTTCCGATGGCGATTCTGCGGCTGTTTTCATCAAGTGCCGCGACCGGATTGCTGCTGGATGTCTATCAGAAATATGGACCGGATTCACGCATCGGAGTGATCGCCTCCCTGATGATGTCGAGCACAGAAACGATTTTTTATACGATGAGTGTATATTTCCTGAGCGTGAACGTAAAAAAGACACGGTATACGCTTCCGGGTGCGTTTTTTGCGACCGTGTGTGGGATCGCGGCGAGCGTCGTGCTGGGTGGATGGATATGCGGATAATCGGGATAGAAGTCATGATTCGAAACTGTTGATTCAGGAAGGCCTGATGGCAGCGGTCGTGACAATCGTCATTATACCGGTCATCGTGAAGGGACTTTCAAAAATGGTTCCATGGGAAAAGTACGGATGCGAGGTTGTCGAGACGGCCGAGGACGGTCTCGAGGGTCTGGAGCTGATTCGCCAGCTGCGGTCGCACATCATCATATCCGACATCTATATGCCAAAAATGGATGGCCTCGCGATGGCAGCCGCGATGAAATTACAGAAAGATGATAAAACAGAGAAATATAAAAAAGAAACTTCTGCGGACCGGAAAAGAAACGGGTCTGCGGAAGTTTTTTTATATACAAGGAATTCAAATCTACTGTAAAATGAATCTGCCAGAATAAGAACGTATGTATCAAAGCAATTGAAAACGGACAGAAACTCATTTTTTACGGACACTTACTCCGCTTTTATGAAAAGTATGGTATAGTGTAGGAAGTGCGTGACGGTGAATCGAAAAAGGAAAGACGGGTTTTAAATATAGGCAGCGAAACGGAGCATAAGTGTCCTCTTTCCTGCCCGTTGCAAAGGTCAAAACAGCAAAATACGAAAGTATTTTGGAGTCAGTTAAGTAGATTAACAGAAATGTTTTGAGAGCAACAGTCCGCATTTTGCATAGCCGGTGCACAATTTCCGGCCGGTCGTTTTGCGCTAAAAAGCACAGAGGAAGAAAGACGGCTAACAAAATCGACGGCTTTCTGGGGAGAAGTGACAGATGATAAATATAGCAATCGTTGATGACAACAGAGTGGATTTGAATGAGGAGGTGCAGATCACAGAAGAATATTTCCGGAAAAAAGGGCTTCTTTGCAGAGTGGAGCCATTTGAAGATCCGGACTGGATGATCCGGGGTCTTAAAGAGGAGCAGTATGACATTTACATCATGGATATCCGCATGGAAAAAATGGACGGCATCGAGGCCGCGAAAAAAATCCGTGCGGAATATCCGGAGCCGATCATCATATTTGCGACCAATTATCCGGAGTACGCGATCGACGCGTATGAAGTGAATACGTGGCGTTATATTCAAAAAAAGAAGCTGAAAGAAAAGCTGACCGAGGCGTATGACGCACTGCTGCCGCGCCTTCTGGAACAGGAAAACGAAGTGTACGTGATCGAGAAAAAGTCAAACGTGGAAAAGATCTTCTACGATGACATTTACTATATGGAGAAAGATGACCGCTACACGGTGATTCACTGCAGAAACGGGCAGAAGAAACGGGTGCGCAAGGCAATCAGTGAAGTTTATGAGGAACTGGCCACAGAAGAATTCATCCGACTCAGTAAAGGCTTCATTGTCAACCTGCGCCATGTGATGTCCATGCAGAATCATCGCATTCTGCTTCGCAATGGCGAGACCGTTGTTGTCGGCGCAAGCAAGCTCACCGAGGTCAGAAAGCAGATTGCGTCGTACTGGAGGCGGAGGGGATGATGGAAAAAGAAATTCTGGTGCTGAATACCATGGGATTCTTTTTTGAAACGGCACTTGGTATCTGGATTTTTTCGCAGGCATTTCCAAGGCGAAAGGAGATGGTGTGGGAATGGAGATTGATTTTAAATGAGGCGCTGCTGCATGGTTTTTTACTGTTTACATTATTGTGGAATTTTGAGAAATGCCTGAGTAAATTTGGAAAAGTGGCAGTATGCTTTGGCTTGGTCGGAGGAGAGGTCCTTTTTCGCAGTACGATTACGAATAATGAAAAATAGAAAGAAATTGCAGAAAGGCGCTGGAAATAGTCGTAGAATCAATAGAATATCTTATAATAGCCGGAATACTGTCATGGAATTATTGGTTGGGATATATTTCTGTTAGTATGGTTTATACGGGAAATCTGTTTTTGCCTTTTTTCTATTATAAGCATTACAAATGCAAATTTTTGCAGGCATATATTTTTGAAGTAATTTATATTGGGCTTGTGCAAAGTCTGAGATGTGCCTACATGTTTTATACAGGTGGAAATGAAGCAAGATCGCTGCTTGAAGTGAATCGTTTGGGAGCGATGCATACACTCTCAGGAGTTTTATTTGGTTTCGGCGTTTATGGAGTTATTTGGGTAATGAGCAGACTATTTCCGCTTGGAAAGATTTTGAAAAAAGCGCTTGAACAATACCGCTGGCAGATGTTTCTGATAGCATTGACAGAATCAATGTTCCTGAACTTTGCCACGGATCTTGGTTGGGAGAAGATTCAATATCAGGATGTGAGAGTGGTAGTTGTCAGTGCGGCAATTATTCTGTTTTCGGTTTTACTTTTATTTATTTTGCTGTTGAAAAAAAGTTTTGAGACGGAGCAGAAGCTTTTAAGTGTGCGAAATGAGGCAATTGAACACCAGTATGTGGAATTGAAGAATGCATATGAAGAGAATCGCTGTCTGATTCATGACGAGCGTCATAAAATGCAGTATCTCAGAGAATGCATGGAAAATAAGGAATATGAGAAAGCACGGATATTTTTGGGAGTATATGAGGAAGAACTGGAGCGACAAAGGAGGAAACACTGGAGTCCGATTTCGACACTTGATTTCATTCTCAATATGAAGATTCGGAGAATTGAAGGACTTGGTATTCAGTTTAAGATAAAGACGAATGCGGACTCGATTAAAATCGATGAATCGGATTTCGTTGTATTATTGGGAAATCTACTCGATAATGCAATAGAAGCAACGGCAAAATGTCCATTGGAAAATCGGGCAATCAGTTTGTGGTTACAGGAAGTAAATGAAATGCTTCTGATTACAATGGAGAATACGGCTGCCGCAGAGCCAGATCAAAAGAATGGACGATTTTTGACTTCGAAAAAGAATAAAAAAGAGCACGGCTGGGGTGTTCAGAGTATGAAGCATATCGTGGAGAAGTATGGAGGAGATATTGAGTTTAAGTCTCAGCAGGGATTGTTTCGTGTGGAAATTACATTTTGGGAAGACAAAGAAAAGAGATAAAGAGGAATATTTCGATGGAAAAAGAAAAAAGACAGATAAGAAATGAAATTATAATGGAATTAAAAGAAGCCGATAAGTTAACTGAAGAAGAACGCAATACAGAAATAAAAGGTTCTTCTATTTTCGGGGGGCCATTTGCGACATTCGTATGTTGTTAGCTGATATAAAATTGGAAAAAAGTGTTATCGCCATCCGCCCCATAATCTCCGAACTCCATATTCTGAAAAAGCTTGGGCTTCTTTGCGGAAGCACGTCGGAGGAAGAATACAGCTATTTCATCCATCATTACCTTGAAGATTCTGCTTACCAACAGGAATTTTTCGAAAAATATCCAGAAGCCTACAGGCTGTGTCAGATAGTGGAGAAAGAAGAGTGTGCTTTTTACCGGGAGATAATAACGCGTTTGGTGAAAGATCATGAGGCGATTGCCCGAAGTATCTGTTATGAAAAAGAATTTAATACATTTAAAGAAATCGATCTGAATATCGGAGATCGCCACAATCATGGACGCAGTGTCTCAAAGATATTGTTGGACAACGGAATCAATATCTACTATAAACCGCATGGCCTGAAAAAGGCAATTTGCTATCAGAATATTTATGAGACACTTTGCGAAAGAGCTGGGCTTGGAAACAAAAAAGTGCCGTATATCGACTACGGTGACTACGGCTGGGAAGGTGAAGCTAAAAAACAGGACTGCGAGAACGAAGAGCAGGTGAAACGTTATTTTCTCAGAATGGGAATTCATCTTTTTCTTGCCTATGCCTTATCTGCTTCAGATTTACATGGGGAGAACTTTCTTGCGTGCGGAGAGTATCCGGTTTTGCTGGATTTTGAGACGCTTCCGGGTTATGCCGGGGCGGCAGATGGCGAGATAGTTGATAAACAAATATCGAATTATATCAATTCATCTGTACTGAAAACGGGAATCCTCCCAGAACTGATCTGGGGCGGGAACGGAGCAATTGTAAGTGCACTTAGCACCGGAGCGACCGTGCGGACACCGTTTCGGATGCCGGTCATCAAAAATCAGGGTACTTCGGAAATGTATATTGAACATGAGCCGGTAGAACTCACGTTTTCCGGCTGTGTTGTAACCTGCAAAGGGGAGGTGATGCAGCCACTGGACTATCAGGAAGAGATTTGTGCCGGTTTCACATCGGCGTATCGCACTTATCTTGCTGATACATCAATACGGAAAGCAATGGAGCCTTTTTTTGAAGCACGCACAAGGATACTGCTCCGCCATACTCAGCAATACGCTATGCATCGCTTTACATCGATTCATCAGAAACTCTGTGAAAGTACAGAAGCACGCAGGAAGCTGCTTTTTGAAGTTTACGGTGATCAGGGAAAGTGGGGAGCGATTCACACGTATGAGGCAGAAGCACTGTTTCGTTTTGATATCCCGTATTTTGAGGCAGATGGAAAAGGTACGTCCCTTTATGATGGAGATGGAAAGGAATATCCGAATTACTTCCCATGTTCTATTTACGATGCCTGGAAGAAAAAAATACAGGAGTTTGGAGAACGGGATCTGCGTATTCAGCAGAAGCTGATTCGGCTGTCGCTTGGGCTTTTGCAAAAGGAGCAAGGGGCACAATTCTATACCTGTGATCAGATATTGTCCAAAGAGGAACAGAGTACCCTGATACGAAAAAGACTGAATGAAATTTTTGCGTGGTTCTGTGAGACTGCTTTTCATACAGACGAAGAGGTCGGGTGGATCGGCCTTCAGTTTACAGACACAGAGAAGTGGAATATGGTTCCGGCTGGGATGCAGCTGTACGATGGTCTTTCCGGCATTGCGGTCTTTCTTGCAGCATATCAGAAGGAGTTTGCGGACGCAGCATCAGCCGTACTTCTGGACAAGGTGAAAAGAAGATTGTTTGCCTGTACGGACATGGAGCAAAGTCAGGAAGAGAAGAACAGAAAAAACGGAATGATGGAGGGTGACAGTTCCATTGCCGCGGCTTATCTCATACTCTACGAGATTACCGGAGGGATGGACTATCTCCGATATGCAGAAAAACAGTTTCAGAAAGTGAAAGATGCATGTATTCTTTCAGACGATTATCTGAGCGGAAGAGCCGGGCTGCTTCTGCTTGCATTAAAATTACACAAATGCATCGATGATAAGCGATATATTGAGCTGGCGAAACATTATGAAAAGGAACTATGGGAGCACTCTTTTATTACGGTAAAAGGTGTTGGCTGGAAGACCTGCGATGCTCCTCCGCTTGCAGGTATGGCACATGGAAGCAGTGGAATACTGATGGCATACGCAGAGTTGCTGCGTGTTACAGGAGAGAAAGCATACGAAGAAAAGATCCAGAAGATACTGCTATACGAAAACTTTCTGTATTCAAAGAAATACGAAAACTGGTTTGACCTGCGTGTGCCCGGAAAAATCAGAGTAATGAATGCATGGTGCCACGGAGCGCCGGGAATCCTTCTCGCGAGAATGAAGCTGGCGGAGGCAGGCGTGCAGACGAAAAAAGACATCAGGCTTGCGGCAACTGCCTTATTCACACAAAATCCAGGCAGACATATGTGTCTTTGCCACGGCGCAGCAGGCAATCTGCTCATCATGAATCGGTATTTATCGAAATATGGAAAGCACAATCAGACCTACGTAAGGACTTACGAAGCGCTTCTATCTGATTTTCTGTTTCACATGCCGGAATATGCAAAAGATCTGGTATACGAATCTCAGAATCCGGGCTTTATGAATGGGCTGGCCGGAGTGGGATATGCATTGCTGGAATTGTACAAAGAGGGATCAAAGCACTGAATACTCAGTGCTGCGATCCCTCTTTGACATCCTGCAAATGGCTTTGATACAGCAAAATGTAATCCAGAATAAATTTTTGATCTTCTGCCTCCATATGGTTTGCATATTCCGCAAGAACTGCGCATCCGTTCCAGAGGAACGGAGCGCCATTCCGC
>ERZ827108.4057-NODE-4057-length-11266-cov-4.152975_pt1 | contig 11266 bp, 9 predicted proteins | sample MGYA00519921_ERZ827108 | MGnify/ENA primary metagenome ERZ827108 (study PRJEB31778, sample SAMEA3449258) | human gut metagenome | biome: human gut; feature: human-associated habitat; material: faeces | place: United Kingdom | collected 2010/2012 ... | reverse complement strand
GCGACGAGGGCATCAGGGCGAGGATAGAGAGGTTCCTGTGAAAAGACTTACACAGACTTCTTGACAAGCCCCGAAGCTCGGGCCAAACGCGCCGTCGCCGCATCGTGCTGCATAGCGACAGTCGTTCTGAGGCGGGGTTTGCCTTTCGCCTGTGTGCCCAGCGTAAAGTGAAGTCGTGGAATGTGACAAAAGTTGCGAATTCGGGGGCGTTCATGAGGCCCGTGAATCAGCTTTGCGCCAGCGAACGGTTTGTTTTGAACGGTAAATGGCTTGTTTCGCTTGCAAGAATCGCTCTAAGCGCCACTGAATAAGCGATTTCCAGCGAATTTGGCGCCTCAACGCCCCCGAATTCGCAACTTTTGTCACTTTTTAAGGGTTTAGCTTACGCGAACTTCACTGCGGTGCCATACGCAAGGATTTCGATCGTACCCTCGGCGATGCTGTCGCTCGCGAAACGCATGGCGACAACGGCGTCGGCCCCAAGGTTTTGCGCGGCGGTGACCATGCGGTCCTCTGCGACTTGGCGAGCCTCATCGGTCATTTGCGTGTACGATACAATCTCGCCTCCGACGATACTTTTCATGCCGGCCATAAGGTCACGGCCGATGTTTTTCGAGGTAACGATATTGCCTCGAACAAGACCCAGAACTTGTACTGCTTGACCAGGGATGACGTCTGCGGTGGTAACAATCATGGCTGCTCCTGTCGTTGCGGGATGAACGGTGCTTCCATAGTACTCGACAATTGTCCAGGGATTTACTGGGAAGAAGGAAAAATGGAAGCGGGGCTGAAGGGTCAAGCGTGCGAAGCCGCTCCAACGGTTGGCGGGGCGGAGCTCCATCGATGATTCGTTTTTTGATTGGCTGTTGGTATGGTGGGCCGCTGTGCTCGATGGGCTGTTGGGGTACTCGCGGGGGTTAGGCGAGCCCTGCTGCTTGAAATGTCCAGAGCACGAAGGGCACCACGATAAGCGCAGGTAGATAGTTGAGCACCTTGAACTTCGTCAGGTCAATCATGTTCAGGCCAAGCGCGAGAATCATGATGGAGCCACAGGTCGAAAGCTCGGCAATAAGCGCGTCACTCGCGAGGGGGGCCACGAATCCGGCAGCGAGCACAATTGATCCTTGGAACACGAGCGTGAATGCGGCCGAACCGTATACGCCCACTCCGAGCGCGGCGCCCATCATAATGCCCGCTACGAAATCGAGCAGGCTTTTCGTGTAGAGCATGTCGAAGTCGCCGACGAGGCCCGCGTCGAGCGAGCCGACGATAGTCATGGCTCCTACGTTCATGATCAGGCACGATGTGATGAACGCGTTCGCGACTTTGGCGCCTTCGCCCGCGCCAGTAAATTGCGATGTGAGTTTTTCGGTCCAGCGATTCACGTGGCCGTCGATGTCGCTCGCTTCGCCGATTGCCACGCCGATAACCGTTGCGACAATGAGGAGCAAGATGTTTTGCTCGACGATGGTTCCCTGGATGCCAATGACGATCGTGCACAGGCCGAGCGCTTTCATGACAGCGTCGGTGATGGAGTCGGGAAGTCCGCGGCGCAAGAGCAGGCCAATAGTGGTGCCGGCGATAATGGCGATGGTGTTAACGATGACTGCCCACACGGAAGGCTCCTTTGCCGCGACGGTCGGGCCGCTGGTCAAAAGCCGCGGCGCGTTTGGGCGGTATGCCCACATCGCTCGCGAACCGCCTATCCCTCACGTGCGCATGCGCGCTAAGCGCGCTTCCGTATCTGGCTGTGCCAGAACTGACAAGGGGAAATTATATCTCCGCCATGGCTCTTGAAGGCTTGCCCTCGTCAAGATTTAGGGAAATATACGTTTGTGCGTGCCGGCGGCGTGTCGGGTTGGCCGATTTTGCGCAAGGAAGACGATGATCATGGTTTCTAGGGGGCGAGAATTGAAATTAGTGCGGAGGAGAGACTGACTGCGTGTCGGGCTGCTTTCGATATCGAAATCAAATGTCTGCAATTGCATATTTATGGACAATTGAGATCGAAAAGAATGCGATTGGCCGGTTTCGAGATAAGAATGAATCACCTTGCATGCCCTGTATGAAAAGAGCGCTCGGTCTTGCATGGCGATTCGCCTGGGAAAGAGTGATTGGCCTTATACGGGAAACGATTGGCCTTACGCGAGAAAACAATCTGCCTTGCCTGAGAATAAAAATTATCCTGAAATACAAATAAATCGCCATGAGCGTTCTATAATGAAATGCGATATACATTCGCGCTCGACGCGTTACCGACCTGGGGCGCTGTGGAGCATACGACCTGCGCTGTTCGGCATTCCGAACCGCGGAATGGAGGCCGACATGGCTTGTCCTACAAGCATTCGTACTGCCGAAAACGCAGGAGAACGCATTATCTCGCTGCCTGAAACCCACGGCCGAGATACTCCGTGGAAGTTTTACAACCATCTGATTGGCAAAATGCCCGATGACGTCTATGTGCGCGACTATTGCTTGGGTACGCATTGGAGCTACATGGAGGCCGATTGCGGCATGGGCGTAAGCTTCACCTGCAAAGGCGGCGGCAGGCGCACGCACAATTTTGACCTGCGCGGATTGCGCCTGAAAGACGTCGCGGAGCTGTCCAAGTCTTGGAATTTCGAGGAGGCCAGCCTGGGCGTCGCCGCACTCAACGCGTGGTATGCACGGCCCGAATTGCTCGATCCTTTGGGGGCTCACTACGATGAGCCGATCGAGCTGCCTGACGGCACCACGCGCAAAATCGATGCATTCGAGATGTACCGTCCCCGCATCAGTGCGCAGAAAGATGCACGTGTCACGGTGGTGGGCCATTTCCCCAACGTGGCTAAAATTGGCGAATATGCCCAGCTTACAGTGCTCGAGCGTAATTGCACGAGCCCAATCGACACGCCCGACCCCGCATGCGAGTACGTGCTACCCGTCTCAGATTATGCTTTCATCACGGGCGTGACCATCATTAATAAAACCGCGCCGCGTCTGCTTGAGCTTACGAAGAATGGCACGACCATATTTGTGGGGCCGTCAGTGGTTATGTCGCCGTTCCTGTTCGATTGGGGTGTGGAAATGCTGGCAGGAAGTGTTGTCGGCGACCCCGAAAAGGTGCGATTCGCGGTGAAAGCCGGCTCAGGCAGGCTTTTCGGCGAAGCTTTGCAAATGTGCACGGTTGCGCGCCCAAAGGAATAGGCGGAAGATACATCGGCGGAAAAGAGCTTTGGTCGAAGGTGCGCAAGGCTCAGCGCAAAAAAATGACGAGGGTACTCCGGCAGTATCTTGCGAGGTGGCGCGCGGGACGCGTCATTGTGGAATGCACCACCGAAATGGGCTGCGACGTTGAAATGCCGCAGCCCATTTTGCTCGCGGTGCTAACTTCACTTGCAAGCTCGCCGTTTTTCGGCACAACGAGCGAATGGCGGCTCCGAGTGCCCGCGTAGCCAAGCAGGCACTCGGCGGCCTTATCCGCGGTTTCTGCCCGTCCTGCTTATTCGGCTGGTTTTTCGAGCATGAACCAGCGGCCTTCCTCGTCGTTGGCGATAACGATGCAGTTCACGCCCATTTCTTGGAAAAGCGCCACGTAATCCTCGGTTTTCAGGGCTTTCGATTTCGATGAATCGAACATGCTCGGGCCCTCTCCCCCGTTTTGAGCACGAATTTCGGCCATTTTCACTGCGATAGAGCGACGCAACTCAGATGACCCCATGCCGCCGCCAACATAGGCGACTCCGCCCGGGGCCAACAGGCTATACAGGTTCTTGAAAGCCGCCGGTTGGTTGTCCCAAAATGGCATGCTGCCGCGGGAGATAATCAAGTCGAAAGGCCCGTCGATTCGTTCAGCCAGGTCAGGTGCGCAAATATCACTGCAACATAGCGAAAGCGTGGCGGGCGCGCACGACTCCCCCGCCAACTCGTTGCGCACGCGGGCATTGGCGAGTTCCAGCGCTTTGGCGTTTTCGTCGAGCAGCGTCAGATGGCTGAAGGCGCCCTCGCGCAGCACGGAAATTGCCAGGTGTCCGCCGCCGCATCCGACGTCGAGCAGGCGTCCCTCGCGCTTCTTTGCGCGCTCGGCGATAGTACGGGCAATCACGGGGTAGACGGGCGCGAACAGCTGCTCGGCGATGGCGTCGTATTCAACGGGGTTGTGGGGCATGTTGATTCCTTTCGTTTTGGGCATTGCACCGCCTATAAAGGAACGCAGACGGTGGTTTCGGCGCCGTTGCGCAAGTCGACGTCGATTACGTCAAGCGGCGTGCGGTAGATATCTTCGAGGCGCTCCCTCGTCATCACGTCATGCGGCGCCCCCGTGGCGATCATGCGGCCTTCTTGCATCACGAACACGCGGTCGGCGCAGAAAAATGCGTGGTGCGGGTCGTGTGTGACCATGAGCACGCTCACGCCCGACTTGGTGAGCTCGCGCATGCGCGAAAGCACGATTTGCTGGTTGCCGAAGTCGAGGCTCGCGGTGGGCTCGTCCATGATGATGAGCTTCGGCTGCTGCGCCAGGCAGCGCGCGATCAAAATGAGTTGGCGCTGGCCGCCGGAAAGCTTCGTGTAGGTGCGTTGCGCCAAGTCTTCGATGCCGAGCAGGCGCATGGCCTTCCAGGCGATCTCGCGATCGTGCTTGTTGATGCGCGAAAAGCGGTCGAGATAAGGGCTGCGGCCCATGAGCACCACGTCGCCCACCGTGAACGGGAACGGTGGCGTGTGCGCCTGCGGCAGGTAAGCGAAGATTCGCGCGCGTTCCTGGTCGGTCATCGAAACGACTGTGCGACCCTGCATGCGGATGTCGCCCGCGAACGGTTTCTCCAGGCACAAAATGTTCTTCAACAGCGTGGTTTTCCCGCAGCCGTTCGCCCCGATAATGCAGGCGAATTCGCCTTCGTCCATCGCAAGCGAAACGCCGTGCACAATTTCTTTATGCCCGTAGCCGCAATGCAGGTCGTGAACAGATAGCAAATGCTCAGTCATCCCTCACCACCCCTTGATGTTGTGACGGAAGATGAAGATAAAGAACGGCACGCCGATAATGGCGGTCAGAATGCCGATGGGGATTTCGGTCGAAGCCATAAGGCGGCACAGGTCGTCGACGATGAGTAGGTATCCCGCGCCGATGAACATTGACGTGGGCAGCAGCACTTTGTAGTTCGGTCCCACGATGGAGCGTGCGAGATGCGGAATAACCAGGCCGACCCACCCCACAATGCCGGCAACGGCGACCGAGCAGGCAACGATGAGCGTGGAGGCGAAAATGACAATGAGGCGTACGCGTCCCGTATTCACTCCCAGGCTGCGCGCCTCTTCCTCGCCGAACGACAGCACGTTGAGCTTCCAGCGCTCAAGCATGAGCACCACGAAGCCCGCCAGCATGGGCGCCACGATGACTGCAAGATCGGCTTGATTGATGCGTGAGAAACTTCCCATGAGCCAAAACGTGATGGCGGGAAGTTTGTCGTTGGCGTCGGCCATGAATTTTACGAGCGAGGTGAACGACTGGAACAAGGTGGTGACGAGCATGCCGCCCAGTACCAGGCCCAAAAGCGCGTCGTATTTGTTCACCATTTTGTTCATCCATACGGCGCCGCCCACGGCAACCATGGCCCCAATGAAGGCGAACAGCTGCACCATCGAATTGGACATATCGAACAGCAGCGCCAGACATGCGCCAAAGCTCGCGCCCGCGGAAGCGCCCAAAATGTCGGGCGAGACGAGCGGGTTTTTGAACATGCCCTGATAGCTCGCGCCAGCGACGGCCAACGCCGCGCCCACGAGCATGACTACGAGAATGCGTGGCAGGCGAATGTTCATGAGTGCCGTCGCCATTTGCTGGTTCACCTCGACATGGGGGATGGCCACGCCAAAATGCGCGGCGAAATCGGCGAGGGCGTTATTTGCCAGGCCGCCGAGCGTCGAGATAAGCTCGACGGGTGAAATGGGATAACGTCCCAACGCGAAGGAAACGAGCACGATGCCCAGAAGCGCGATGCCGATCGCTATCTTGATCCACGGTTCGACTTTGCGGTCGAGTAGCTCGGCGGATGCGGATGCTTCGGATTTCTCGCTTTCGTCTGACAAACGACCTTGCTCGGCGTCAGCGTCGCCTTCCGCCCGCGAGCGAGGCGGCTTCTTCCAAAACCTTATCTCCCCCATATTTCCCCTTGCGCTTATGTTTTGCGATGATATCATTCGATTATTCTCGCATGAGATTATTAAGAGCGGGAAATATTATACTTCATAGAGTCTTATGCGCAAATGACGAAGCGGGACGAAATGGTGGAAAGGGAGTTTTCTTGGCGTCGCGTAAAGGGAGCGCATAGGCGCAAAGGGAGGAAGGAAACCAGATGCTTACCAAGAAACGCAGCCTGGCCATTGTTATGATGGCGGCGTGTCTGGCGATGGCGTTGACGCTGCTCGCCGGATGCTCGGGCACGGACAAGGCGGCTACCGAGTCGTCCGACAACAACGCGACCCAGACGGAAACCGTCGACCTGATGGCCGACCGTACCATTACCGACGACGCTGGCCGCGAGGTCACGATTCCCGGTGTTGGCGCGCTGCAGAAGATCTATTACACCGGCGCTCCCGGCCAGATTTTCTGCTTCACCCTGGCTCCTGAGCTGGCGGCTGGCACTACCATGGAATTCTCCGACGCGGAACTGGCGTATTTGCCCGAAGGAACTGGCGACCTGCCGTACTTGGGCACCCTTTCCGGCGGCAAAGAGCTCAACCCTGAAGCTATCATGGCCGAAGGCGTTCAGGTGATTTTCTCGGTCACCATCGGCAAGCCCGGCGATTCCGATGCGAGCTCTGCCGACGACTTGCAGAGCCAGACGGGCATTCCTGTTGTTGTTCTTGACGGCACGCTCGATGCGACGCCTACCACGTATCGCACGCTTGGCACGCTGCTGGGCAAAGAAGACCAGGCCGAGAAGCTGGCGTCCTATTGCGAGACCGCGCTTAACAATGTCGATGCTGCCGTCGCGACCGTCCCCGAGGATCAGCGCGTTCGCCTGTACTACGCCGAGGGTTCTGAAGGCCTGCAGACCGAGCCCAAGGGCTCCACGCATTCCTTGGCGTTCGATCGCGCTGGCGCCGACAATGTTGCCCAAGATGTCGAAGCCCAGAAGGGCAAGGGCATGAGCCCCGTTTCGCTCGAGCAGGTTCTTGCATGGAACCCGCAGGTCATCGTTGCATGGGACGACGTTGTGCGCGGCGGTGCCGATGAGCTTATTCGTACCGATGCCAATTGGTCGACCATCGACGCCGTGAAGGACGGCAAAGTGTACACGATGCCCAACGTGCCGTTCTCTTGGTGCGATCGCCCGCCTGCGGTCAACCGCATTCTTGGCATTCAGTGGATCGCGAACACGCTGTATCCCGAGGCCTATGACGTCGACATGGTTGAAGTCACCAAGGAGTTCTACAGCTTGTTCTACCATGCCAACGTGACCGACGAACAGGCTCGCGAGATTCTTGGCAACAGCTACAACGGCTAGCTCGAGAGCAGCGAGCGCGGAAGAGGCGTGCTTCGACAACAGCGGTCCAGACTCCTAGATGCAGGATGTTTACTGGTTCGCCAATAACCGAAACGGCGTTTCATCGCCGTTGAACAAAACACCGCAGCGGGTTGCTCGCTGCGGTGTTCGTGCAAAAGAGCGCGATACGGCTTCCGCGTGGTCGATGCGGAAGCGCTCTCCGATGCTTGTTGGCTGAGTTTTGTTGTGAGCCGCCTAGTCGCTCGTGGTGCTTTCACGGACGTGCGGTTAGCGTGCTTTTATTTGCCGCCGATGCCGTCAAATAGCGAGAAGAGTTCGTCTCGAGAATGGATGTCGAGTTTGCGGTACAGATTCCGTACATGTGTTTTTACCGTTTGCTCGGAAATGAAGAGTTCTTTTGCTATTTCCGGATTATGTTTACGTTCCGCCAATGCCGAGAGTATTTCCTCTTCGCGTAAGGTGAGCCCGAATTGGAGTGCCAAATCGTGGCTGTGGTTTTTGATGACGTCTGACCGCACGAACTGCTCCATGCGATGTGGCTCGGTGTCGCCGACATTCATGCCCCAAGTGTTTGCGAGGCCGCTTTCAGATAAAAGCACCATCGTGCTCACCACGGCAAGAATTATCACAATTGCCGGCAAAACATATGGCATGTCGAATCCGGATGGCGCGTTTAGAAGTACGTCGTGGGCAGTTCGTCCGGCCCCGTTGAACGCCATGCGCACGGTGCGTTCTATGCCAAAAAGCCACATTGCGGCAATTCCATATCGATAGCACATGTTGGACATGATTATCATGACCAGAATTGAGCATGCGGTGTAGGCTCCTGAGACGAAGAATGCCGTAACCATATTATTGAAGTTGCCAACTATCGGAATGATGAGAAAGGCGCCCACCATGAGCGGCAGTGCTACGCGATAGATTGCGGAGAAATCGAATTTCCTCTTGCGAAGGGCTATGCCCATGAAGACGAACAGCCCCACGAATAGCGTTCCTGGTGAAGAGTGGGGACCGAAAGCGGACGTTGTAAGCTGTTCTTGCACCAATCCGTATGCAAGCGAGAAGATTGCCATCCATAGTACGAGCTTCCAGGGGAATGCGATTTGTGCTTGGGAGATATGGCTGCGCTCTGCCTGCGAAATAGACCGAAAGGCCGCCCCTGCGCTTGCGATTGTCGCGATGGGCAATATAAACAGGTATGTCGCAAACCACGGGAAGAGGAACCCCTTCATTGTGTATACGATGAGCGCCGAGGCAACGATTGAGGCCGAATAATAAAGCGCAACACGAAGCGGATTCAGACAGCTATAAAGCTCCGACCAAAGAATGAGCGTGATAGCGATTCCTGCCCCGCCGATAATTGCTCCCGCCAATGATAAAACTGCGCCCCATTCGGCGAAGGACGCTCCGCCGACGACGCACGCCGTTGAGATCAGCAGCATGAAAAGCGCTGTGTTGCGAATAGATTGCTTCTCGATGAGCGGTGTAAGCCGTTTTGCGAAAAGCACGCCAAGCACAAGAAATGCCATCATGGATAAATCAAATGCATCGCGCGCCATGGGGGAATATGGAGCTTCGCGGAAGTACGATCCGACGAAGGTCAGTTCAATCCATGCGCGATATGCCGCAAGGCCAATGAAGGCGAGCGGCAATTTCGGTAGCTTGGGGTTTATCGTCCCCGTGGATCGTGCGTATTTCTCGTTCACGTTTCGTCGGTCTTTCGCTAAGCGCAGCGGGCGCATCCTAGATTTCGGTGCATGCCATTATACCTTCTTGCCGAATGCTATCTTCCTGCTATGAAGCTCTTGCTTGTGGTGGGCGCGTCATGTTCGTCAATATATTCCCAGGTAAATCAAGGGGTAGAAAAAGGTGGTAGAGAAATACCCCTGGAATTGCATTCGCGGCGGATGGACATCCTCACATCTTGGATTCATCTTGGCTTCAACGCGAGCCGGTGGACCCCTCCAATTGCATCGGCTCGCATTGCTTGAATGGCGTGGAAGACAGGGCAAGGAAAGGGAAGGTTTTCCAATGGAAAAAGCAATGCAAAATGTTTCGCGTCGAGGCTTTGTTGGGCTTGCAGGCGTAGCTGCGGCAGTTGCTGGCACAGCTGCTTTGGCGGGTTGCTCTCCGAGTAAAAAGGAAAAGAATGAAGTTGCATCGGGCGATGCAACCAAAACCACGGTTGTCGCGGGCCACGAACGCGCAGGGCTGCCTTCGTTCCTTGTTGCGCCCGACCCCATTACCGACATTAAGAAAACTCTTGATTTTGACGTGGTTGTTGTTGGCGCTGGCGCGGCCGGCGTTCCTGCTGCCCTGGCCGCCTGCGAGGCCGGCGCTCATGTTGCGCTCATCCAGAAAGAAGCTACCGCAATTTCCCAGGGAAATACGGCAAGCGGTATTATCACCGACCAAAGCAATCCTGCAGCCGCTGCCGCCCTTGGTCAGCTGCTTGTGAAAGAATCGGCGTACCGAGCCGACCCCGAGCTGATTAACGTGTGGATTGAGAATGGCGGAGAAGCCGTTAAATGGGTGCTCGACCATGTGAAAGAGGCCGGCGGTTCGGTTATCGACCAAGGCAATAATCAGCAATCGAAGGCGTCCAATGAGGTTAATGGTTATTCGAGCCTGAACTACGTCACGTCCTATATGGGCCCAAAACCCTACAATAATGGCGAAGGCATGAAGGTGCTCGCTGAGGTTGCAGCGGAAAACGGCGTCGAGGTTTTCTACAATACTCCAGGTGAGCAGCTTGTCAAAGATGGTGATAAAGTAACTGGCGTTATTGCCAAGGGCGAAGAAGGCTATATCCAATTTAACGCCGCAAAGGGCGTGATTATTGCCACGGGCGATTATCAGAATGACGAAGAGATGTCGAATTATTACCTGCCCGATTTGAAATACTTCGGCCGTAAGCAGTCTAATAAAACCGGCGATGGCCACAAGATGATCGTGTGGGCCGGCGGAAAAATCTCGAATATCGTTCATACCAAGATGATGCACGACTTCGATGCGGGTCCGATGTGGAACATGCCGTTCCTGGCGGTGAAGACCGCTACAGGCGAGCGCTTCATGAACGAGGATCAGTGCTATCCCATGAGCTACGTTGCCGGCGCCAACCAGCCGCGCCACTACAGCTGGATCGTGTGGGACGGCAACTACTGGGAGGACATCGCTCAGTTCGACACCTGCGGCTGCTCCCGTTTGTACCCGGCGCCCTCTGGCACCGCCTTCAACGCCGACGTGTACGACTGCGAGGCCATGTCCAAGGAGCACCTGGATGAGTTCTGGCTGAACCCGCGCCTCGCGGCCGGCACCCTGAAGAAGGCCGACACGCTGGAGGAGCTGGCCGAGGGCATGATCGCCTATGCCGACGAGGAGGGCTGGGCCCACGACTACACCGTGGAGGCCATCGTCGAGTCCATCAACCGCTACAACGAGCTGGTGGCCGCCGGCAACGGCGACGAGGACTTCGGCAAGCGCGACGAGTACATGGTGCCGATCGAGGCCCCCTGCTACGCGGTGCCGCGCGGCGCGAACAACATCGACGCCCTGGTGGACGGCTTGTGGTGCGACGGCAACTTCCAGTGCCTGGACGTCGACATGAAGCCGATCGAGGGCCTGTTCGCCGTCGGAAACGCTTCCGGTCCCTTCTTCGGCAACAGCAACTACCCCATGGACATCGAGGGCCTGTCGGTGGGCCGCGCCATCACCACCGGCTTCGCCACGGGCCGCTACGTCGCCGGCCTGTAGGTTCGCAAGCGACCCTTTCGTGC
>ERZ827108.4048-NODE-4048-length-11289-cov-33.643849_pt1 | contig 11289 bp, 14 predicted proteins | sample MGYA00519921_ERZ827108 | MGnify/ENA primary metagenome ERZ827108 (study PRJEB31778, sample SAMEA3449258) | human gut metagenome | biome: human gut; feature: human-associated habitat; material: faeces | place: United Kingdom | collected 2010/2012 ... | reverse complement strand
ATTGTCCGTTAAAATCTTTAACCCTTTAGTCAAGATCTTTCAGGACTAGACAATATATTCCGGTTGATTATGGTCATTGGGGCGGTTATTGGTGGTTCACATCATTTCCACGGATTATAAATATCTGTTATGCGGACAATTTGATAGCCGTCAAAATAAGAACAAGTTGGTGGACGGGCGAAGAAACTTGGTATATAAAAAAGGATGATGAGTTTGTAAGGCGTGAAGAACCTACAGGTGAATGGATTGAATAATGAAACAGATTGACAACATCAGCAAAGCATTATCCGACTTTCGCTTGGCTGCAGCTACTCAAGTAGTTGCAACGGAGAATGGCGATTATAAAAGGGGCAACAATGCCTTTGACGGGATTATTAAGATTCTTAAATATCTCAAGGAATTAGGAAAACTGAATGAATTGGAGATACTATTGCCTGATTCCAACATAGGAGTAAGAATGTTTGCCGCCTATGGCTTGCTGTCAACATCTCCCAAAATCGCTGTTCCAGTTCTCAAAGAGATCTCACAGAGAGAGGATATACATTCTCTTACTGCAAAAATGACACTTGAACAGTGGGAACAAAACACTTTAATATATCCGTTTTAGTTTTCTTCGTAACGATTATGAAAAAGTGGCAGAAAATATCAGGCATCATTGCTATTTTGATTTTAGTATGTGGTTGCACAAGGATAAAATCAAAGTACGAAGCTGTTATGGAAAAGATAGGAGAAGGGCTCAATGATATTTTGAGTACAGATTTTTATTTTGATTCAGGCGGATGGGATTATCGCCGTGTTCCATTAATTGCTCCGTATGAATTGATTTCTATGCTTAAACATGATAATATTAGAATTTGGAGGTGTTTCAAACGAGATAATCTCAATGAATTCGGAGGACAAGGGCTGGACACAGATAGACTTTCTGTAGAATATGCAGGAATCACCAATTCAACAATTTACTTGAGCTATTCGGAGGCCTTTGATGATATAATTGGTGGTGTACGCTGTGATGTTAGGAAGTCTCATCGATTTGCTATAATTGATGTGCCAACAGACTCTATAGAGTGGCATGAAACGCGGGAGGAATGGCTGGCGGCACTCAACAAGCGAAACATCATCAATCCTCAACTATACCAAGTAGATAGTCTGTATGATGATTTCGCCAATAATAGGCGATTATTATTTGACCCAAAACAGCAAGACCATGAAACTGAACGATAAACGAATTGACATATACCCAAGTATATGGCGAGTGATTGGTTTTACGCTGATCAGCTTGTTGTTTGTTGTTGGTGGGTTCTTTATGACAAACAATCCTCGTTCTGGTATAGATAAATTTATCGCTTATATGGGAATGATATTCTTCTCTTTCGGGGTGATTGTCGGGATAGGTTGGCTGATATTGATCGCGATGCGCAAACCGCTTGCAAGGATATTTGATGACCGTCTCGAATATCTGATACCGGCAAGGATGAAATATGAGATTATTCCTTTTCTGCGTGTTGAGATGTTTGTCATAACAAAAATAGGAAGTGCTAAAATCATAAGGGCGGATTACTTGACCGGAGGTGGGAAAAACACCGGAATTGTGAATACTTTTGTATCAGTTGGTAAAGTATGCGACATACTGAATGATAAACTTGAACGATATTGGGAACAGCCGATGTTGTCACAGAAATTAGACCAAGCATCGGTGGCACAATATCTTAAAGTTATGGGAATTGAATCGTGGCGATTTGGATTTGATACGACCGGCAAACCCGACTGTGTGGTGGTAATGCGAGATGGAGACACATATAAACTTGTTTATATCGATGACAGAGGATCGGCAAAAACATTGAGCAATCATCTTACTGAAAACGATGCGTGCCATGCGTTGCTTGAAAACTTTATTGAGGAAGAAGCCTTCAAATCACAACATGGATTGAAATGATGGAACTGATAGCTGAAATATTTATCCGTTCATGGTTTGGTTCTGTAGTTCTTCATATCGGAGCTGGGCTTCGATATGGGTGTCTGCGGCTGTTCCGTCGTGGACAGAAAGTATCGTATAAGCACATCCGCTATGGTTCAGAGGATTTCAGCAACATAGACCATGCCGACAACAACCTTGTCAATGGATTTCTCGGCTTTCTCGTTCTCGCATTGATTCTGATTTTAATAGCAAAATAAAATCTTATGATTATGATATTACTTGGCATTATAATACAACTGGTTATCTTCACTTTATTTGCAATAGCGATTGCACTGCCATTGGCGGGTGTTGTATGTTGGCTAAGCAGGAGGCACAGGAAACGTAACACTATACTGGCAATGTTATCGCCATTCGTGTTTATATACTCTTTCTATTTCACATGTCTAATCGGCGGATTTGCCTGTTCATCCATCTTTGACACCGGTTGTGGAATGGATGGATATTATAAGGCCGATTTGCCCAACGGCTATCAGATAGACTCCCTTGCAGATGACTTCGACCGCGAATACTTTACAGGATATATTCGTAAAGACGGGAAGCGCGTCATTGAATGGGTAACCAAGATCAAAGTTTCAGGCGATTCCATTTATGGAGAGAGATATTTCGTCAACGAAGCTCCGGGAAGTGAATATTATTTTACTATAGACACTAAAACCGACAACATAAGGCAATATGAATCAATCCGAGTTGCCGAGGAAACAAATCCGGCCATAGTAACAGGGTTGACACATCTTGAGGCATTTTATTACAAAAGTTGGCCGTGGGTAATTCCCTTGACCATTCTCGCCTTTGCCGTATCGTCAGGGTTGGTGTTTCTTTTATGGTTTATTGTCAGTAAGATGTCTGCAAAATGGAAACATGAAAAGACATCTCTTGCTCCCTTAGGTGTTAATGGATTTGCTTATTCAAAAAATAAGGCATTAAGAATAGCAGAAGAATATTATCACTCAAATAAGGCCATTCTTGGCGGTGATGTGTACAAACTGGAAAATGGGAAGATCAAACTGACATATGACAGTTGGTATTGTGAACGGAATAGTGCGGAAACTATATCCGAGTATGTCACCCGAAGTTACCGGATTACCCGTGATTATATCAGCAGATACCATAGCAATACAAACATCCTTTTCGGATTCGTTATAGAAGAAAAGCGTGATGAAATATGACAGAATAATATATAGGTTCTTTTTTGGGCAGCGAGGCAATACACGTATGCCTTTTGACGCTATACAGCTGATACTGATGTCTCTTGCTGCTATGTCTCATAACTCGGTATAATAAAAATGCCACCGACAACTGTGGAGCTGGCGATGGCATTGATAGTGATTATAGATTTGAGGGATAGAAGTATATGAAGGTGGTGTCGGCGTTGAGTCGTTGTTCATGATGTCGAATCAGCGATTTCAGGCTGTCAACTTCATGAGATGTTCCGTGGAGCATCTGACGCTCACGGTGCATTACTACATTCAGGTCGCGGTTGAGTCCGCGCTCGTAGCGGTAGAGCCATTCGACATCTTTCAGTTTGGAGTTTTCGTTGAGCTGATAGAAGAAGCCATATCCGAAGCCTCCGGCGGCGAGAACTGCGATTGCAAAAACAACATATACCCATTGGGATTGCCGCCCATATTGCGCCATTGACAAGATTGTATAGGCGGTGCATGACGGTATCTGCCGCTGCATCCAGTTTGTCATAACGGATGTTCATTGCCTTCTCCGATGCTTTGTCCGCCGCCTCTTGTGCGATTTTTCTTATCTGTTCATCGCTGATTGTCGCTGGCAAAGTCTCTGATACAGCCTGTTTAGGCAAAACATTTGTATATAACTTCGTTATTGCATTTGTCATGACATCCGTATTCCTTTCGATAGCATCATCGACCAGATCCGATATATTTTCAGTAGTTGCGATGTTGTCGGGAATTGACACCGTTACATTCGGTATCGGCGCGTCCGAATTTGTCGGTGTCGCCATCGCTTGCGTTTCCAGAGTCTCGATGCGGGTGTCGTGGTCGGTTACTTTCTTTTGCAGGTCGTCAATCTGCTCTCCTTGTTTTTTGACGTCATCGTAGAGTTTTGACATGTTCAGATTTTTCTTGATTTGCGTTTACGTTTGGCTTCCTCTTTCTTGATTGCGTTCTGGAACGCCTGTTCCTCCGGGTCGAAGCCGGGTCCGAGAGTGAACAGATTGCCTATCGCGCCAATGGTCGCCTCGGCGACATTTTCAATCAGAGAGGGTGTTTTCTGTTGAGTATATTCTACCCTGACTTTGGGCTGTGGTGCCGAAGATGCGGCGTGGCTCTGTCCCTGCTTTCGGTTCAACTCAAAGAGATTGTTCAGTCGTCGATACGTGAAAGCACGGTCGATTTTGGAGCCGTTCATCGTTATATCGCCATCGGAAAATTTCACACCGATATGCTCACCGGTGTTGTGGTCATCGTGAAATTTCACGTCAATTCCGGCACAGGCAAGACGGCGGCAGAATTCATCCCATGACTTGCAGCCATATATTGCCGCAGAAATCTTGGTCTTGAACACAGGCTTTTTCTGTTCGTATTTCTCCTTGAGGGGCGAATAGGTAAGACCATATTTGTCTTTCAGAGCCTTGACGACCTTGTCGCTTCGCTTGTAATTATTGCGCTCGTTGACGGCTTTGCCATGAAGAGTCACACGGTTATAGACGATGTGGAAATGCGGATGTTCGGTTTCAAGATGATGCACGATAAGGTATTGTGTGTCCTTGAATCCCATTCCGGCCAGATATTCTTTGGCGAGTTGAGCCATGAATTCATCGGTAAGCCGGGGAGCGTCGGCATTGTCAAAACTAATGGAGATATGTCCCGCCGGATTCTCCTTGCCGGGCATAAATCCGTGTATCGCCTCAAAGGATTGCACCATCTTGGCATAGTCGGAGGTGAAAACATTATCGCTTCCGATGATGCGCCATGTGTCGGGCGTGTATTCTTTCGGGTCGTGAAACTGTCGCGTCACATACCCCACGACATCGTGAAACGTGCCGCTTTTAAGGATTCTTGCAAACATAGTCAGTCTCCTTGTTGGGTCTTAATTTTTTGAGAATGTCAAACATCCTGTCAACGACAGCCGCTAATTTATTGGCCGCGCTGCGGAGTTTGAGCTGATGAAAGCAGGTCATCGCCTGATTGAAATCGGAACTTAGATTGAGTATTCCTCTGGCTATTTCCTTTTCAATCTCGGTCAGCCGGCTGACGATTGTGAGCCGGAACGCTCCGTGGCGGACATACTCTGCCAGTTTTACACCGGCAGCTTTCGACCGCTTTTTGAGGTCGGCATGTTCGGCATCCGTCAGCTTGATTGTCACCACATGGGTGCGCTTCTCGTCGGTCGGTTTAGAGGGGCGACCGCCCTTTCTTGTGGGTGATTTACTCATTGTGGTCATTATGATGGGTTATGTGAATGGGGGATGCAAAGAGCGTTTTTTAACGCGCAGTTTCGGAAGGCATTTTCGGAGAAAAAGAAATCCTGAAACATATCCTTGCCTTCCCAATTCACTACGTTCATCGGGAAGCTGCCTCACGGTGCACCGGGTGCAGTGGTATCCCGAAATAATTATCTCAGAGTTTGCGCCAGATTTCGATGTCCGGGGAGTAGGCTCGCAGGTGGTCGGCGAGGACAGCGTTGATGTAGCTGGCGACGGTGGTGCCACGCTCGCCGAGGATGCGGGCGATGCGTTCAAGCTGCTCCCAGATGTCGTCCTCAATGTTGACCGGGTGGCGGTTCACCACCTTTGCCGGAGTTAGGAACGTAGTCTTGAACTCGGCGAAATTCGATTTGCGCTGCTGTTTGCCGATGCGCTGTTGCTTCGGCGGCTCGGTCGTGTCGGTTGCGGCTGTTGCCATCTGCTCGTTTCCAAACAGATTTTCATTGGCAACGGCGTTGGCTGTGGTAGTGCTGTTAACAGCGTTGCCGTTGTTGACTGCTGGATTGGGGTTGGTAGAGTTATCAGGTTGCATAATAATTTGGGGGTTAGAGGTTGATACTTGGTTTTTGGGGGCATCGGTCAACTCGGTTGACTTGGATGCGGTGGATTTATTTGTTTTCATTGGAAATTTTGTTTTTGATGAAACTTTGATTGACAAGAAAATCATTCAAGTCATTAAACTTGGAGTATAGTGTTGAGCGGTCAATCACGATTGAGCCATATATGGCTGTCAACTCGGATAATGCTGTTTGTCCGGCAATGTCGTTGTCAAGATAGCAGTTGATTGTTTTGTAACCTCTGAGAAAAGGCACAGCCTTGTTGACATTGACAACCGAGTTGAGTATGATTGCATCGGCTCCGCTGATAATGTCGAGTGTGAGTGCGGAGAGATAATCAATGAATCCCTCTAACACGGCACATTCTGTTGACGGGCCATCTCTCGCCCACGGCAGATATGAGATGTCCTTGCGTCCCCGGCAACCTTTGAAATATCTGTTGCGCAGTTCCCAGCCTCCACAGACATTCTCAAATGCCACGGCAAAATAGCGGTTGCCGTTGACGCTGTAATGAGCTTCCTTGCAGTTCGCCTTGGCGATGTGTGCCAGGATACCACGCTCTTGGAGGTATGCGACAAGTGCGCGGTGTTCCAATGGCACGACCTCAAACCGTTCCATACTCGGTGCAGAGTGTCGCGGAGCAAAAGAAGAAGCGACTGTCGGCACCGATGGCACCGGGTAGCTGTCAGCGATGCAACGCAGTATATGGCGCAGGTCGGTTGACTGATACAACTCGGCTGCAAGGTCGATGATGTTGCCGCCTCTGCCAAGTCCGAAATCATACCAGCAGTTGAGCGCAGTCTCGACCTTGAATGACGGCGTATGTTCCTGTCGCAACGGCGACTTATACCAGAGTCTTATTCCTTTTCTCGCCTCCGGCTCATGTCCGAGCCGGGACAAGAAGGAGGCTAAAGGGATTGATTTAATCTCTTTGATCATATCGTTAATATGTATGTGGGGATTTGATTCGGGTTCAGCTTACATATATACACCCCGTACTGAACCGAACTTAAATCAGTAATAGAATTTGGGGTTGTATGAGTATGTTCCGTTTTCCCGGATTATCATCCTTTTGTTCATCAGGAATGATTTGAGTTTGGTAACCTTTCCGTCGCCGTATGGAAATCCGCAGGCGGCATAAGCCTTCTTTATGCTGTCCTCGCAATTCTGACAGCCTTTTATCGCTCCGTCGGCAAATGCTATTTCAAGAGCCTGACGGTGTTGTTCCGGAGTGAGTTCAGAATATGAGAAGGCCTGTATCTTCGATTTTCCGGCAAAGGTGTAATCAGAGGCTATTTCAGGCAGTCCGGCTTCATTGACAATGAAAGCAAATGGAGGGAAATCCATTGAGCGGATGCAGGATGCCGACACCTCCGTCACTTCGCTGTCTGTCGTGCTTTTGCAGACCTGTAAAACGGTTTCAGCTTTGTTGTTCAACTCCGTGCCTACATGACCGCGTACATTGTCATCGCTCTTGTTGAGGTGTAGGACGGTATGTATGTGTATCTGATACTTGTCCGTCCATTCCATCAGTTTGCCGATAAGCCTTGACGATTCAATGGCGTTGTTGATGTCGAACATCAGGTCGCGTACTCCGTCTATTATGACCAGCCCGACATTAGGTGTGTTTGCGATAGCATTGTCGATAAGTTCAAGACGCAGGTCGGGTGTCAATGCACGGAGCTGGGCAAATATCAGGTTTCCCGGATGCCTGTCAACCGGAAGTCCGGCAAGTCGCAACGCCCGTTTCATTATCCGCTGGCAATGGTGTGGGCTTTGCTCGGTGTCGAAGTAGAGTATCGTGCGTTTGTCATCTGGAAACTCGGCGATGTAGCGCAACACCTCTCCGTTGGTAAGTGCCGCCGCGAGAATGGCACTCACATTGAATGTCTTCTTGCTCTTTGCCTTACCGGTCGAAGCCGAGAAGTTGCCGAGTGTACCGATAACGCTGCCGTTGGCATACAGCACTTCCGGCGCAGTCTGAATCTCATCAGTAATCCGCAACTGCTTTTCCTCCCAAAGTCGGAGAATATTCTCTTTCACTTCTTGCATCGGCGACCTCCTTTTCTTTGGGCGTTGTGTTCCTGTACGAGCGCGAGAGCCTTTTGCCTGTCAACGACGATGGTTCGCTCATTCTGAATGATAGCCCCGTCAATGACACCGCTTTTCTTGAGACGTTGGGCAGTCGGCTTGCTGCACCCGAATATCTCACATATACCGGAAATGCCATAGGCGTATTTTTGTCCGTCGGAAAAATCGTTGACGGTTGCCGCCTGTATCTCCGGCTGAGGTCGGTATTTGAGTGCCTCGGCCATAAGAGTTAGAAACTGTGCCCCTGTCATAAGGCCCAGAGGTAGGCCTAAAATGCTGGATAGCTCCATACGCAAATCTGTTTAAGTTTGACATTCCCTTCAGTCGGATTGCTCCGAAAAAAGGCATCGGGAAGTGTTCCTCGACAATGCAAAGTTAATACCCGATTTGAGTGGTATCCGAGTGGTAAAAATTAGAAAAATGCGGTCAAAAACAAAAATTTTTCATAGTGAAAATAACGTTTGTTTTTCAGCGAATTAAAGCCGGAATTAGGCAAAAATGACAGGGTGGTAGCAGATTTTTTGAGTGGTAAACCGGTGGTAGCTCACTACCACTCATAAGCAATCACAGCCGATTATATAGCCTCATGACTGAAAAAGCCCTGCCGAAGCAGAGCTTTATATGGTGTCTTTCAAGGTCGCAAATTGCAACTTCAAAGCAGTTTCTTCAATTCCTCACCCATTCGTAAGAACTGATTTTCTATTTCTTGTTTTGCCTCTATTTCTTTTCTGGTCTTATAGGTTGCCACTCCCATAGCCTTGAATGTATCTCTAAATGAAAACTCTACGACCTTGTCATCTTTGGAGCGACATAATATTATTCCTATTGATGGATTCTCATCCGGCAATTTCACATATTCATCTAAGGCCGACAGATACAAATTTAGCTTGCCTACATATTCCGCACGGAATTTTCCCCGTTTTAATTCTACGGCGACGAGGCATCTTAATCTTCGATGGTAAAAAAGCAAATCAACATAATAATCTTCTTCCCCCACTTTTAGATGATATTGATTGCCCATATATGTGAAATCTGTACCCATAGCCATGATGAAGTTCTTGATATTACGGACAATCTCATTCTCTAAAACTCTCTCATCAAAAGCATCTTCATCCTCGATGTTCACAAAATCGACAAGATACTCATTTTTGAATGACTGTAATGCTTTCTGTCTATAAGAGTAGTCAGCAATAGTTGTCCCGAAATTCGTTTGCTGAATCCAATTATCCTTATATAATCCTTCTTCTATATGGTATCTCAGTTCATCTGCATCCCAGAATTTTTCAGCACACATCCGGATGTAGAACAGACGCTCATCAAGAGTCTCAGTCTTGCTTAACAGTATGCCGTGGAGAGTGAATCCGACTGAAAGAAAGGCTTTTAAATCCTGCTCTGACAAATCGCCCGTTTCAAATGGGCGAATTATAATGGCCTTGTCTGAAACGGTAAGTTCCAAATCGCCCATTTGAAACGGGCGATTTGTGAAATATGGAGACCACGCTTCATAGAATTGCCTCATTCGCTTAATATTGGTTTCTGAAAAGCCACGCAAGCCCGGCAATTCCTGCTTTAACATTAAAGAAATTGCATTAATGGCTCCTGTTCCCCATTGGGCATTACGACTCTCAACCGATATGAAGCCTCCAATGCCATAGTACAGGGCAAGCATCTCATTGTTTACTTTCTGAGCTGCTCTATATCTACTTTTAAGGATAGCATCCTTTATTATTTTAACTGCCGAAATATAATCAGCATTGTTGTGGATAAGTATCTGCTGTTCCATCAATGGTTGAATTTCTTAATGCAAAGTTACAAAAAATAATCGGCAAATCAGCGATTTACGGTGTAATTCATTGAATTGCCGATTATATTTCATACGTTTGTTTAGGAGGCTTTGGCAAGCTCGTCGAAGTTCTCGATAAGCTCTTCTATCTTTTCACGAAATTCCACGGTTCGCGGATTCTCGCTGTCAGCAGCCTCCTTGTACTTTGAGTTGTAAGCCTTGTAGCTTAGTCCGAGGTGGCGGCAGATGCTCTTTCGCCAATTTAGTTGGAGGTCTGTCTGGACAAGACTGCCGACCGTGCTGATGAAATAATAGACACGGTTCTTCTCGCCTTCCCTGATTGTCAGCCTTTTGTCGCAGTCGCGGAGATTGAGTATGGCATACAGGTCGTGAGGGTCTATATTGTGGAACTGCTCACAGACAAAGTTGTCGTGAATATACTGGATATGACCCAGCGAGAAATACACGTGGCTTCTTTCACTCGCTTTCTCTACCGCCTGTTCGTCGGTAACAGCAGTGTCGCCGGTATAGAAGATGCTTTTCATGTCTGCATGAACAACATTCTGCTCAATGTCATCGTCTTCGGGCGACCATTCAAATGGTTTTATTCCATACCTCTTCAAGTATCGAGATAAATCCTGCAAAGTCTCCAAGAACTTATACATGTCGAAATCCTGCGCCCAACTGCGAGTGTCGCGGAATTCCATTATGTACTGGAGTCGCTTGATTTCTGTTTCAATGCGACTGAAGAAGTTATCGAATTTTGCATCATGTGCAAGTCTTATAGCGTCTATGTCTTCCCCTGTTATCGATGACTGGTGGAGATGTGTCGCACTGGCTCCAAGATCAGTGAGGTAACGATGCGTTTCCTTGTCCTTAATGTTCAGGGAATGACGCAAAATTCCAATGGTTTCGGAAAGTAGTGCGATGTCATATATCATCGCAATCTCCATTTTTGCCAGTATGTCAATTTGAGGTTCCAGTTTTGACAACAGACGCTCAATCTCCGTGGCGAAAGCGCGTAGAAGAATTTGATGTTCAGGCATACCTGCAAGTTTGCGGATGCTTTTCTCTATCTCTGGCTGCTGAAGATATACGATTCCGCAGGAACCCATGATAAGGCAGTCATCGAGAAGAAGGCCTTTGTGGTGGAGATAGTTTGCGATGATGTCGTTGGCTCCGTCAAACTTCTCCACAAGGGATTCGATTATTTGTTCCGGGGTCATATTGATATAGTTTTTATGTTATGTTGAAACGTGCCATTGCCTCGGCTTTGGTCTTGTCGGCTATAGCTATATATGGCATCATTGATTTATAACTGCGGTGGCCGGTCCACTTCATTATCACATCGGGCGGGATATTCAGTGACAACGCAGTGTCTAGTCCTGAAAGATCTTGACTAAAGGGTTAAAGATTTTAACGGACAATG
>ERZ827108.4044-NODE-4044-length-11296-cov-2.976959_pt1 | contig 11296 bp, 9 predicted proteins | sample MGYA00519921_ERZ827108 | MGnify/ENA primary metagenome ERZ827108 (study PRJEB31778, sample SAMEA3449258) | human gut metagenome | biome: human gut; feature: human-associated habitat; material: faeces | place: United Kingdom | collected 2010/2012 ... | reverse complement strand
GCAAAGACTTGCTCGACCTCTGCATCGACGTGATATACCACAACAATATGAAAGCCTTTGGATTACAGCAACTGATTAAGCTCTATCTGGAATGGTTTTCAAAGCAGGAACCCATAGAAGAGGAATAATAAAATGAAAACAATCGACACGTGCGGTCAAAAACTTTACAGTCCTCTCATCCCGGCCGTCAAAGCCATGTGCGAAGCTACACTGGGTGAGAAACTGGAAATTATTATGAATGATACTGCTGCCTTCAATGATTTAAAAGAATATCTCGCAGAACAACAAATCGGCTTTCGTGAGATTTACGATGGCGAACAAATGACGGTACAATTCACCAAAAGATAAATTGTGCAGTAAATTGCAAATCATCATTCATGATCGTATCCGGAAATAAGAAATAAAAAAACGGATCCTGTTTCAGCATAAGAAAGCTTCTAACAGGATTCATTTTATATTATTTTCTCTCATTCAATTATACGGATCCATAATCAAGGGTACTACAAACCAAAATGTAGAACCTTTATTGACCTCAGATTCCAAACCAGCCCTACCTCCCAAATTTTGGATAATAGTTTGTGAAAGTGTCAACCCCAGACCTGTTCCCGGTACTTCCCGATCCAGCTTTTTAAAACTGGAAAATATTTCTTGCTGTTCTTCTTTCGGAATTCCAATTCCAGTATCAGATACATAAAAATAAACCTCATCCGTTCCCTCCATACGGCAACTAAAGCGTATCTCACCTGATTTGGTAAACTTGATCGCATTATGAATCAGGTTTGCCATCACCTGAATGATGCGTTGGCGTTCAGAATACATGATAATAGATTGCACTGAGTCTTCACAAATCAAATCAACTGAAGGATTATTGAATAGTTTCACCTTAAACATACCTTCCAACTCTCTTAACAAGTCATTGGCATCAAATTCAGAATACTCAAAATTCAAAGTTCCGGCTTCTATCTGCGAAAGATCAAAGATATCATTTATCAAACGTAACAAACGCTCATTGTTCTCTGAAATAATATCCATATACAATTTCTTTTCCTCTTCATCAGAAGCGGTAGCTATTAATCCCGAAAAGCCGACAATCGCATTCAATGGTGTGCGGACTTCATGACTTATATTCGCAATAAAAGTGGATTTTAATCTCTCTGCAGATATCGAGTTCTTTCTCTCAATATTCAGCAACCTTTGAACATTCTGTAGTTCCGTCACATCATAAACCGTCAATACCATATGATCTTCCCCGTTAATAACAACATAAGCACCCGATACTGAAACATCACAAGGAATCACTTTGTCTTCTTTGTCATTCAGAAGATTCATAGAAGCATTTACTTTTTGGAAACTCCCTTTCTTATGAAAAGCTCTTCCAATAGCCGCGCGGATACCACAAAGTTTACACTGCTGATGCATACCACATTCGCCGGCTTCGGCAGCATTCCGGCAATGCAACAGGTCACCGACCTTTTGTGTCATACCAACCTCAGGAGCTGGAAGCTTATTCAAGGAATAGTAATTGGTATCGCAGACTATAAAATCTTTATCTATCAGTAAAAAATAAGCATTGATATTCTGCAAAATCATAGTTGTCTGATCGAGTTTGCGTTGTATCACATCTTTTGATTCTTCATACGGAGGTATTTCCATAATATATAGATTGATTTATATTTTGCTTGTGCCATCTGCGTACAAAAGTATAAAATATAAGGATATAACAGACGATTCTTTGATATTTTTGTTAGCCTCTATCTCACGAGATGGATTTCATCGTCTCACGAAGCTGTTTTGCCCCGGACTTGGGGAAGAGCCGCAAGCATCATCAACAGCAATTTAACTACGCATTTTCTGGCTGAACCTCATTTTATGCGTATCTTTGCGGCATGAAAGAATATCGACTGACTGATTGGTTGCCCACAACGAAAAAAGAAGTGGAGTTGCGCGGATGGGACGAACTGGACGTTATCCTGTTCAGTGGTGACGCCTATGTAGACCACCCTTCTTTCGGGGCTGCTGTTATCGGACGTATCCTCGAAGCAGAAGGTTTGCGCGTGGCGATTATACCTCAACCCAATTGGCGGGATGACTTACGCGACTTTAAGAAGTTAGGACGTCCCCGCCTGTTCTTTGGCATCAGTCCCGGATGTATGGACTCTATGGTAAACAAATACACTGCCAACAAGCGTTTACGTAGTGACGATGCCTACACACCGGATGCACGTCCGGATATGCGTCCGGATTACCCTTCAATTGTTTACACCCAAATTCTGAAGAAATTATATCCCGACGTTCCCGTCGTATTGGGAGGTATCGAAGCAAGCATGCGTCGCGTGACGCATTACGATTATTGGCAGGATAAGCTTATGAAAAGCATTCTCGTAGAAAGTGGTGCTGACTTGTTGATTTACGGAATGGGAGAAAAACCGGTGGTGGAACTGATAAGAAGATTCAATGATAAGCGGCTATCACTAAATACCATTCCGCAAATTGCTTACCTATGCAAGACAACGGATTTCATCAGCGAAGAAGGAGATATCCGTCTCTTTTCTCATGCTGAATGTCTGAAAGACAAGAAGAAGCAGGCTGCCAATTTCCGCCACATTGAAGAAGAGAGTAATAAATATACTGCTTCCCGTATTACACAGGAAGTAGATGGTATGACTGTTGTTGTCAATCCTCCTTACCCACCCCTGACGGAAGCTGAACTCGATCATTCGTACGATTTGCCCTACACCCGTCTGCCTCATCCCAAATACAAAGGCAAGCGAATTCCGGCATACGATATGATTAAGTTTTCGGTAAATATCCATCGTGGGTGTTTCGGTGGTTGTGCATTTTGCACGATCTCGGCACATCAAGGAAAGTTTATTGTAAGCCGCAGTAAAGAAAGCATTCTTAAAGAAGTAAAGGCACTAATGGAACTCCCCGATTTTAAAGGGTATCTGAGTGACCTTGGCGGTCCATCTGCCAATATGTACCGGATGAAAGGGAGGGATGAGAACATTTGCAAGAAATGCAAACGCCCCTCATGTATCCATCCCAAAGTTTGTCCGAACCTGAATACCGACCATCGGCCTTTACTGGATATTTATCATGCGGTAGATACTTTACCCGGTATCAAAAAGAGTTTCATCGGTAGTGGTGTACGCTACGACTTACTCTTGCATCAAAGCAAAGATCCGGCAACTAATAAAAGCACTGCTGAATATACCCGCGAGTTAATAGCCCGCCACGTCAGCGGTCGTCTTAAAGTAGCTCCGGAACATACCAGTGACCGGGTATTGAGTATCATGCGCAAACCCTCGTTCGGGCAGTTCCAGGAATTCAAGAAAATATTCGATCGTATCAACCGCGAAGAAGGATTGCGACAACAGCTGATTCCTTATTTCATTTCCAGTCATCCCGGCTGTAAGGAAGAGGACATGGCAGAACTGGCTGTTATCACCAAACGCCTTGATTTTCATCTGGAACAGGTGCAAGACTTTACCCCTACCCCTATGACCGTAGCCACTGAAGCTTGGTATACCGGCTACCATCCATACACATTGGAGCCTGTATTCAGTGCTAAAACACCACGTGAAAAGTTAGCGCAACGCCAATTCTTTTTCTGGTATAAACCGGAAGAACGAAAGAACATCATCAACGAACTACGCCGTATCGGACGGATTGATTTGATAGACAAACTATATGGAAAACGATAAATATTAATCTAACAATGATGAAACGACTCTTTATTCTCTTCACTATCTTTTTGAGTTATGCAAGCACGACCTTGCAAGCACAAGATAACCTACCGCAAAACTTCAGTATCTCACTGGGTGGCGGAGTAACATTGCCGCGTGTAGAAGGAAACCGTAATGACTTTTTCAGTAAAAATGGCGACCGTGCGGGATACAACCTGATGACAGAAGGGCGCTACTACTTCATGCCCAACTTTGCCCTAGGGCTTCAGTATGATTACTTACGGGTAGCTCGTCTACCGGATAAAATGCACCTCCATTATATACACCCCAATATTACTTACCGCTACTTGTGGAGTGAGGGAAATCAAGGAGCATTTCTTTCATTCGGCATAGGCTACATGAACTATCAGGAACGTACTTACCAACGAGGTGAACGAAACGGAATATCTTTTCAGAGAGGCTATTGCGGACTGTCATTCGGCATGGGTTACGAGTTCTACATTACCAAGAAATTATCAGGAGTGTTTCGTGCAGATATACTCACAGCCGACTGGTTTGCAAACCCCGACGCACGGCTTTCCAATCCATACGATTATGATGACGGAATAGACCACAGTTGGTTTAAAAACAATGTTACATTCTTTAATCTGGGATTTGCGATACAATTTGGACGATAGCTATCAGAAAACTATCCCTCTTCCACCTGCATCGCCACAATCTCCTGCAAAACACCAACTGCCGTTTCCACATTCTTCACATCCTTCACCAGCATACTACGACGAGTATTCTGTTCGCGCAAATCGCAGCGACGAGTATACTTCATCATATATGCAATAACTTTACCGAATGCCTGACTCTGATAATAGGGACTTTCCGGATTGGAAATAAAGAATAGCGACATACGCCCACCTTTAAGAAAAACCTTTTCCGCACCAAGGCGGGCAGCAAGACGACGCAACGGCACAATACGCAGTAACTCTTCCGTTTCTGACGGAACAGGACCAAAACGGTCGATAAGCCGGTTACGGAAAGCCTCTACATCTTTATCCAATGTCAGACTATCCAACTCGCGGTAAAGTAACATACGCTCACTACTACCCGTGACGTATGTAGCGGGAAGCAACAGTTCCAGATCACTTTCTACCTGACATTCATCAACAAATTGTTCGCCACTAATGACACCACCTTCGGCTTTCAACTCTTCAGCATAGAGATCGGCAAACTCATCAGTCTTCAACTCGTGAACAGCTTCCGTTAATATCTTCTGATAAGTTTCATAACCAAGATCGGCAATGAAACCACTTTGTTCTGCCCCCAACATATTGCCTGCACCACGAATATCGAGGTCCTGCATGGCAATATGAATTCCACTACCCAAATCGCTGAAGTTCTCAATAGCCTGCAAACGACGTCTCGCCTCAGGAGTCAAAGAAGAAAGAGGAGGTGCCAGCAAATAACAGAAAGCTTTCTTATTGCTTCTTCCCACGCGGCCGCGCATCTGGTGAAGATCACTTAAACCAAAGTTCTGTGCCTGATTGATAATAATAGTATTAGCATTTGGAATATCAATACCACTTTCTATAATGGTAGTAGCTATCAATACATCATAGTCATAATTGACAAAGCCAAAGATTATCTTTTCCAGTTCTGTCGGTTCCATCTGCCCATGTCCGATAGCTATTCTGCAATCCGGAATGTGCCGCTCAATCATTGCTTTCAATTCGGGCAAATTGGAAATACGGTTATTCACAAGGAACACCTGTCCGTTACGACTCATTTCAAAGTTGATGGCATCAGCAATCACTTCCTCGTTAAAGGTATGCACTTCAGTCTGAATAGGATAACGGTTGGGCGGAGGTGTCTGTATCACACTCAGGTCACGTGCCCCTATCAATGAGAATTGCAATGTGCGGGGAATAGGTGTAGCCGTCATAGTCAAGGTATCTACATTCACTTTCAGCTGGCGCAGTTTCTCTTTTACAGATACCCCGAATTTCTGCTCTTCATCAATAATCAGTAATCCCAAGTCCTTGAATTGTATATCTTTACCTAAAATACGATGTGTACCGATCAGTATATTCACATCTCCGGCAGCCAAACCTTTTATAACAGCTTTTGCCTGCGCTGCCGTGCGAGCACGGCTTAAATATTCCACCTTGCAAGGCAAATCTTTCAAACGATCCTTGAACGTCTGAAAATGCTGGTAAGCCAGCACTGTCGTAGGTACCAGAACAGCCACCTGCTTATTATCCGCCACTGCCTTAAAAGCTGCACGGACTGCCACTTCCGTTTTACCGAAACCAACGTCTCCACAAACCAAACGGTCCATCGGGCGATTACTTTCCATATCTGCTTTTACATCCGCCGTAGCCTTACTCTGATCAGGCGTATCTTCATAGATAAACGATGCTTCCAACTCCCGCTGCAGGAAACTGTCCACACTAAACTGGAATCCTTTTTCCTCCCGACGCTGAGAATATAACCTGATAAGATCGCGTGCAATATCCTTAATCTTAGTTTTGGTGCGCTCTTTCAGTTTTTCCCAGGCACCGGTACCTAACTTATTCAGGCGAGGAGCTTCACCATCCTTACCTTTATACTTAGATACTTTATGCAATGAATGAATGGAAACAAACACCACGTCTTCATTCTGATAGACCAGTTTCATCACTTCTTGTGTCGTATCTCCGTTAGGAATACGCACCAGCCCTGAAAAACGCCCTACTCCATGATCGGTATGTACGACATAATCTCCCGGAGTAAACTGGTTCAGCTCTTTCAAGCTTAGAGCCACCTTACCGCTACGTGCTTTATCACTCTTCAGATTATATTTATGAAAACGGTCGAATAATTGATGATCCGTAAAGATACAAAGCCGCAAGGCATTATCGGCAAACCCTTCATGCAACGTACGTTCCACGGCCGTAAATGCAATCTGATCCCCCCTGTCTTCAAAGATGGCACGAATACGGTCAGTTTGTTTCATGCTGTCGCTACAGATGTACAACGCATATCCCTTCTCCATATATTCTTTGAAACTCTCAGCCACCATATCAAAGTTCTTGCGGAAAATAGGCTGTGCAGACGTATCAAAAGTAATCGTAGCATCCGGTGTACCTGTCGGTTTATTACCAAATTCCATACGACGGAAATCCAATGCACGGAGTGTAAACTCGCTTCCGTCAATCAGCTTGCCATCTAAGGTTATACAGCCACTTTCTTCTGCTTCGCGGGCAGCAATTGCCTGTGGAGTCAGTGTTTCATCATGCACTGTTTGAATGCGCTCACGCAACCAAAGTAAATCACGCATTGCCAGTACGGTATCCGCCGACAGAAAATCCAGAAACGAAACCATGCCACTCGCACCACCCTGCTCCAGACTGCGGCTTAAATCGGGGACAATTACAATGCTATCTTTCTTTTCCTTGGAGAGCTGTGTCTCCACCTCAAACGTGCGGATACTTTCCACTTCATCCCCGAAGAAGTCAATACGGTACGGAAACTCGGAGGAAAAAGAAAACACATCGATAATGCTACCACGTACGGCATATTGTCCCGGTTCATACACATAATCTACATACTCGAAGCCATAGCTACGCAATACTTCCATGATGAAGTTCGTATCCACATTCTCCCCCGAATGCAGTTTCAGGGTTTTATCCCCCAATTCTTTCCGGGAAACGACCTTTTCGGCCAATGCATCAGGATATGTCACCACACAAAGTCCTTCTTCACCTTTCTGCAAGCGACTCAACACTTCTGTACGAAGTATTTCATTCGCAGCATCTTTCTGTCCGTATTTTATTGCCCTGCGAAATGAAGAAGGGAAAAACAAGACTTTATCTGTCCCCAGCACCTGCGTAAGGTCATGGTAGAAATATCCCGCCTCTTCCAGATCGCCCAGAATAAAAACAAAAGGAAATTCTCCACGCTGCACCAGCACGGACGAAAACAGTGAAGCAGCAGAAGCACATAGTCCACCACAGAAAAGAGTGCGGACAGACGGATTCTTCAGTAAACCACTCATAGCTTCCACATTGGGATGGGCGGCATATCGTTGTTGTAGCTCGGTAATAGTCATCATAACGGGCGCAAAATTACTAAATAATCCTTAGTTTTATTCGTATGTGATAGAAAACACTTAACTTTGTTCCCAATTTAGAACCTCCTTTTATGAATATGCAGACATCGGACAGCATCGTTATCATTCCTACATACAACGAACGGGAAAACATCGAGAACATCATCCGTGCCGTTTTCGCCCTGGAAAAAGTATTCCATATCCTGATTATAGAAGATGGCTCGCCTGATGGCACTGCCAACATAGTCAAGACCCTTCAGCAAGAGTTTCCCGAACGTTTGTTCATGATAGAACGCAAAGGCAAACTGGGACTGGGTACTGCTTATATCGCAGGCTTCAAATGGTCACTGGAACATAATTATGAATACATCTTTGAAATGGATGCCGATTTCAGCCACAACCCCGCTGACCTGCCACGCCTGTACAAAGCCTGCGCCGAAGAAGGTGCCGATGTCTCTATCGGTTCACGCTACGTCAGTGGCGTCAATGTAGTGAATTGGCCTATGGGACGGGTATTGATGTCCTATTTTGCCTCCAAGTATGTACGCCTCATCACCGGACTGCCGATACATGATACGACCGCCGGCTTTAAGTGCTACCGTCGTGAGGTATTGCAGACAATCGATCTGGATGGTATCCGCTTCAAAGGTTATGCCTTCCAGATTGAAATGAAATTCACTGCTTACAAATGCGGTTTCAAGATTGTGGAAGTACCGGTTATCTTTATCAACCGGGAACTGGGTACCTCAAAAATGAACAGCAGTATCTTTGGAGAGGCCGTTTTTGGTGTTATCAAACTGAAAATGCATAGTTGGTTCCATAAATACCCGCAAGCAGTAAAAAACAATTAGTGATTAATGATAAATGATTAGTGAAGATGAAAAGAACACTGATACATAACGCAACAATAGTGAACGAGGGACGCTCTGTACAAGGTTCCGTAGTGATTGAAGGCGACCGTATTGCCGAAGTGCTTACCTATGGGAAAAAGCTCTCTGTCCCTTGTGATGAAACCATAGACGCTACCGGCTGTTGCCTGTTGCCGGGTGTTATCGACGACCATGTACACTTCCGCGATCCGGGATTAACCCACAAAGCGGATATTCTCACCGAAAGTCGTGCAGCCGCCGCAGGTGGTGTCACTTCCATCATGGATATGCCGAACACCAACCCTCTGACTACCACCCTTAGTGCGCTCGAACAAAAGTTTGATTTGCTGAATGAGAAGTGTATTGTTAACCACTCCTGCTACTTCGGAGCCACTAATAATAACTATACGGAATTCAACCAGCTGGACAAACATCGTGTATGTGGCATCAAACTTTTCATGGGTTCCAGTACCGGAAATATGCTGGTAGACAAAACAAACAGTCTGCTCAATATATTCAATGGAACAGATATGTTGATTGCTACTCATTGCGAAAGCCAGGAAATCATCAAAAAAAACACTGAATACTATAAGAAGATGTTCAGTGATGCACCGGAAGTTCCCATCAGCAAGCACCCCAACATACGTTCTTCAGCCGCCTGCTACGCCTCAACAGAACTTGCGGTACGCATGGCAAGCTTAGCGGGTGCACGTCTGCATGTGCTTCACGTCTCTACAGCCAAAGAACTGCAATTGTTCAGTGATATACCGCTGGAAGAAAAGCACATTACAGCCGAAGCCTGTGTTGCACATCTGTTATACCGCCAACAGGATTATAAAGAACTGGGAACACGTATCAAGTGCAATCCTTCCATAAAGAAACAAGCTGATCGTGATGCTTTACGGAATGCCGTCAATACCGGCGTGATTGATGTGATTGCTACCGATCATGCGCCCCACCTGCTCAGTGAAAAGGAAGGTGGCGCACTAAAAGCCATGTCAGGTATGCCGATGATTCAATTCTCTCTGGTCAGCATGCTCGAACTGGCAGAAAAAGGAATTTTCTCTATTGAAACCATTGTAGAGAAAATGTGCCATGCTCCTGCCCAGATATATGGTATCTGTGATCGCGGTTATGTCCGCGAAGGCTATAAGGCCGACCTTGTACTTGTCAGCCACGGAGACCGTTGGGAAGTCAACTCTGAGAATATTCTCAGCAAGTGCGGATGGAGCCCGCTGGAAGGTAATTCTTTCCGCTGGAAAGTAGAAAGAACATTTGCTAACGGACACCTGATATACAGTGACGGACAAGTAGATGATACTTACCGTGGCGAAGAATTGAGATTCGATTACAAAGATAAATGATGAACAGCCCTGCGGATAAGGTGTTGACGTACGCTATTCATGACGTTACTCCATACATCAACTGGATATACTTCTTTCATGCGTGGGGATTTCAGCCCCGCTTCGCCACTATTGCGGATATCCATGGCTGCGATGCCTGCCGTGCTTCCTGGCTTACGACTTTTTCTGAAGAGGATCGTACCAAAGCCGCTGAGGCAATGCAGCTACTTAAAGAAGCTAACCGAATGCTTAACCAGCTGGATGAGACTTACCATGTACACACCATTTTCCGTCTTTGCAAGGCTAATGCCGATGGGGATAATTTACTGCTGGACGGCACACGCTTTACTCCGCCAACAGATCCCCCATCCGGATGGCAGTCCTTTTCTCTGCCTCAGCGATTTTGTCCGCCCTCTTGCTTCCGGTACACCTGATACGGTAGGTATTTTTGCAGCTTCCTGTGACGGAGAAGTTGAACTACTCTATGAGGAGGATCCCTACAAACGTATGTTGGTACAGACACTTGCCGACCGGCTTGCTGAAGCCGCTACCGAAAAAATGCATGAATACGTGCGTAAAGTTGCCTGGGGGTACGCAAAGGATGAGAATCTTTCCATCCCCGAGTTATTAAAGGAAAAATTCCAAGGCATACGTCCTGCCGTCGGTTACCCTTCTCTGCCCGATCAGTCTGTCAACTTTCTGTTGAATGAATTGCTTCATATGGAGCAAATAGGCATTACGCTTACAGAAAACGGTGCTATGCGTCCACACGCCACTGTTTGCGGATTAATGCTGGCACATCCTGCCGCACGATATTTTGCAGTAGGCAAGATTGGAAATGATCAATTGGAAGATTATGCACGACGCAGAAGAATGCCAATTAATGAAGTAAGAAAGTTTTTGGCGGCCAATCTCTAACTTTCTCCCTATTAAAAAGAATAACATCAGCTTATAGTTGCGTTATTATATGCTTGCGGCTGCGTCAGCTCACACTTATACAAGTGTAAGACAACGCAGCCGCAAGTGTAAGCTGATGCAACCGCAAGTGTTCTATTTAGAATTTATATCCTATTTCAAACTCCAGATTCGTAAATCCTTCACTCCTACGCCATGAAGTCCAACCTGTACGTCCGGTTAGACCGAATGTGAAATGGCGTCCTTCTACCCCCATACTATAAGCTGCTCCACCGGTGAAGCGTTTACCAAAAGCTTCAGATTCTTCTGTTTCGTATGTATACTGAGAGCCATAGCCATCCGGGCTGGAATTATAAAGTTTTCTCACATCACGAATATCCCCATTAATACCGCAATCTACAT
>ERZ827108.4037-NODE-4037-length-11312-cov-3.390601_pt1 | contig 11312 bp, 7 predicted proteins | sample MGYA00519921_ERZ827108 | MGnify/ENA primary metagenome ERZ827108 (study PRJEB31778, sample SAMEA3449258) | human gut metagenome | biome: human gut; feature: human-associated habitat; material: faeces | place: United Kingdom | collected 2010/2012 ... | reverse complement strand
AAGATCACCGTATCGGCTCTCGTCCGGCGGTGCGGCGTGAGCTCCAACACCTTTTACTATCATTATCAGGATATTTACGATCTTTTGGACGTATGGATGAGCACGCGGCTCGGCAAGCTGAAGAAGTCCGTCCCCGAAAGCAAGGGCTGGAAGGAAGAGGTGCGCGTATTTCTCAAATACTGCCAGAGCCATCCAAAGCTCGTCACGAATCTTCTCTCCTCCACCTCCCGCAGTCATCTGGAGCAGTACATTTTTACGGAATCGGACATTTTCTTTTACGATTATGTTCGAGAACGAACCGCCGGTATGCCGCTTTCGGAGGAATCGATCCGGTACATTGCGCAGTTCTACCGTTACTCTTTTATCGGCTTCTTCCTGAAATTTACCTGGGAGAAGATGCAGACCGATGTGGATGAAAGCGTGGACCGGCTCGAGAAAGTATTCAACGCCTTTATTGACAGCGCCGCGGCGCAAATGGAAAGAGACCCGCTGTAAAAAAACAGCCGGTCTCTTTTACGCTTTTATGTGAAAAAGTTTTTGCGCATAAACGCGAAAATATCACAAATGGGGCACTTTTCCGGATGTGTTAGAAATTACGACAACGGCGTCGGTTTGTCCGTGGAAAAGCCGGTACGATTCGATATAAAATGAAAACACTAAGAAAAATCCTATAAAGGAGCGTGTTTTTAATGAGCGTATCGACGACCGTGAAGAAGTACGGCATCGAACAGGCGATCAAATTCATGTACAAGGACCCCGAGAAGAATCTGCCCAAGCTGATGGACTGGGCGGACACGTTCTGCAAGGGACGCTTCCCGGGCCAGCGCGCCGCGATCCGCCGCGCCATCGAGGATCCGACGTATCCGTACTATGACTTCATCCGCCACATGATGAATGAGGTCGATCACGATGTTCTCACGACGATCGTGGTGAATTTCTTCATCAACGCCAACATGGTCGGCTGCGAAAAGCAGGAAAAGCTCCGCGAGGAGCATAACTGCAACATCCCCTGGGCGATCCTTCTTGATCCCACCAGCGCCTGCAATCTCCACTGTACCGGCTGCTGGGCTGCGGAATACGGCAACAAGCTCAATCTCACCTTTGACGAGATCGATGACATCATCCGTCAGGGCAAGGACATGGGCGTTTACATGTACATCTACACCGGCGGCGAACCTCTCGTCCGCAAGGCCGATCTCATCAAGCTCTGCGAAAAGCACGACGACTGCATCTTCCTCGCCTTTACGAACGGCACACTCATCGACGAAAAGTTCGCCGACGATATGCTGCGCGTGAAGAACTTTGTCCCGGCCATCTCTCTCGAGGGCTTTGAGGAAGCGACCGATTCCCGCCGCGGTGACGGCGTTTACGGCAAGGCGACGCACGCGATGAACCTTCTCCGCGAGCGCAAGCTGCTCTACGGCATTTCTTCGTGCTATACGAGAGCGAACTTTGAGTCCATCACCTCGGAGGAGTACTATGACAGCCTCATCCGGATGGGCGCGTACTTCATTTGGTACTTCCACTACATGCCCGTCGGAAACGACGCTTCGCCCGAGCTTCTCCCGACGCCGGAGCAGCGCACCGAGGTGTACCGCCGCATCCGCCGCTACCGCGCCGAGAAGCCGCTCTTCGCGATGGACTTCCAGAATGACGCCGAGTTCGTCGGCGGCTGCATCGCTGGCGGACGCACCTATCTGCACATCAACGCCAACGGCGACGTGGACCCCTGCGTGTTCATCCACTATTCCGACTCGAACATCCGCGAGAAAACGCTGCTCGAGACGATGAAATCCCCGCTCTTCATGGCCTACCACGATGGACAGCCGTTCAACGACAACATGCTCCGGCCCTGCCCGATGCTCGAAAACCCGGAGAAGCTGCGCGCTATGGTAAAGTCCTCCGGCGCGCATTCCACGGATTTGCAGTCCCCGGAGACTGTCGATCACCTCTGCGCCAAGTGCGACCGGTATGCCGCCGAGTGGAAGCCCACAGCGGATAAACTCTGGGCGGAAAACCGTGCGGAGCATGATGCAAAGTAAATCGGAAACCCTGTATACGGATGCGGTAAACTGCCGTATCCGTGTACGTACATTTATGATTCCCAAGAAAGGTGAATGGTCATGGAAAAGAAATCTCTGAAAACCTATAAAACATGGGCGATCGTACTCGCCGTTGTTACCATGGTACTCGGTCTCGTCATGGTATTCTGGCCGGGCATTTCGGCGGTCGCGATCTGCTATCTGATGGGCGCGGTCTGCATCGTCGCCGGTATCTATGAGATCATCCGGTATTTTGATCTCGGTCTCATCGGCGTACTGTTCCGGTACGACCTGTTTCTCGGCATTATGAGCGTGCTTGCCGGCGTGCTGCTGCTTCTGCACCCGAACGGAGCGCTTGTCATTTTGCCGGTCATTCTCGGCTTTTATATCATTCTTGCGAGCGTGTTCTCTATCCAGATCTCGACGGAAGCCCGTCATTTCGGCTTCTCCGGCTGGTGGGGCGCGCTGCTGCTCGGCGTTGCGGGCGCGGTTCTCGGCGTGCTGATGATCTTTGATCCCTTTAAGGGCGCAAAGGCGCTGATGATCTTCACCGGCATTTCGCTGCTTGTGACGGGCGTTGAGAGCATCTACGCTATCGTCTGCATTTCCAAGGTGTTCCGCTCTTCCGGACACCAGCAGATCATCGATGCCACGTGGCACGAGATTTGATTCATACGATATAGCAAAAGACTCCGGCTGAAAATCAACCGGAGTCTTTTTGTCCTTTTCCGCATTCGCGCCGAAAAACGGGAAAAAGGTTGAAAAGAGGGAACCGCAGGGGTAAGATAAAGTCATAATATAGAGCAGGAGGCCGAAATTGAAATTCTTTCATTTGTCCGATCTCCATCTCGGGAGACGTATCTATGAGTTTTCCTTGATCGATGACCAGAAATACATTCTCAAAGAGGTCCTCCGCCGGACGGACGAGGAGCACCCCGACGCGGTCGTGATCGCGGGCGATATTTACGACCGCGCCGTGCCGAGCGCCGAGGCGGTCGAGCTTTTCGATTTTTTCCTTACCGAGCTGGCCGGGCGGCACATTCCGGTGCTCGCCATTGCCGGCAACCACGATTCGCCGGAGCGCATCGCGTTCGGCGCGGGGCTCATGGCGCCGAGCGGCGTGTATCTCTCGCCGGTCTATAATGGGCGCGTGGAGCCGGTGACACTCTCGGACGCCTATGGCGAGGTGCGGTTTTATCTGCTCCCGTTCATCAAGCCCGCGAACGTCCGCCGCTTTTATCCGGACGCAGTCATCGAGAGCTATACCGACGCGCTCCGCTGCGCCGCGGAGCATATGAATATTGAGCCGTCGACGCGGAACGTGCTCGTAACGCATCAGCGCGTGAATATTCTCGTCGCGCATCAGTTCGTCACCGGCGGCGTGCGCTCGGAATCAGAGGATATCACGGTCGGCGGCACGGACAACGTGGATGCCGCGGTGTTCGACGGCTTTGACTATGTCGCGCTCGGCCATCTCCACGGCGCGCAGAGCATCGGGCGCGAAACGCTCCGCTATTCCGGCACGCCGCTCAAATACTCTTTCTCGGAAAAGGATCAGGAGAAGAGCATAACGGTCGTGGAGCTGGGAGAGAAGGGAAGCGTGTCGATCTCGACGCTGCCGCTCAGACCGCAGCGCGATATGCGCGAAGTACGCGGCACCTATGACGAGCTGACGCTCCGCAGAAATTACGCCGGAACGAATACCGACGATTACATCCACGCCGTTCTCACGGACGAAAACGACATTCCGAACGCGTTTTCGCGGCTGCAAAGCATTTATCCGCAGCTGATGAAGCTCGATTACGATAACCGGCGCACGCGAACCTCCGTCGTGATCGCTGCGGAAGAGCGTCGCCGGACGATGACCGATACGGAGCTTTTTGCCGAGTTTTTTGAAATACAGAACGGGCAGAAGATGACGGACAAACAGAGCGAATATGTAAAGGACGTCTTTGCCGCGCTTCGGGAGGAAATGCTATGAGACCGCTGTATCTTACGCTCAGCGCCTTTGGTGCGTATGCGGGCAAAACGGAGCTTGATCTCCGGCAGCTCGGCGAACGCGGACTGTACCTCATCACGGGCGATACCGGCGCAGGGAAGACGACGATCTTTGACGCGATCGCCTTTGCGCTGTTCGGTAAACCGAGCGGCGATGGACGCGAAAGCTCTATGCTCCGTTCCAAATTCGCCGCGCCCGAGACGCCGACCAAAGTGGAGCTTACGTTCTCCAATGGTGGGAAGACCTATAAGATCAAGCGAAACCCGGAGTATGAACGCCCCAAGTCCCGTGGGACCGGAACGACCAAGGAACAGCCGCATGTGGAGCTGGTTCTGCCGGACGGCAAAGTGCTCACACGCCACGCGGATGTGGAAGAAAAGATTCGTGATATCCTCGGTGTAGACAGAGATCAGTTCTGTCAGATTGCCATGCTCGCGCAGGGAGAGTTCCGCAAGCTCCTGCTCGCCGGGACGAGGGAGCGGGCGAGCATTTTCCGCAGCATATTCAAAACCGATCTTTATACAAAGTTTCAGGAGCGGGTATACAAAGACTGCACCGCGATCAGCCGCGAACTGAACGAGGTGCAAAAGGCTTTCGAGCAGTACGCCGCAGGGATCGTCCTGCCGGAGGACACCGAGCTTCCGCCGGAAAACGAGCTCTCGGAATTTCTCGCCGGTCTGCTGAAAGCTGACCGCGCGCAGGATGACGCATGGGAGAAAGAGCTCGCGGAGATCGGGAAAAAGCTCGATACGCTGACCGCCGATGCGGCCAAAGCCGCGGTGGACGAAGAAAACCGCAGCGAACTTCGGAAAGCAAAGCTCTTCCTCGCTGAAGCCGAAAAGACGGTGAGTGAGTCCGGCATCGCGCTGGAAAAGGAAAAGGCGTGCGAGCCGGAGCTCGTGAAGCTCGCGGAAGCGCTCAAGGCGCTGGAAGATGAGCGGAAGGCGCACGACGAGCTGATGGACACGGAAAAAAAGGCCGCCGCGGCGAAGAAAACGGCGGACGACGCGGCGGCACGCCTTTCCCGGCTCGAAGTATCGCGCGGTGAGCTGCGGGAGCACCTTTCGCGTGAGCGGGAGGAATACCATGCGCTTGCCGCCTCTGCGGAGAATCTCGCGAAGCTCCAACAGGAAAAGACCGTTCTCTCCCAATATCTCGACGACCTCTGGAAATACGAAACGGCCCTTAAGACGCTTGCAGAGCGCAAAGATGCGGCGGACGCTGCACGCGATGCCTATACGATGGCGCTGAGCGAAGAAGAGCATCGCTCCGCCGAGGCGCAGGAGCTGCGCCGGAGATTCAACGACGAGCAGGCGGGGGTGCTGGCCTCCACGCTTCACGAGGGCGAACCCTGCCCCGTCTGCGGCGCGCTGACACATCCGCACCCCGCGCAGTGTACGCCGGACGCGCCCGACGAGAAGAAAGTGAAGGACGCCGAGAAAAAGGCCAAAGCGGCGTGGGAGCGAGTAAATAAGGCGAGCGAAGCTTCCGGCATTGCGAAAAACGCTTTTGAGACCGCGCAGAAAGAGGAAGCGGAACAGAGAGAAAAGCTCTTCGGCGGGAAAGAGAAGATCGATCTCGAAGCCGAAAAGATGGCCGCTGAGCGCCGCTGCGCCGAAAAAGACGGCGAGATCCGAAAAGAATCGGAAAACGCCGCGCGTTTCGAGACTCTCGGACGGAAAATTCCGGAAGAGGAAAAGCGTCTTGCCGAAATGGACGCGCCGATCACCGAGGCGCAGAAGACGGCTGCCGACACGCAGAGCGTGCTCACGTCTCTCCGTCAGACGGCGGACAAGCTTCGCGCGGGGCTGAAATACGAAAATGCGGCGGAGGTCGAAAAGGGAAAGCGGCAAGTCCTTGCCCGTCAGAGCGAGATGGAGCATGCGCGGAAAAGAGCCGAGGATGCGCTCGTCGCTGCCAAGGAACGGCGCTCCGCAGAGCAGGGAAAGGTGGAGAAGCTCGAAGAGCTTATTTCCGATGCGCCTTTCGTTGATCTCGCGGCAATTGCCGAAGAGAAAAATTGTCTCACCCAGCGGAAGGACGACCTGACAAACCGCCGCCGCGCTCTTGACCGGCGCATCACGGCAAACGACAGCGCAAAAAAGGGAATCGACAAAAAAGCCGGCGAGCGCCGCGCGCTCGAGGAGCGCTGGACATGGATGAAGCCGCTCTCGGAAACGGCGAACGGCGGTCTCAAGGATCGTATCTCGCTGGAAACGTATGTGCAGATGACGTATTTTGACCGCATCCTTGCGCGTGCCAATGCGCACCTGATGCAGATGTCCGGCGGGAAGTACGATCTCAAGCGGCGCGAGGGCGCAGCGAAGAATGGCGGCCAAAACGGTCTTGACCTTGACGTCATCGACCACTACAACGGCAGCGAGCGCAGCGTAAAATCACTCTCCGGCGGCGAAACGTTTCTCGCCTCACTCTCGCTCGCACTCGGGCTTTCGGAGGAGATCCAGTCGAGCGCCGGCGGCGTGCAGATGGACACGCTCTTCGTAGATGAGGGCTTCGGCTCGCTCGACGAGGAAACGCTCCGGCAGGCCATGCGCGCGCTGCGTGAGCTCTCCGAGGGCGACCGGCTCATCGGCATCATATCCCACGTTTCCGAGCTCCGCCGCGAGATCGACCGGCAGATCGTCGTCAAACGCTCGAAGGACGGCGCGAGCCGCGCGGAGATCATAACCGAATAAAACAAAGGAGAAAACGATCCATGAAAGTTCTCATCATCAACGGCAGCCCCCGCGCAAACGGCAATACGGACATCGCGCTGCGAGAAATGGAAAAGGTCTTCGCCGAAGAGGGTGTGGAGACGAAGCGGCTGAACATCGGCACGCAGATGATCCACGGCTGCGTTGCCTGCAATGCATGCCACCGCACAGGAAAATGCGGCTTTGACGATGTGGTGAACCGCGCCGCCGATATCCTCCGCGACTGCGACGGGCTCGTTGTCGGCACGCCGGTGTACTACGCCTCCGCGAACGGCACGGTCGTGTCGTTTTTGGACCGGCTTTTCTACTCTGCACCGTACGATCTCACGATGAAAGTCGGCGCCTCGGTCGCCGTGGCGCGCCGCGGCGGGACGAGCGCAACGTTTGACGAGCTCAACAAATACTTCACCATCAGCGGCATGCCGGTCGTATCGAGCCAGTACTGGAACAGTGTCCACGGCTGCCAGCCGGGCGAGGCGGCGCAGGACGCCGAAGGTCTCCAGACGATGCGAACTCTTGCGCGGAACATGACGTTCCTGATGAAAAGCATCGCTCTCGGAAAGGCAAAATACGGTCTTCCGGAGAAGGAAGAGCGCATTGGAACGAATTTTATTCGTTAACTCTTTGGAAATATATAAAATATTGTATTGATTTTTCTCCTGCGTGACGATATGATAAAATGAAAACCGGCTCCACCGGCCGGCGAAGAGGAAAGGACAGGCGCTTCGCCTTTTTCTATGGAAACGATCACATCCCGGAAAAATTCCCGCGTGCAGGCGCTACGCGCGCTCGGCAGAAACAAGGCATATCGCCGCGAGCAGGGGCTTTTCCTCTGCGACGGAGAGAAGCTGCTCTCTGAAGCGCTCGCAAACGGCGCGGATATCGCGGAGATATACCTGCGCGGCGCAAAGCCGGCAGGGAATATGCCGGATGTTCCGGTGTATTCGCTCTCCGAGGATGTGTTCGACTATGCCTCTCCGCTGGAGCACAGCCCCGGCCCGCTTTTCACCGTTCGCGCAAAGCCGCTTCCGGAGAGAGTCCGGCCCGAGCGGGTCATCGTTTTGGAAAACGTGCAGGACCCCGGCAACGTGGGTACAGTGCTTCGCACCGCGGCGGCGCTCGGCACGGAGCTCGTCGTACTTCTCGGCGATTGCGCCGATCCCTATAACCCGAAAACCGTCCGCGCTGCCATGGGGGCGCTTTTCCGCCAGCGGCTCTGGGAGACCGATCTTGCCACGCTCTGCGCGAAGCTCCGCGAATGGGAGCTTCCGCTCTGCGGCGCGGCACTCCGGGCAGAGAGCGTTGATGTAAAATGCGTTTCGCTCCGCCGCGCGGCCATCGCCGTCGGCAATGAGGGACGGGGGCTCACCGACGCGCTTCTGGAAAAGTGTGATACGAAGATCATTCTCCCCATGACGCCCGGCAGCGAGTCCCTCAACGCGGCGGTCGCGGCCTCCATCCTTATGTGGGAGATGTGGACACAGCGCGGATAATCTGAGGAAGGGAGAAGGGAAATGTCGCAGCTTCGGTACTGGGTATGGCTTGCCTCCGTGGACGGTGTGCGCACGATCTCGCTCTGCCGAGTTCTGGAGCACTTCGGCGGGGCGATGGAAGCCTATTTTGCGCCCGAAGAGCGGCTTTCGGAGCTCGAGGATCTTTCGCCGCAGGAGCGGCGCGCCCTCTCTGACCGGAGCCTTGAGCGCACCGAACAGATCCTTGCTCTCTGTCAGGAGAAGAACATCCGTATTCTCACGCTGCACGATGCCGCTTATCCCGACCGTCTGCGGCAGATCGCTGATCCGCCGCTCGTATTATACGTCCGCGGGAATCTCCCGTTTCTCGATGAGCTGCCTACGATCGCGATCGTGGGCACGCGAAAGGCGAGCGCCTACGGGATCAAGGTGGCGACCCGCCTTGGGCAGGAGATTACTTCTTACGGCGGCTGCGTTGTTACCGGCATGGCGCTCGGCGTGGACGGCGCCGCCGCCCGGGGCGCGCTGCTCGCGGGCAAGCCGTGCGTCGGTGTGCTGGGTACGGCGATCGACGTCAATTATCCCGCGGCCAATTCACTGCTTATCGACGATGTAGCATCTGCCGGGGCTGTCATCAGCGAGTTTCCTCCGCTCTATCCGACGAAGCCGGAGAACTTTCCCCGCCGCAACCGCATTATCAGCGGCCTTTCCTGCGGCGCGTGCATCGTGGAAGCGCCGGCGCGCAGCGGGGCGCTCATCACCGCCAATCTCGCGCTGGAGCAGGGGCGCGATGTGTTCGCCGTTCCGGGTAATATCGACAGCCCGAACAGCACCGGGACCAACGCGCTCATCCGCGACGGCGCCAAGGCGATCACCGGCGCACAGGATATCCTTTCGGAGTATGAAGGGCTCTATCCCGGCCGCATCCAATACGATACGGAGCTGTATTCCCCGCCGAAAAGAGCGGAAAAGGTATCGGTTTCGGCAAAAACAGAGATTGACAAGCCGCAGACGATACCGTATAGTGACCTCGAAAGCCGTCTGACGGAGTACACGGAGGACCACCGGGCACTTCTGCGCTGCATTTCGCGGGGCGAGACCCATGTGGACGAAATGGCGGCTTCGACCGGCTTTTCCGCGGCAAAGGTGCTCGCGTGCATGACGGTGCTCACCATCCGCGGCGCAGTGAAACCCCTGCCGGGAAAACGATATTCTTTGAACCTGAAGTAAGGACGATAGTATATTATGGCGCAAGCAAAAAAGGATCTTGTCATTGTGGAGTCTCCCGCCAAGGCACGGACGATCGAAAAGTACCTCGGCGGCGACTATAAAGTTATTGCATCCATGGGCCACCTCCGCGACTTGCCGAAGAGCAAGCTCGGCGTGGACATTGAACACGGCTTTACGCCGGAGTATATTCCGGTCGCCGCGCGGTCGGACGTTATCAACGAGCTGAAAAAGCGTTCCAAAGAGGCCGGAACGGTGTATCTCGCCACCGACCCGGATCGCGAGGGCGAAGCGATCAGCTGGCATCTCAAGGAGCTTCTGAAGATCCCCGATGAGAAGGCCCGCCGTGTTACCTTTAACGAGATCACGAAAAAGGTCGTGCAGGAGAGCATTGCCAACCCGCGCGATATCGATCAGGATCTGGTGGACGCGCAGCAGGCGCGCCGCATTCTGGACCGCATCGTCGGCTATAAGCTCAGTCCGCTCCTCTGGCGCAAGGTGCGCCGGGGTCTCTCCGCGGGCCGCGTGCAGTCCGTTGCCATCCGCATGGTCGTGGACCGGGAAAACGAGATCCGGGCTTTCCAGCCGGAGGAATACTGGTATCTGGATGCGCATCTCGACCGCGCCGGGAAGAAGGGCGGCTTTGTCGCCCGCTATTACGGCACGGCAGACAAGAAAAAAGAGCTTCACAGTGAAAAAGAAGTGGAGGACGTCATCGCCGCCGTGGAAAAGGCGGCGTGGGAGATCGGCTCCGTCAAGCGCGGCGAGCGCCAGCGCAGCCCGTCGCCCCCGTTCATCACCTCTACGCTGCAGCAGGAGGCGAGCCGCCGTCTGGGGCTCACGCCGCGGCGCACGATGAGCATCGCGCAGCAGCTCTACGAAGGCGTGGATATCACCGGCGAAGGCACGGTCGGTCTTATCACCTATATGCGTACCGACTCTCTGCGCCTTTCCGAGGAAGCCATGGCCGCCGCGGGCAGCTTTATCCGCAGCTTTTACGGCGAGGAGTACTATTACGGCAAACCTCGCCGCTATAAGACCAAGGCGGGCGCGCAGGACGCGCACGAAGCCATCCGTCCGAGCAACGTGAATCTCACGCCGGAGCGCGTGAAAAAGGATCTCACGGCGGAGCAGTACCGCCTGTACCGCCTGATCTGGGGCCGCTTTACGGCGAGCCAGATGGCAAACGCCGTCTATGATAACGTGGTGATCGATGCTCTCAGCGCCGGACACTGCTTCAAGGCGAATCATTCCTCGCTTCGTTTCCCGGGATATACCGCGGTATACGAGGACCCGAACGAGGACGAGGAGACCGGCGGGAAAAAGCCGCTGCCCGATCTTGCCGAGGGCGAGATCGTAACGCTCAAAAAGCTCGACAAGGAGCAGCGCTTCACCGAGCCTCCGGCGCGTTATACGGAAGCGACGCTCATCCGCGCCATGGAGGAAAAGGGCATCGGCCGTCCGAGCACGTATGCCCCGACCATCAGCACCATCACCGGGCGCGAGTATGTTGCCAAGGAAGGGAAGTACCTCAAGCCGACGTCCCTCGGCGAAGTCGTCACGGGACTCATGGAGGAGCGTTTCCCCGATATCGTTGATCTCAAATTCACCGCGCATATGGAAGACCGGCTCGACGAGATCGAAAACGGCAAGATCGACTGGAAAAACGTTCTGGAAGATTTCTACGGCGATTTTGATAAGGAACTGACCGAAGCGGAAAAGGCGCTCGAGGGCGTGCATATCAAAGTGCCCGACGAGGTCTCCGACGAGGTGTGCGACAAGTGCGGCCGCCATCTTGTCGTCAAGAGCGGACGGTTTGGCCGCTTCCTTGCCTGCCCCGGATTCCCGGAGTGCAACT
>ERZ827108.4027-NODE-4027-length-11338-cov-3.285385_pt1 | contig 11338 bp, 5 predicted proteins | sample MGYA00519921_ERZ827108 | MGnify/ENA primary metagenome ERZ827108 (study PRJEB31778, sample SAMEA3449258) | human gut metagenome | biome: human gut; feature: human-associated habitat; material: faeces | place: United Kingdom | collected 2010/2012 ... | reverse complement strand
CTGCGCAGTGGGCGGCACCATCAACGAGGATGACCACATGTTTGGGCTGACCTGTGCAAAGCGCTATGGCGGAATCTATGTGCCGCCTCATCAGGCAGTCATTCACCAGTTTGCCAGAGAGATGCTGGCGGCAGGCGGCAAGATGATCCTCGGATCGGATTCCCACACGAGATACGGAGCGCTCGGTACCATGGCAGTCGGCGAGGGCGGTCCGGAGCTGGTAAAGCAGCTTCTCTCCAAGACATACGATATTGATATGCCGGGCGTAGTCGGCGTTTATCTGACGGGTACACCGCGCAAGGGCGTCGGACCGCAGGATATTGCACTGGCGATCATCGGCGAAGTATTTGACCGCGGTTATGTGAAAAATAAGGTCATGGAGTTCGTCGGACCGGGTGTTTCCAACATGAGTGTGGACTATCGTATCGGTGTGGACGTCATGACAACCGAGACGACCTGCCTTTCCTCTATCTGGAGAACGGACGATGCGGTGAAGGAGTTCTATGAGATTCACGGCAGAGCAGGAGATTACAAGGAACTGAATCCGGCAGCAGTTGCTTACTATGACGGAATGATCGAAATCAATCTGGATGAGATCAAACCGATGATTGCGATGCCGTTCCATCCGAGCAACACCTACACGATCGAGGAGCTGAACGCAAACCTGATGGATATTCTGGATGACTGCGAGAAGCGGGCAGAGGTAAGCTTTGACGGTGCGGTCAAGCTCGACTTAAAGAGCAAGGTCAGAAACGGCAGACTGTATGTGGATCAGGGTATTATTGCAGGCTGCGCGGGCGGCGGTTTTGAGAATATCTGTGATGCGGCGGACATCTTAAAGGGTGCGTCGATCGGACCGGATGAGTTTACGCTCAGCGTTTATCCGGCAAGTACGCCGATTTATATGGAACTGGTGAAGAACGGAGCCGTTGCCACGCTCATGGAGACGGGCGCGATTGTGAAGACGGCATTCTGCGGACCGTGCTTTGGCGCAGGAGACACGCCGGCGAACAATGCATTTTCCATCCGCCACTCCACGAGAAACTTCCCGAACCGCGAGGGTTCCAAGGTGCAGAAGGGACAGGTCGCTTCCGTGGCGCTTATGGACGCGCGTTCTATCGCTGCGACGGCGGCAAACAAGGGATATTTGACGGCAGCTACGGACGTGGATGTAGATTTTTCCAAGCCGAAGTATCATTTTGACAGTGCGATCTATGCAAACCGTGTCTTCGACAGCAAGGGCGTGGCAGATCCGTCCGTGGAGATCCAGTTCGGACCGAATATCAAGGACTGGCCGGCGATGAGTGCGCTTCCGGAGAATATGGTATTAAAAGTAGTATCGGAGATTCATGATCCGGTAACGACGACAGATGAGCTGATTCCTTCCGGCGAGACCTCTTCTTTCCGCTCGAACCCGCTCGGACTGGCAGAGTTTGCACTTTCCAGAAAAGACCCGCAGTACGTGGGACGTGCAAAGGAGATCCAGAAGGCACAGAAAGCAGTCGAGGAGGGCACATGTCCGGTTGAGGCAGTCGAAGAACTGCGCCCGGTAATGGATGCGATCCGTGCAGCTTTTCCGGAGAAAACGTTTGGCGAAGAGATGAAGCCGGGAACACTTGGCTTCGGAAGTACGATTTTCGCGGTGAAGCCGGGCGACGGTTCTGCGCGTGAGCAGGCAGCGTCCTGTCAGAAGGTGCTTGGCGGCTGGGCAAACATCGCCAATGAGTACGCGACAAAGCGTTACCGCTCGAACCTCATCAACTGGGGTATGCTTCCGTTTGTCATTCCGGAGGGAGCGCTTCCGTTCCAGAATCTGGATTATCTGTTTTTGCCGGACATCCGCAAGGCAGTGGAAGAAAAGCAGAGCGAGATTACCGCATACGTGGTGAAGGGTTCTGAGTTAAAGGAATTTAAGCTGGGACTGGGTGCGATGACGGACGACGAGAGAGAGATTATCTTAAAAGGTTGTCTGATCAATTATTATCGCGGATAAGCCCGTTTGGTGGCAATAGGATCAGAGAGAACAGGCAGTGTCAGGGATTGCACTGCCTGTGTTTTTACAACAGAGTTTGTTGCAACTAACAAAAAAGTATATTTTGTTGTAAATACAACAGACAAATTCCTGGTGCTATGGTAGGATTTGGAAGAAATAGAAAACACGGGGTTGTGTAACAATAGAACATAGAGGAAAACGACCGCGTGTGTGAAATAGAAAGGAGAAATGAATGATGATGAATCCAAGAAAAGTTGCAGTAATCGGATGTGGTTTTGTGGGGGCGTCCATCGCGTTTGCCCTCATGCAGAAAGGACTGTTTTCAGAGATGGTGCTCATAGATGCCAATCACGCAAAAGCGGAGGGGGAGGCGATGGATTTAAGCCACGGTCTTCCCTACACGGCGTCGATGGACATCTATGCCGGGGACTATAAGGATGTGGCAGACTGCGGTCTGATCATTATTACCGCGGGAGCGAATCAGAAACCGGGAGAGACGCGTCTGGACCTGATCGAGAAGAATGTCGGGATTTTAAAATCGATCGTTCCGCAGATCACGGCGACGGCGTTCGAGGGAATTTTAATGATAGTTGCCAATCCAGTGGATGTGCTGACCTATGCGGCACAGCAGATATCCGGTTATCCGGTGGAGAGAGTCTTTGGCTCCGGTACGGTTCTGGATACGGCGAGACTCAAATATCAGGTTGGCAGACATCTGGATGTGGACAGCCGCAGCGTTCATGCCGTTATCATCGGTGAGCATGGCGACAGCGAACTTCCGGTATGGAGCGGGGCGAATGTGTCCGGAATCGATCTGAATCATTTCTGCGAACTGCGGGGACATTTCAACCACGAGGCATCCATGGAGCGCCTGTATGAGGAGGTGCGCGACAGCGCTTATGAGATCATAGAGCGCAAGGGTGCGACCTACTACGGCATTGCCATGGCGGTTGCGAGAATTGCAGAGAGCATTGTGAAGGATGAGCATGCCGTGCTTCCGGTGTCGGTGGAACTGCAGGGAGAGTACGGTCTGTCCGGTCTGGCACTCAGCATCCCGTCGGTGGTCGGCAAGAACGGAATCGAGAAGGTGCTTGAGATTCCGCTCAATGAGAAGGAGAAAAATGCACTTCTTGCGTCGGCAGACCAGCTGAAGGCAGTCATTGAAAAATTAACATTAAATTAGCGGCAAATAAAGAATAGCGATTGGAAAACCTCCCTGCATGGGGTATAATGTACGCATAGGCAAAAGTGAGCATGCATCGAAACGGATGCAGATGCTTGCAGCGGCAGCCGGATCCGATGCATGTGAACGCGTCAGCGGGTCCGGAAAACCGTAGGTTTTTCGGACCTTTTGCCGTAGGCGTGAAAAGCTGACCGGACGTGCACTGCGAGAGCAGAAGCGGCAGACAACAGAGGAACAGCAAGGAGGTTTACTATGGACAGTGAGAGACGACAGACAGACAATACTTCCGGCGACAGAAATGGCGGATGGAATTTAAAGCAATATGTAGTAATCGCGTTGGTAGTGTTTATTACGTTTTGCTGTTGCATACTGTTTTTCTTTATGATATATCGTTACAACGGGTTTGCGGATTTCTGGAAAAAGCTGACCACAATTCTTCAGCCTATTATTATGGGGCTGGTGCTTGCATATCTGCTCAATCCGGTAATGAAGTTTCTGGAACGTCATCTGATGAAGCTGTTGGAACCGCGGATGAAGAGCAAAACAAAAGCAAAAAAAATGTCGCGCGGCGTTGCGATCGCGGGGGCGTGGGTGTTCTTAGGGGGAATCGTTGTACTGCTTATCGCGGCGATTGTTCCTTCTATCATACAGAGTATACAGGGGATCGCCACGGGGCTTCCGAGCGAGGTCAAGAATATCATGGACTGGTCGGATGAATTCTTCAAGGGAGATTCGGAGATTGTAGGTGTTATAAACGATGTGCTGCAAAAAGCAAGCGATGCCGTACAGAAGTTTCTTGAAAATGATCTGCTGGCGCAGGTTCAGGTTTATCTGACGTCGATCGCAAGCGGTGTGATCTATACTTTAAAGTTTCTGCTGAATCTGGTGGTCGGCATCATTGTGTCCATTTATGTGCTGGCGAGCCAGGAGACGTTTGCAGGACAGGCGAAGAAAATCATTTACGCCATGTTCAAGCCGGTACGTGCGAACGTGATCGTTGAGACGGTGCGCAAGAGCAACGAAATCTTTGGCGGATTTATTTCCGGAAAACTTCTGGATTCAGCGATTATCGGTATTCTTGCCTATGTGGTGCTCACTATTATGAGAATGCCGGATACGATCCTGCTTGCAGTGATCATCGGCGTGACCAACATTATTCCGTTTTTTGGACCGTTTATCGGAGCAATTCCGTCATTCCTTATCGTTGTATTGCAGAATCCGCTGCAGGGAGTGTACTTTCTCATTTTCATCTTTATTCTCCAGCAGATCGACGGCAATATTATCGGACCGAAGATCCTCGGCGATTCTACCGGTCTCAGTTCCTTCTGGGTGGTATTTGCCATTCTGGTATTTGGCGGGTTGTGGGGATTCCCGGGCATGCTGCTCGGTGTGCCGCTCATGGCAGTAATCTACTATGTGGCACAGAAGCTGGTATCTTATTTTCTGCGAAAGCGGGGTCTGGTGGACGATACGGGAAGCTACATTCATCTGATGCGCATTGACAAGAGGACAAACGAGCTTGTCTATGAGGAAAAAACGGAGAAAGGCACCGGGGAAAAAATCGAAGAATCACCTGAAAAATAATATGCTGCCCTCATATAGGACAATGAAATATAAAAGTCCTATATGGGGGTATTTTCATGTCTGGAAAAAGTAAGATAATTCCAATAAAAAAAGACAGGCAGCACACCACTGCGTGACAGCCTTTTCGGACGAATATTTTTGACATCTATTAGTGCGTATGATAAACTAAAAGGTAATAAAAAGAGTGAAAATCGCACAGTTTGAGGTGGCACAAATTGGATAAATACGAATATAAATTAAAGCTGGATCAGATGAAGTCCTTTACCGCAGAGAATAATTACAAAGCCGCTGCGGAGATTGCGGACACGATCAACTGGCATAAAATAAAAAACGTCAACGCGCTGATTAAGGCGGGAGAAATCTACGAGAATGTGGGAAGATATGAGGAGAGCAGGGACATTCTGCTCATGGCGTATGACAGATCCCCGATCGGACGAATGATTATCTACCGGCTTGCGGAGGTTGCCATCAAGATGGGGAACTGCGAGGAAGCGAGAGACTACTATCAGGAATTCGTGGAGATCGCCCCGCACGACAATCTCAAATACGTTCTGCGCTACGAGATCAGTAAGGCGGAGGGCGCCGATCTGCAGACGCTGATCGGAATACTGGAAGAATTAAAAGAGCAGGAATATTCCGAGGAGTGGGCGTTTGAGCTGGCATGCCTTTACCATAAGGCGGGGATGAGCGAAAAATGCATCGACGCCTGCGATGAGCTGATTCTCTGGTTCGGAGACGGACCTTATGTGGAGCGGGCGCTGGAGCTTAAGATGCTCTATCAGCCGCTGACCAGACAGCAGGAGGAAAAGTACCGGCAGTTCCGCCTCAAAAAAGAGGGCGTTGTGGAAGTGCGGCCGGAGGACGACCTTGAGTCCGGCGAGATTGTGAGCGAACCGGTGCAGATACCGAAGGTAAAGCTTTCACCGGAGCGTTTTAATACACAGAATCTGCAGGATGAACTTCGCAAGAATATGGTGCAGATCATGGAAGCGACCGACAAGGAAAAGGTCGAGGACAGCATGGATACGATCAAGAAGCTCGTGGAGGAGATTCCGTATCTTCAGATCCCCAAGGAGGAACCGTTGCCGCAGGATACGATCGAGATGCCCCATATCGAGACGGATGCAGAGATTGACAACTCGCTCAAGAGCAATTTTAAAGAGCTTCTTGCAGAGGATTATGACGGACAGATCAGCATGTATGTTCCGGATAAGGGGGCTACAGAGCCGCAGGTGACGGGACAGATGAGTATTGATGAGGTGCTTGCAGACTGGGAGAAGACCAAGCGTGCGGCAGAGACGGCGCTTGAGGAGGCGAAGCAGCGCAAGCTGGAATCCGCGAAGGCGCGTGCACTGCAGGAGGCAGGCGATATCATGGAGCGTCTGGTGGATGTGATTCCGAAGCTTGACTCCGGACTGACACCGAAGGATCTGCTGGATGAAGAGTATCTGGGCGGTCAGCCGATTGCTGACGATAAGGCGGCTGAGATGGTGGCGAACATGAACCAGATCTTACAGCAGGAGATCGACCGCTTATCTTCCGAGAATGCGAGAATGGATGAACAGCTTGCGGCGGCAAGTGCGGCGGAGGCAGCAGGTGTGGCGGAGCCGCAGGAAGCGTTGCAGCCGGAGGAGGCAGATTTCTGGGGGAACGGCATCACAGAGTTGACACAGAGCCCGTATGAGATAGAACCAGATGCGGAGCAGCTTGCGGCGGAGGCTGCATATGAACCGCAGACAGATGCGGTATACGGAGCAGAGACAGAGCCGGTATACGCACCGGAGGCAGATGCGGTATATGAGCCGCAGACAGGGGCGGTATATGAACCGCAGACAGATGCGGTGGTCAGTGAGACGGAACAGGCAGATGCGGCAGGAAGCTATGGCGGAATCGCGGAACCGGAGATTCCGGGCAGCTATACCGAAGAGACAGACCCGGATACGTTTACCCTGGGGGTCGATGTCCAGGCGCTTCTGGCAGAGGAAGCGGTGGCAAAAGACACGGCGCAGCCACAGGCGGCGGAAGAACCGGAGGATACAGACGATGCTGCCGGGATGGAAGAGCCGGATACGGCAGCACTGGGAGCCGACATCCAGGCATTGATGGAAGAGCAGAAGATACAGCCGGAGGACGAGGAACTTCCGAAGGCGGAGAAGTCCGGCGGAAAGCTGGCAGGCGGGGGACACCCGAAGAGCGGAGCTTCAAAAGCGAAAGCGGCAGACGACGTGCTTCCGAAGATCGAGGAGCCGGAGGAGGAAGGACATCAGGCAATTACCCGGCTTTCCAAAGAGCAGCGGAAGATTTTTACATATTTTGTGCCGATTAAGGGAATGGAACAGCAGCTGTGCCAGGCGCTTACGGGAGCAGCGGCAAGACTTTCGTCCGGTAAAACGGCTTCCACCGGGAATATGATTATTCAGGGCGGACAGGGAAGCGGCAAGACGGTGCTCGCGACCAGCATGATTAAGGCGCTCCAGAAGGAAGTGGGCAAGCCGAACGGAAAAATCGGCAAGATCGAAGCTTCCGTGCTGAATCAGAAAGATGTGGCGGCGCTCCTTAAAAAAGTGGCGGGCGGATGTCTGATTATCGAAAAGGCGGGAGCCATCTCAAGAGAGACGGCAGTCAAGCTTGGCACGCTGCTTGACAGTGACAACAGCGGACTGTTTGTGATTATGGAGGACACCAGAAGAGGAATCGAGAAGGCACTCAGCCGGGATGCGGGATTTGCAGCACGGTTTTCGGAGAAAATCAATATCCCGATCTTTACGAGCGACGAACTGGTGGCGTTTGCGAGATCCTATGCCAACGAACTGGGATACACCATCGATGAGATGGGAGTTCTGGCACTTTACAACAGCATCAGCAATATTCAGAAGCTGGATCGGGCGACAACCCTTACAGAGGTTAAGGATATTGTGGACGAGGCAATCGCCCACGCAGAACGGGGAGGACTTAAGAAGGCGTTCAGTATTATCACTTCCAGAAGATATGACGATGATGACTATGTCATCCTTCATGAAAAAGATTTTGGATTTTAAAATCAAGATAAAGGGGTAGATGGGTATGGCAAATTTTTCAGAGCTGGATCGGTACTTATTCGGGCAGGCGACACACTATGAGATTTACCGGAAGCTGGGGGCGCATCCCACAGATGAATACGGCATCCGGGGAGTCTGCTTTGATCTGTGGGCGCCAAACGCCGCGCGTGTATGGGTCATAGGTTCCTTTAACGGATGGGATGAGGGCGCCAATGAAATGAAGCGCCTGGAGCCGGAGACGATGGGGATTTTTGAATTGTTTATTCCGGGTGTCGAGGAGGGTGATCTGTACAAGTACCTCATCGAGACGAAGGACGGAAAGCGCCTGTACAAGGCGGATCCTTATGCGAACTACGCGGAGTTAAGACCCGGAACGGCGTCGGCAGTTACGGATATTGAACATTTTAAGTGGTCAGATGCCGAGTGGATGAAAGAGCGCGCCACACACAAGGAAGATGTATATGAACAGCCGCTTGCCATCTATGAGGTGCACCCGGGATCCTGGATGCGTCATCCGGGCAGACAGGATGACGGATTTTACAGTTATCGGGATCTGGCAAAATCTTTGATTCCGTATGTGACTGAGATGGGGTATTCCCATATCGAGCTTATGGGAATCTGCGAATATCCGTACGATGGTTCCTGGGGCTATCAGGTAACCGGTTATTATGCGCCTACCTCGCGCTATGGAACACCGGAAGACTTCGCTTATTTTGTAAATGAATGCCACAGACACAAGATCGGCGTCATCTTAGACTGGGTTCCGGCACATTTTCCAAAGGATGCGCACGGTTTGGCAGAGTTTGACGGAAGCTGTCTCTATGAGTATGCAGACCCGAGAAAAGGGGAGCATCCGGACTGGGGCACTAAGATTTTTGATTACGGTAAGAACGAGGTCAAGAATTTCCTGATCGGCAGCGCCCTGCTGTGGGTGGAGCATTACCATGTGGACGGTCTGCGTGTAGACGCGGTGGCGTCCATGCTGTATCTCGATTATGGAAAGGAGGCCGGTCAGTGGGTTCCGAACCAGTACGGCGACAATAAGAACCTGGAGGCAATCGAGTTCTTTAAACATATTAATACCCTGGTTCTCGGAAGAAATCCGGGAGCTGTCATGATTGCGGAGGAATCTACCGCATGGCCGAAGGTGACCGGACCAGTGGAGGATGACGGACTGAATTTCAGCTATAAGTGGAACATGGGCTGGATGCATGATTTTTTGGATTACATGAAGCTGGATCCTTACTTCCGCAAGGACAATCATCACAAGATGACATTTGCGATGAGCTACAATGAGAGCGAAAAATACATTCTGGTGCTCTCCCACGATGAGGTTGTACATCTGAAATGCTCCATGATTAACAAAATGCCGGGACTTGGCATTGATAAGTTCCGCAATCTCATGGTAGGCTACGCGTTTATGATGGGACATCCGGGGAAGAAGCTTTTATTTATGGGACAGGAATTTGCACAGCTTCGCGAGTGGAGTGAGGAGCGCGAGCTGGACTGGTTCCTTCTCGACAATCCGGATCACAAGCATATCCAGAACTGGGTGAAAAAACTGCTTCATATTTACCGGAAGAATCCGGCGCTTTACGAGCTCGACAGCAGCTGGGGCGGTTTCGAGTGGATCAATGCGAACGATGCGGACAGAAGCATCTACAGTTTCATCCGCAAGAGCAAGGACGGAAAAAATCAGCTGCTCTTTGTGTGCAGCTTTACACCGGTGGCAAGACCGGATTACAGAGTGGGAGTGCCTGCCAAGAAGACCTACAAGCTGATATTGGACAGTGCCTCCGAAGAGTTTGGAGGATGCGGCAGACAGCGTCCGCAGAGTTACAAGGCGGTGGAGGCCGAATGTGACGGCAGACCATACTCGATCGCGTATCCTCTGGAGCCGTACGGCGTGGCGGTATTTCGTTACTGATTGCATTTCGGGGGCTGGCGAAATGCGAAGAACAGCTTAATAATGGTGCTGATATGACCGATATATATATCAGCTATGAATGGCGCATAGTGTTATGCGCCATTTTTATGCTTCATATTCGATTACTCTATAGAACCACAGCTGAAAAGGTAAAAGGAGTGCACAGGATGAGAGTAGAGCAGCAGAGCCAGAATATTATAGATGTTGTAAAGCAGAGTATCGGACCGGAGGAAAAGAGTGGGGCCGTTCTGAGCCAATATACCACAGGAGCCGCGGGAGCTGCCGTGGAAAAAAGCAGTGTCAGTGACAATGCGAAATCCGTGAATTTAAAAGATGCCACCTATGCCAAGCCGGCAGCGGAAGACAAGCAGACGGTTGCCGAGGAGATCGAAGCGTCCGCGACGCTTGATGCCGAAGAGCGCAAGAACCAGATGGCGGTGTTGTCCAACACTACCTCCCCGGAAGATTATGCCAAAATGCAGGAAGACGGATTTTCACTGGACGATACGACGACCAATACGATTGTGACCGAGACGGATAAGATTAAGGCACAGCTTGCAAAAGCGGGAGTGGATATCTCTTTCTTTGGAGATGATCTGGATTACGAGCAGATGGCGGCGCTTACCGGAAGCGAAGCGCTTGCAAGACAGCTGGCGCAGGCAATGAAGGAAGCCGACCTCCCGTGCACCGAGGAAAATGTGCGGGGCGTGATGGAGGCGCTCTCACTGGCGCAGACACTTCAGACGCCGGGGGACGGCGCAGTGAAGTATATGCTGGATAACGGGATGGAGCCCACGATCGGCAACCTGTACAAGGCAGAGTACAGCGGAAGTGCTGCTTATCAGGCAAATCCGGAGGCAGCAGTCGATATGACGATGTTTTCGGATCAGATTGACGCGATTATTGCGCGCGCCGGGCTTTCGGTGGATGATACATCAAAAGAGGCGTGCCAGTGGCTGCTGGACAATAGCGTGCCGCTCAATGAGGAGAATCTTGCTTACTATATGGAGCTGAAAAATCTCAGTCTGCCAGTGCAGGCAGAGGCGCTGCTGGGCAGTATGGCGGCTGCGGTTGCAGAAGGAAAAAGCCCGCAGGAAGCACTGCTTGTGGATGGACAATCATTTGCGGACAAGGCGCAGGATGCCTGCGATGTGATCGGCGAAGCGACGGATGAGGATGTCGCATATGTCGTGGATCACGGCATGGAGTTAAATATCCGCAGCTTAAAAGAAGCGATGGCACATCGCTCGGGTGAGGAGACGGCGGATAGCGCTTCGGGAGACGCGCAGGAGGAGACGGCAGAGAGCAGTGCGGATGGCAGCACTGCTTATACACAGAGAGAACTGGATCTGCTGACCGCCAGAAGACAGCTGGAGGAGACACGTCTTGCGATGACAGCACAGGCAAACTATGCGTTGCTCAAAAAGGGAATCCAGATTGATACCCAGCCGCTGGCAGAGCTTGTGGAGGCTTTGAAGGAGACGGAGAACCAATATTACAAACAGCTGTTGAAGGGACAGGGTGTAGAAGCTTCGGAGACGAACGTGAATCTTTTTCGTGAGACCACAGAGCGTGTCAACGATTTAAAAACGGTACCGGCATACGTGCTGGGA